>Ga0116227_10010672_pt1 | contig 15877 bp, 14 predicted proteins | sample S1TSphgellanicum_FD_89693 | JGI IMG/M metagenome (GOLD analysis project Ga0116227, IMG submission 89693) | Host-associated microbial communities from peat moss isolated from Minnesota, USA - S1T2_Fb - Sphagnum magellanicum MG | ecosystem: Host-associated > Plants > Peat moss > Unclassified... | reverse complement strand
TGAAATGAAATTTTTATCTCAAATTGTTGGTGGTGACAATCACGAATAATTAGATCTCCATTGAAACTTCCCCAAAAAGGAAAAACCGTCCAATTAGTTATTGACCTTATTAGAAAAATAATAAACATTTCAACTTAAACCAACGACATTGTAAGCTATTGTATTCCATGACACCAAACACCTTGCATCCTTAACAAGTTTTTCAAATGCAACAAGAAAATTGTTGTTAAGTTAAATCAAATTTGGAACTTCTCGAGTTCAAGATTTCTACAAACTTTTCATGCTTCTAAAAAATATATTAAGATTGTCGCTAGTGATAGTTTTTGTTGTCAATAGGAGAGGCATAGGTGGAGGATATTTACATGTATATTGTCATCGTCATTTGGAGAAGTCAAGTTGTCTTTCTCATTGTCATTGTGGTCATCCTCTACATCAGTACGTGTAATCATCTTCTCCTCAACCTCTTCATGAACAATATCCATGCTTCCATGAACAATGTCTTTATGCTTCCATTGTTTTAGAGGTCAAGTTCAATGACAAATCCTTCATGATTTCTTCACAATAACAATTTCCTTTGCCAATAACTTCAAAAGATTTTCGTTTGGTGTCATACAAATGTTTGATCTTCTTTGCTTTATATGTGTTTAATTGTGCTATTGTCTCCTCCTCTTCTCCCTTGGAGTATAAGTCCATTGCCTTAGGGTTCTACATCTAAAAGCATTTTTTCAAGTTTCATTCATGTTTTCAAAGGTTGTGAATTTTAATATTGCATAGGTGGTTCCCTTGTTTCAACCTTCCTACTCGAAAACCTTTTGGGTAATACAAAATATTGGATTAATTATGTGTCATCACTAGGTTGATTGTTGTGCCCAACCATCCGAATGCAATGTCAAATGTGTGATTGCAATTTTATTCTATTTGTTGGTGTTATTATCCATATAGATATGGAAGATAATCAAACCTTTTATGTTGTTCCGTGATGTGTATCCTTGTTTTTGTTGAACAAAATAAGTTATTGTGCACATGTAATAAATACGGATGTCATTGGGAAAGTTCATATGTATTAATGTGTGCAAATGGTCATCAATTTCAAACTCCATCCATATGGGTTTCAACCCATAACTATTGTACAATTACATAGCCATAGCATTTACAATATTGTGAAAGAACATTTGTTTTCATGAAACACATCATTTTTGATAAACCATTACATTTGATAATCATACCAAATTTGACCTTACAATCTTTTGGGATACATTAAGTAGTGTTTTTCATGCATTTAGGGTTAAGGTTAATTTTATTGAAGTTGGCACATTTGTTAAGGTCAACAATTGAACCAATTCCCACATAATGATGGGATCTAGTTGCATAATCTTTTAATTGCATTGCCTCCAACAACGGGTTAGATGTTCTATCATATAGCCATTAACCTTTGACTAGTACTACCCTTAAGATTTTGTGTTCAATGAGGATCTTTTTATTAAACATTGACGAAATTCTCTTTTAGTTGCATGCCAATGAACAATTGTTTAAAAAAAATGCATGTGTTGATTTCCATTATGTGTCATTGATTGATGAGATTATGCTTTTTATTTGATGCACTTGCGTGACTATTTCACAACCATGATTATAAAGGAATCATTTACAAGTCTTTAGTGATTATTAGTTTATTTGAGTTCTTCTTTAATACATTTCACCATATTTTTGTTGTTTTTTCTTGTAGGCATGAATTGTGTGACTTTGTGCTTTTGATCTTTCTTGCACAATGGAAACTCCATTGCCTTCCTTCCTATTCGTACAATCTATTAATTCTAGTAGATCTTGCCAATATTCCTTTCTTGGCCTTCTTTGTACTATTGTAGAATTAATTGTGGCCATTAATTTCAATTTTAGGGTGGGCATAATTTTCATAGAAATAATTCTTTGAAGGAAGTTTCATTGCAATTCATCACTCAAGTTTCTTCAATGGTTTGTCCATCTTCCTGTTGAAGTTAGACCAAGATTCTTCTTTCATGATCATTGGTAAGTTGAATCATGTTTCTTTTGTTTTGCCATCTTAAAGAGCTTTCCAAAATTGTTGTAGACTCAAGTTCCTTGCATTTTAATTATATAATTTGAAGAGGGTCAAAGAAAGTCATTAGATAAAGACAATTCTTGTCATAGTCCTTCATAACACCCACCCTCAACCATCTCACCACAAACCTTCCCTATGGGGTTAGCTTTGTTACTCCATTTTTTGTTTGCCCTCTCAAAATCTAGTTCCACAAGATAGCCTACAAAATTGACTTAAAGCAATTTGAAATTAAAAAAATACATGTATTCCTAAAAGAATTTGATGGTAAGATTGTTTTTGAGATGCTTGCATCACAAGGTGATGGTCTTTCCTCTAGTTGTGTGAACTTTGATGGTCATCCCTAGTGTAAGAGCAATAACATTAATATGAACAATCTCCCTTTGGTTTGAAATGTCATAAGGTGTTTTGTGATAGAATTTTTTTTTGGTGCCAATGAAACATGTGCGTACAATGTCAAGTATGGGGTTCAAAATAAAAGGTACTGGAAGGGACACACAATGAAGCCATTCTTGCCTAATTCTAGAATATTGGATGAAATGTACACATGCATCTTTTGCAAAAGCCTATCATTTTGTGAGTCTAGATGTGGTGTATGTATCTTTATTGTTATTGGTCACCTTCCTTCCCCAAGGTACATTTGCCTTGCTATGCATGTTGGTCTACATAACCATTTTAGTGCCAAGGGAGAGAATCAAGAGGCTTTGAATAGGATGAACTAAACAATAAAAAACATATTTGAAGGAAAATCCAATTGCCTTTCCAAAGGTCATTTCTTGGAACTTGCTCAATGAGAGTTTTTGCAATTATTTGTGAAGAAATGCCTTGTCATGGATGGCAAGATATTGCAAGGTGACACATTGTTTGAGGTGTTGGAAATTGTGTCCTCTCTCTTTAAGGAAAACAAGGTTAAACATTGTGTCTACATTCAAAGGACCTTTGGAATAGAATGGTCAATATTGCATATCAAACGCAATAGTATGTACAATTATACACAAGAAATTGCTTTTTAGGACATTCATTCAATGAACCTTATTTCTCGTTCAAAATGTCCACACATGGTCTTGGAAGTGGGGTGGAATTAATGAGAAGAATGACAAAAAGAGATTTTATTACCTTATTGGGTGATGTTTGATCACATCAAAAGAATGCATGATTGGACAACAATGGGGGCACATGTGTATGACTCTTCTTATTATTATTTATTGACCATTACTTTGTGTGAAATGAAAGAAGAAAACCTTGAATCCCACAACTTGTTTTTGACATGTTTGAATGAATAGATGATGAAAGTTGGCTTGCCCAAGCTTTATTTTCACAGGTTTATGACTAATGCTAAAAGTGTAAATTATAATGCAATTTGTAAAGCTTACAATGGTCACCCAAATGCTCCCTTGGAGGGCAAGGAACATACATGCCTTTACCATTGGTGAGAAAGCTTATGAATCCACACCAAAAACTTGATACTTCTTGCTTTTAGGAAGACCACATTGATTTTTGTAGGTGATGGGTACAATTCCCAATCATGAGGGAATTTGAAATGAACCATGCAAGGATTAAAGCTCAATGGAATGATTTAGGGGCAACAATTCCTACCAATGTTCTTAAATTTCAACAATGGCTATGTTGGTGGGTTAAAAGTCAACACATTGGCTTATTACCTTGTGAATGAACTTGACCTTGAGGAGGAGGCTTTGGTGCCAACAACCAATCTTATTGAAAGTGTCCATTCCTCCATGTGGGTTTCTACTAAAAATGGTTGCAAGGTGAAATAAATTTGTACATTGTCACTATGGATGACATGGTGAGGTTTGTGTTGCAACAATAATTTTATCATATGTTTCTATTGGCAATAAAATAGGCACATGACCCATCGAAGTATATTTACTTTTGCATGTGACTTTTCATTCACCAAGCTCAAATAAATTTACGAAGGTAGTTCATAATGTTGTTTCTAATTCTCCATTGCATTCCAGAGGAATTGGTTTGGAGGGTGAAACATGTACAATGGTTTTGAAAATAAAGTTGGATGGGAATTCACATAGACCTAACAAGGATGTTTGCACAATTAATGTACCCATAACAAATTATCTGCTTCCATCCACATATCAAAGTTTGGATATGCATGCATGCTTGCATTCCATTTTCAAATCCACAACCAAATGTTGGTGACACCATTTAAAACAGCTCACATGGAAAAATTCCCACCAACACAATGCCTTCAAAGTCCTGCCATGTTCCCACAACTCCATTTGGAGTGGTGATTCAATTTGGGGTTCTAATGGTGGAGAACTATGTTCACCATATTAGTGGCATCTTCAAAAGACAACCAATACAACAAGAATCACTTGTTGTGCAAACGGTGCTACTTGATGTTCAACATTCATAAAATGAGGGGGACCAATTGTAGCCCCTTGCTTCCTTAAACAACTTTCCAATCAACACTATCCCCAAGGCATTGAAATTTTTTTTTGCTTTTGTTCTAGTAATAAGGCCCATTGTGTTAGTGGAGTACCAAACTTGAAACACAACACACCCCTTCTTCTTCCCAATGTTTGGCATGTTAACCCAACCACAAATATTACTCAATGTGAGGTCAATGCATTGGGTTGAACACACTTTATTCTCATCCATGGCATACCTCTTGTTACACCAACAATTGAGGTAATAGAATTACATATTCTTCTAAAAGTTGCACCCATCATTAGGAACGGACACAAAATTTGTGTGAGGCAATGCTTGCCAATGAACATGTCTAGGATGAAAGATGCTGTCACCTTGGATGCCAAGGTTGTCAACATCACTTTCACACCTCAAGGACATACTTTACATCTATGAACTACTAGTTCATGAATCAATTTTTAACAACCTACCATGCACCTACTTTGTCACAATTAGTGTCTTCCCAAATTGCATTTGTTTAGATTTTTTTTCCAATGCAGCAAGCTTTAGACATGGTTACTTCCTTTCCTATAAGCACATGTATTACATCTATAATGTGTGTTTTTGGTAGGAAACAACCGCATGCACCAACCATCATTGAATCAAAATGATGTAGAAAACATTTTGAAGCTAAATCCTTTTTAACCTTTTTCTGCTACTTGATTGCATATTTGGGAATATAGTTTCCAATTCATGGTTTGAAATTTTCAAATGTTAGTCAAGTGTTCATTGATTTTTGGTTTTTAATTAGTTCTTCTATAATGCTATCCATGAATAAAAATTATGCTTACATAGTGCCTACTTATGTATTGTTGCCCATTTCTTGTGTTGACTTTTGTTGCAACATTGTAACTTGTTGACAAAAGATTATAAACATTAGCTAATGGATCACAATTGTTGGAAAAACAATAACAAAAACAATCGTTTCTTTTATTTGCTCCTTGGATTTTCTTTCTGTTGTGTTTTTTCATGTATATAACAAGTTTATACAATCACTTTTTCTAAACTCTTTTGGTTGGATGTATTTCATCCATGAATGCAACATACTGATGAACATTTGAATGACATCCAAATGGATGGATGTCATTCATTCATTCATTCATCCATTCTTGAATTGTATTTGTTTATACAATATGTGAATATTATGGTAAAAATTATGTATAATATATACTTTGAAGTTCATGAATGCCATCCAATATAAGGATGACTTTCATACATTGGATGACATTCATTTATTAGTCTGCTTTGACCTACTGTTGGGCCACACTCTATGAAAGGGCACTCCCAACAACAATCCCCCCAAAGAGAAGAAGAAAAAAAGACCAATTCCTGTTCTAAAAAGTAAATTACAACTGACTGGATTCGTGTTCCACACAAAAGGGAATCAATCCACTTTTTGTAAAATTTGACCAAACGTTTCTACAAAGGGCCTTGGGTAAAGGGTGAGTGGTATCTTAGAGAAAAATCAAATTTTCAGGGCACATTTTGACAAAAGCTGGAGACGGCGGGCATCGATCCCGCTACCTCTCGCATGCAAAGCGAGCGCTCTACCATGTGAGCTACACCCCCATTTGGACACCATTATTCCTCCAACTACTGAGTTTATAGAGAAAATTGAGGCTATTTAGAAACAGACATTCTATCGCGTGTGCTTCATTCAGCAATTCGTTTTTCCTATGGACTTGAAACTCGTAGACAAAAGGAACCTCAAACCTGGTGATTTATTTAATTTTTCCTTTTCTTTACAGCTGGCGTTTGTTGGCAAGCACCCGGTTTTTCCTATAGAGTCGTCCTGGGGGACATCTTCAGGAGTAGATAGTGTCACTAATTTCTTGAATTTTTGGGCATCATATGCTGAAATAACTTTCCTTTTGCTGAAATCATTTTGTTTTCTCAAACTCTCTAACTCCAGTGTGTCTCATCAGGGTGTTAGGACAGCCAGGAGGGGCTAGTCTTTAAGAATCCAACTCTTGCAGACTTTTAAAGTGGGGATGATGCTACCTGAGTCTAAACAAATTACAGTGTAGAACTTTGACCTAGCCTGATCACCCCTGATCATCCAAATGTGTAGCTTTTCATTTGAATGTGCACAAGTTATGTAGAGAAGCCGCTAAGAAAGCAGAGCTATGGGAAAGGTGTAGCAAACAGTATCCAGTCAATCATGACACCTTTTCCCTTGGTGGGATGTATCAACTGCATCTGAAGTCCATCTAAAGCAAGTTATTGGCATACTGCAACCATGAGAGGAGCAAATAGATGTCAGAAACCTTTCATCTACTATAACAATTGTTACTTGCACATTGTTTGTAATGTGGCCTCAACCCCCCTGGCTGTCTGTCCTAACACCCTGATGAGACAATCCACCAATTAGAAGCACTATGTGAGGGCTGTTCAAAGGTGACCTTGACTGGCAACCTGAACATGGGCAATCATTTTGAAGTGTATGCAATAGAGAATCCACAACAAGCATGAAAAATATGAATAAGAGATGTATTAAGACACTGCCAATGCATTTACCATATGATCCATCAGCGAGCAAGGGTTGCAACAGAGACTTTAGTTGGTCTCAAAAAGGTATCTGAATTGCCTTGATTGAGACTTTGGTTGTACATTGACATCTCTTGTCATCCGCACTGCATGATTCCCAATTGTACTCGGACATCTCCACACTACTAGAGTGGGATGCACTTTGTAACAATAGTTCAGCAGCCCACATTTTGTTCCCTGCAAACCCTTTTCTTTATTTGGAAAGGCTCCTGCTCTTGTCACAATTTCTCTTTGCCAGGACAGCATGTTGTGCTTCACTTGTTATTACACTCTAGTTGCCTCATTGAGACCTCAACCACCACATCAATTCCAAGGTATTAACAGCTTCAGAGTTCTCCGCATCCATCCAACTCAGTTGCCCTGCTGCTGGAGGTTGGGTCATACTATCCCCTTGTGGATATGAGACAGGATGCCCAATTGGGGTACACATTAAGGTGAAGTTCCAAACAAGCTGGTACTGTTCCCCTTCTTTCAATGATGGTCCTGGCTGGATATGGTACAAGGGGCAGGTGGTTGTAGCTAGAGCTGCTCCCTTAGACAGAAGACAAGCATTTTCAGCTTTCTTGTAAGTGGAAAACAACAGTGATGCTGGGTGAGAATTATGGCCTAAGCATCTTGTTGCAGAGGAAGGTTTGCACTTAGTGGTGAGTTCATTGTCCAGCCAGATGGATAAGGAAGCCCAGACACAGTTTCTAGATGTAGATGCCACACCATGACCTTAGAACACCCTGGAGGCCGACCTTCCATTTGGCTTTCATCTGCTACCAGTTGTTCTATGAATGTTGTCTCCTGCACCCACACAAAGCCCGTCAATCAAAAAACCACCACTGAAGAACATTCAACCATGGCCTGTAGTCTTGAGATCTGGGAACACATCTATGAATTTGCAGAGAAATCCCCATGATAATTTGAAGGGAACACAACAATGATTGCAGACATAACCTTATGAGAGTCACCCACAAATTGTCAGACCATCACCTCTATCACCAATAGCAGTGATGAGCTGCCATGAATACCCACTGACTTCATCAGCTCCTGAGGGTAGGAGTAGATTAGTATATAATAATCTGGCCAAAAATCTGGACGACCCATTATACAACATCTGTGCCCTGAGTCTTTGTTACATTTCCAGAAGAAAAAGGAAAGATATGATCAAGATTTTCACTAGCACACAAGAGACACAGCTAATTTTAAAAGTCAGTAGTATCCTCCTTCAAGCTGCAACATGCTTGCGAGTGTAAGCTTCATTTCATTTTATCTCATCCCTGTAAAAGCAAGCATCTAAGCCAAAAGCAACCAGAGTCCACATAGAGGGTAGTGGTAGGGGCCTTCTGCACCCTGAATATATCCTCTAAGCTCATCATTAGTGGCTACTTTGATGCAGAACATCCACTAAAGCCACTGGAACACATATCTATGAAATTGCAGTGCCGAGAACACTAGATACTATCCCTGACAAAGTGGACATCTGTCTAATTGAGCTCAACTATATACTTCTGCCAACCACTGGTCAGGTAGTTACATATCTAAAAAATTGTAGACAAACCTCCACAACAATTTGAAGGTATGACAATCATTGCAGTCATAACCTTATGAGAATCACTCACAAAGTATCAGACCATCACCTTCATCACAAATAGCAGTGACAAGCAGCCATGACTATCCACTGACTTCATCAGCTCTTGAGGGTGGGATTAGTATATAACAATCTGCCCAAAGCTGGAATCCTCAGTCTCTGTTGCATCAGAAGCAACAATAAGACTGAGTCATGATACTGGTTAGCAACCACGAGACAAAGGTATTACACTGGAAAAGGTTGATTGCTGAGACTTGTCTTCAAACAAAGGGAACAACAAGTTCCCTATCCCTTATATTCTATCCGCTCCTCATGTGCTTTCATACTGCTAACTTTTGTAATGAAGTGTTTTTGGTTAAATGGCTGCAGACTGTTGAAAATTGCAACCCTGAAAAATAACCTCACCAGTTTAATATAGCAACCTATCCAAGTGAGTTTTAGTTGTCATCCAATCTGTAGCTTGGGGAACTTTAATTTCAGAAGAACCACTGGAAATATTGTGAAGTGAAATGAGGGAAAACTCTACATTGTAACCCTAATTGTAGCTAGCAAGCACACACAGGAATTGGTTGAAGTAATTGAGGAGCAGGAAGAGACCTGAAACCCTTCTTTGACCGTATCAAGCTGTCGAATGGGATCCAGAGATGGTCGGTGCCATCTGTCAGGGTCCCAAAGAATGGTACTGTTGAAGGCAAAGCCTGACATATCAACATGAAACCTCCTCAGCCTCTTGCTCTTTTCATTTGTGTGCCAACCTATGACTTTCTCACCATCACACACCGGCCCCTCCAGTACAGTCCTTGACTTACTGTGTGCCAGCATCCCTACCAGCCATGTGCCAAATCGCCTGTGAAAGAAGATAACTCTCATGAGCTTCAAGAAATCTCCATACTCATGATTAAGAAAGCAAATAAAGGTTAAAGCTTCTCCTTTTTAAGTCAAAGAAAGACTTCCAGATAAGGACTTAACGGAGCTGAGAGAAAGAACAACACAAAAAGGGACAAAACTAGAACCAAAACAAAAAATTACACACATGTGCTGTATGAACAACAGTGACAGTCTTTCATTTGCTCATGGACCATGAACAGTAACATGTATGATGGTGACTGTGAAAGAAGACAACAAAAAAGTGTTGAGCTGTGCACTCAGTGACCTGAAAACTGTGAATGGAACTGACCTAAATTAAGAAACACCTGGCTTAAATGCTTGCAACCATACCACATACATCTTCATATGGAACCTGGAAAACATTAAAAGAGCCAAAAGATATTGGTTGTACCTGATTTGCCGGAGCTCCTCAAAGAGCTCCAGAGTATACACATTGTCATCATCAGCAAAGTAGACAATGCCATCAAGCTGGTGCTGCTCAATGTGAGCCAATGCAACATTTCGTTGATGGATCCCACGGTCCTTTATATTTGTGAGATTTTTCTCACATACAAGATGCCGGTACATGATCCCTGTTTGTCGCAAGAGAGATGCTGTCTCTAGAGACTGTGCCCCCATCTCTACCACAATCCAGAGGAAGGGTGGAGGGACAAGCTTCAGCGTGTGTGCCAGTCTCGTCAAATAATATGCCTGAAATGCTCTGTTGTATGTTGGTGTTACAACTATCAGAAGCTTGTGGGGTTCCAAGACCTTAGTGACTCCGTACTGAAGACCTGAAGCCAATTTACAGACGTTATTAATGTGTGAATCTAACTGTGGGAAGTAACATCCATGCTGTCCAGCAGGGCACAGCAGCTCTCTTTCACAAAAAACCTTTTTCCTGGATCCAGATTGGCCACGATCACTTGCTCAGGCTGCTCAATGAAACAGCAAACATATAGATACTACAAATCAGGAATCAGGCCTAATTGAGAAGTATTCGTTGAGAAGGTCAGTCAATTCCACAGCAAGGCAGATTCGAATTGAGCTTTTGAGCCTAAACCAAGATCCATCCACTGTCATTGTCAAGTCTTCATGAGTGTGTGCCTGAAGAGCTTGCACAGAAGAAGGGAAGTAAGCTTGTTCTTCTACCAAACTTCATATTGCCATAGATCTCCCTCCGAACATAATTCCAACATCAGACCCTAAAATCCTCAAGTCCTAACAATGACCTAGGAATCTTCCAGACACGCAAAAGCAGCGAGAAAGAAACAACAGACAGAAAAAGAACCTGGATCGAGCATGATTGACGATAGATTAGCAATAGCATCGACCCCAACAAGCTCCCTGGACTTGGTACCAATTCCACTCGTCTCCTCCAACGCATTCGCCACTTCCCCGGAGCTTGCCACATTCTCGACTTTGATACCTTCGATAAAATCAGAAGAAGCAAGATCTTGCCCCGACTTTGCAGTGTCAGAAGAAGAAGAAGAAGAAGAAGTCCAGTTGTCGGGTGTCAAGAGCCCTAGTAACACGCCTACTATGAAACACATCCCGAGCACAATAGGGAACCTTTTCCAAGGACTTCGCCGCGATGACGACTTCCCAGACCTATCTGCCATCCCTTGGCTACTATTATTAATCCCTAATCTGAGCAACGAAGGAGGAAACAACGCAAAACCTTGCGAAACCACAGCAGACACAGGAGATAAAACAACACAACTCTGCTGATGCTGCTGCTGCTGCTGTTGTTGCTGCTGCTGCAGAGGACTCACTCGGATTGCACAAGAGGAAGCACACGGAACTATAAATCCTTCTTGCTCAAACTTCGTGGAAGACAAAGTCCTTCTAAGTGCAGCCATGAGAAATGGTTATATATTTTTGCATCAGGAAAAATTAGAACAAGCCGTAGTATTATCCATCTCCGAGAATCTCCTCTTTCTTCGCCTCCATTTCCTCCTCTTCCTTCCCATTGCTACAGCCGTTCCTGCCCGCATCTGCAAGCATTCCTCCCCCCGGGCGCGCTCGTTCCTCCAACAACACGTTCGTCAATCCTTTCTCCCAATAAAGCTTACGTTCTGTGAGCTGGCTCTCTCCCAAGACACCGAATCCTTTTTGCGGGACAGACGAGGAGAAGGAAGAAGGTCATGAGGAGGACCCCACAAAATTATCACCGTCCCTAAAGCTATTTTTACTATTTTACCACCTTGTGAAAAACCATTTTGTACCATGGTACCAATGACCAACCTTGGGTGAACCAGCACCCAGGTTGGTCAACCATAGCATTGTACAAATCCCAAAATTCATTTAAATTATTTTTAAATATTACAGATATCCCATGTCAAGACTAAATCAGGGTCTTTAAATTCAAATCTAACATTTTTTGAGTTTTTCCAATCTTTTAGTCCTTGAGGTGTTATATTGTATTTGTAATTAGTCTTTGAATCTTATGAGAATCCAATTTTGTTTTATGCAAAATAATTGTGCATGATGTAGTGTGAAATGTTTTTGTGATCATTGCAAAAGATATGAAATTTCATATTCATGAGAGTAAATTCATGTTTTTTCACCTTTCGTTCTATAGTTTTCGTGCTAGCGAGTCAACAATGTGTTATTATTCAATGGTGTTTGCATGTTCGCAAACATTGGAATTGTTGAACACACATTCAAATTAATTTGATATAATGGGTTTTTTTTTTTTTAGGGTTGCAACAAAATTACAATTCAAGTGAAGGATGGTCTTTTATCATAATCAATTCTTAACAAACATGTTTTTTCTTCTAGTTATAGAGGTCTTTAGATGTTCACACTAGTAAGCGAACAGGTTCTTTTATCAATGTGCCAACATGACATGAAGAGCAAAAAGCGCTGAAAATCCTCCTTTCTCAATTTTGCTCACATTTTATAAGCAAAGGACATGAGTGATGTTGTAGTGTGCCCATGTGATCTCTATTTTGAGACATGTTATTGCGGTAGGTGAGAGTTCTTTCAAGGGGGTCCTCCCCTTTCATTATTTGATATGCTTCTCACGAAAAGAGGGGGTTCGAGAACTTGAGTGTTCCTTGATGGTTTGCCCTCATTTGATGGTTCTTTTGTCTTCTTGGATGGGTCCTTGCTTTATATTCCTTGTATTCCCCCTCTTTTTTGGGGTGCTTTGATTCATTTATGATTGGGAGGGTTTCGTCATCATTTTTTGGGCTTAATATGGGCTTAATATGGTCACTAAGAGGCCTCACTCAAAAAGGTACCTCAAGGTACCAACATGAGTGCTGGTTCACCCTGGCCAGCCAGGCTGAACAAGCACCCACACTAGTAACTCCACCTTCTTGAGCGAGGTCTCTTATAGTGACCAAATTAAACCCAAGAAATGTTATATTTGGACTCAAAGACCAGGATTCAGTCTTATCGTTGAATATTTATAATATTTAGATGCAATGTAAAAGAATTTTGCAATTTTTATCAATGTTTTTTAATTCTTGATTTCAAAAGGGACCTTTTGGTCTGGGTTTTTTTTAAATAAAATAAAAATGAAATCTTCCATTTGATCTTTAGATCAGTTCTTCACATTTTAAAAACCTCTAGTTCCAATCATTTTCACAATTATTATTTTAGACTTGGTCTAGTTTAAGACCATTTTTTATTCCATTTATCGTCTACGCACAATTAAAGAATTAAATTTTTTTGTGTCATGTGAGTTTGTTCAACTAATGCACATAATTCAAAATAAAAAATATTTTATTAATTATGTAAAACCAATCAAATGCAATAATTTGCTTAAACTCATGGGTCAAAGTTATACATTTTTTAATAAAATTGTATTTATCCACCTAACAAACTTGAACTTGGTTTTAAAAAAGACAACACTTTGGTTTTGTAACCAGAATCAGAACTTGAATTTTTGAAAAAAATAATTGTGAGGAAAATCTGGTCTGAAGCCAATTAATGGAACTGATCGAGGGTTAATCTACAGTTAACCATCGATTTCAGACCAAGTTAATCGAAACTTGAACCAAAACCGAGTCTGATTCCAAAACAAGAATGGAAACCTAATTTTTTTTTCAAGAAGCCAAACCAGAACTGGAACCTGAGGTTCCATTTTTGTGTGGAACTGGAACCAGAGGTTCTTCATGAAAGGCAAGAGCTGCCCAACACTAGTTTTTACCATGGTACTAATGCTGGTTCTCGTTCACCCAAGGCATCATGGCCAACGTTAATTTACACCTACTAAATGCACACTAAGTCCTTTTTACCATCCCTAAGCAATTTTACTATTCACCACATGGTAAATTAAAGCATTCATCATCAACAAACAATGTTTTACCCCTACTAAAATGCACTTCACGACCTTTTACCATCCGTAAGCTATTTTAGAACTATGCATTACATGTTATTATTTTTTTAACCTACTGAAACCCAAATGTGGAAATCTGTGAATTTTATTAAAATATTTTTCGAATTCTGGCTATTGAAAATCCCAAAATTACTTCATTTCCACTTTTCTATTCTAATTTCTCTTTTTGGAAAGATTTCGCCAGTAAACAAAAAAAGGCTGTTTATCACAGTCTCAAAGCTATTTTACTATTAACCATGTGGTTACTATTCACCTATATTTTACCCTATTAAAATGCACTACAAGTCCTTTATCAGGACAGATGAGGAGGAGGACCCCTCAAATTATTACCGTCCCTAAGCTATTTTACTACTACCAGAGTAAAACATTTGTCATCATCAACATTTTACCCTTGTTAAGTACACCAAGACGATTAGGAGGAGGAAGCGGCCCCACAGATTATTACCGTCCCTAAGCTCATTTACTAGTGCCACGTAACAGAACATTCATCATCGTCAACATTTGACCCCTGCTGAATGCACCACGATAGAAGGAGGACCTCCACAAATTATTACCGGCCCTAAGAAAATTTACTATTTACTGCATAGTGAAACAACAAAAACACCGTCAACAATTCACCCCTACCAAACGCACCACAAAAGTCTTTTTAGGGAGACGATCCCACAATTATTGCCGTCCCTAAGCTATTTACTATTTTCCCACAGAGTAAAACAATCAATCATCACCCAAGATTTTACCCCCACTAAAAAAAAAGTAAAGTTGCACCTCCATAGTGTATAGATCCTACAGAATCAAATTTGTCATCCAGTAGAAATCTATGATTTTTTTTTAAAAATTCTAAATATATGTGAATGTAGGAAATCTAGGAATTTTTTTAATATTCCCCGAATAAGTTGGACTAATAGGAAATCTAGGAATTTTTTGAATAGTTCCTGAATAAATTTTTGAATAATAGGAACTCTAGGATATTTTTTTAATACTTTTCTGTAAGGCCCCTGCTAGGGGCTGTACATGACCTTACAGGTTTTGTAAGGTTCCTGCTAGGCTGTACATGACCTTACATGTTTTGTAAGGTCCTCTCCAGACGGTGATTCAAAATCTGACAGGTTTCTGTGAGTAGAAAAGGGCTTATCTTTGACCATTCTCAGTAGTAGGGTAACGCCCAAGGAGTAGGGTTGTGACCCAACATAAAGCACTGGCAGAATTTTATTGGCCTTGCCTACTACCAAGGCAATTAGGATATTGTGTTTAGATTCATTATAGAGTATAATAGCTTAAGGGATTTTGGCCCCTAGGTAATCAAATAATAGGTCTATTTTTATATGAGGATTTTTGAAAGATGATCTTTTGGCTTGTGTTGAAACTTGAGATTAGTTATAAAGTTATAATATCTTGAAGGATTTTTTGGTTTCTTTTGGAGTATTTTTTGAAGATTATATTTTTGCATGGTGAAATATTTTGAGTTTCCATAATTCTAATTCTTTTGCCTTAAGATAGTTTTTAATGTAAATGGCAAGGCCGTAGTGTGACACACCCCTTGTTTATTTTTCAATTTTTTTCCCATGATACTTGGTTGGCATTATTATGAGAGAAAATAGATGGAGGATGTTTCCAAATCAAAACACCTACCCTTTTTGTAGAGGAAAAACCTCACTTGATAATAGAGAAATTTACAAAGTGACCTTGGCTTTGGGCCCTCCTTTCACCCCTTGCCCCCTATTTCAATCTCAAACCTTGTTATTCCTAGTTAAGTTTTTTTTATTGAATAAAGGATGAAACTCAATTCCACATTATCGAATGCACAAGATTCAAAATAATTAATATCACATTATCTAGTGCATGAGATTCAAAATAATTATGACCACAATAAGCACAACAATAGTGAAAATGTTCAATGAAAAAAAAAAAAAGAAATTGTGAAACTCAACTTACATTATATTAATTTGATTTTTATTAAAAATTTAAAACCAATTTATTTTTTTAATTAAAAAAATTTTTGCAAACTTTTTTTTTTATCTTATTT
>Ga0116227_10010671_pt1 | contig 15878 bp, 15 predicted proteins | sample S1TSphgellanicum_FD_89693 | JGI IMG/M metagenome (GOLD analysis project Ga0116227, IMG submission 89693) | Host-associated microbial communities from peat moss isolated from Minnesota, USA - S1T2_Fb - Sphagnum magellanicum MG | ecosystem: Host-associated > Plants > Peat moss > Unclassified... | reverse complement strand
GAGTTGAATGACATCGAGACCATCTGGCGCGATCTCAAGGCCCATCATCTCGCCCACAAAACCTTCGCCGATGCCGACGCGCTCGAGCAAGCCATCCATAACGCCGTCGACGCCCTCAATAAAAAGCGCATGCCGGTTCCGTTGGTAAGCTACGAATCCCTGCTTAGATCGTTTTGCTCTTGCTGGGGCTTATCGGATTCCACGCATGCAAAACGCTATCACGTCGGGTTTTTGCAAAGCCGCAGATGAATTGCCGACGAGCGATCGGCACCACCATGGCGGCACTTTGGGCGGTGTGGGATGGCTTCGTAAGCGCTGCTTCCGGGCTTCGACTTCAAAATTGCTGCTACGTTCAACGAAGTCGAACGGCGCAACCGCCTCCGTGATGACGAACGCCTTCGAACCAGGACCTCGAATGGAAAGCCTCAGCAAGAAGCACGCCAATGATGCGTAACTGGGGCAATATCGGCGACACGCAGATTGACGAAATGATCCGAAACGCGCCGTTCTCAACCGACTGATGGGCAGGCGAAGGACCAAGAGAAGCCCAGAGTCAGGCAATGCGTAAATTCCGATCCTATGTGCGCCCGTCATTGCGTGACAGTTTGTGGTATGCTCGACGAATTCCTCACGACCAACCGAGATGAAGTGATCCACCTGTGCAGGGCAAGGGTTGATAAGCGATCCGAACCCGAACAATCCGATACGGACAAAAACCACGGCATACCGCTGTTTCTCGACATGCTTATCAAAACGCTTCGCGAGGAACGGGCGGCGCTGGGCAAGAAAATTCTTCATTCCTCGAGCGAGGGCGAGGCAGGTTCCGAGATGGGCGTGGCTGCGTCACGGCATGGGCGCGAGCTCATGAGACGGGGGTTCACCGTTGAACATGTTGTCCGCGACTATGGGGATCTTTGCCAGGTCATTACCGGCCTTGCCATAGAACGCGGTGTGCCGATCGCGGTGGAAGACTTTCAGACGTTCAACCGCTGCCTGGACGACGGAATTGCGGATGCCGTTACCGAATTTGCCTACGAGCGCGATCTGTTGATGGCGGACCGGGTGGCTGCACCCCTGAACGAACGCCTGGGATTTCTGGCCCACGAGCTGCGCAACTTGCTCCATCAGGCGACGCTTGCCGTTTCGATTATCAAAAGCGGAAGTGTTGGCTTGACCGGGGCGACGGGCGCGGTCCTGGAGCGCAGCCTGGTTGGCATGGGCAATCTGATTGATCGGTCTCTCGCCGAAGTGCGGATGGAAGCGGGAATGGATGTTCGATACCAGATTATTTCTCTGGCCGACTTCATCGCGGACGTGAAGATCTCTGCCTCGCTCGAAGCCGACATTTACGGGTGCGCGCTGACCGTTCCGGTCATCGATCCGACACTTGCTGTTGACGCCGATCGCAGCACGCTTTTCTCGGCGGTTGGAAACCTGCTGCAAAACGCATTCAAGTTCTCGGGCCCCCACTCCGAAGTCAAATTGAACGCATATGCAGAGTCCGATCGCGTGGTGATTACTGTCGAGGACCGTTGCGGCGGTCTGCCACCGGGTGCCGAGGAAAAAATGTTTCTACCGTTTACACAGAGCGGCGCCGACAGATCCGGCCTGGGGCTCGGTCTGGCGATATGTCGGCGCTGCGCCGAGGCCAACAATGGAACGCTTCAGGTCCGTGACATTCCCGGCGTGGGGTGCGTTTTCTCCATCGACCTGCCCCGGCACGCGCTACCGTAGCGGCAGTTTTTGTTGCGTTTTGAGCCGCTGGATGACCCCGGGCAGAACTTCGGGCAGGTCCTGCGCGACCAGGCCCGGCCCGAATTCCGTCGCGGCGCCCCCATGCAGCCATACGCCCGCCGCCGCTGCCTCGAACGCGGGCAGGCGGCTGATCGGCAGGTGCAGTGCCTCGTTCAGGCGGGGGCGGGCGGTCTTGCGGCTGGCATTCTACTGTGGTTGATCTTGCCCGGTGCCATTGCACGCAGCCTGCCCGAGAGTTGGCATGTGCCGGAGTGGATGGCTGCGCGCACTATGGGCATGAGTAAGAAGGACGCCGCGCAGCGCTTGTGGAATGTGGCCGGCACGGAGCAGAAAGGATGGAACTGATGCAAGTCTAAGGGCATCTGATGCGAGCTATACCCGATCGCTCGAAGCGGAGCCTCAGACTGTCCGGATTTATCCCCCTTAGAAGTTGAATTTTCGCTTCGCAAAGCGGTCCGGTGGAGATGAGATTCCTGCAATCGGAATTGAACCCAGATTGACGGGAAGAATGATGGTATGGCTGATGGTCAAGTCTTGTTTTATGGAATAAAATATTTAAATAACAATATGATGTAACCTGAATTCGATTCCGGCTCGGCGCGGGTGGAGGCATAAACCCCGGCAGAACCGCCATATTCTTCAGCGCCGACCGCTGACATGCGGGGGCAGCGGAGGGTCGCTCGGTTTTCGCCGGCAACCAAAGCAGGGCGGAAATGGCCAGAACGTCCCAATTGGCGCGCGATTGTACAAGCGCCGCTGCGGCCACTGCGGCTATGCAACGCGATGGCCATTGGTATCGTCGGCCGGTCAGGCACGAACGGGAAATCGCCGGTCCCGGTCAGATTGGTCAATCGTCCAGAAAAATACGCTGCCGGTAGTCAGGACTATCAAGATCATATCCAGCAAAATCATGATGCATTTCTTTCGGAGCCAGGACGTGATCGCGCTGGATCATGGGAGAAGGGTCATGAGAATATCGCATGTGTTGTACATCGGTTTGGCGATGTGTGCGATGATTGGCGGGGGCGGATTGATCTGGCAATCCACGCGCTGGCCTGCCGATCAAATCGTTCCGACCGGGCCCGACACGGACACCGGCCTTGTTGCATTGCCGGACGGTTCGACCATGCAAGCGGTGAAAGGCACGACCAAGCGCCAACTGGTCGACTGGCTGGCGTCCGGCGAACAATCCCGTGCGTTCGAACTTGGCGGAGACCAATTCGTCGGTCGGTCGCCCGAGCCCACGCCCATGTCGGTCGCGCGTATCAAGACTTTGGTCGGGATGATGAAATCCTATCCGGATGTGGACATCTTGATCGTTGGGCATTGTGACCGGACCGGCGACGCGGCCGCAGACAGCATGCTTGGAACAGCGCGCGCGAACAGCGTTGCGCGATATCTGCAGGCAGGCGGTATCGGCCGTTCACGCATCGCTGTCGACACGCGCGGCGGGTCGCAGCCGGTGGGTGACGACAACACGCCCGAGGGTCGTTCCGCCAACCAGCGGGTGAGCATCGTGCTATCGCGCCGGGACAAGGCGTGATTGGTTATCCGCCGGGTGACACAGTGCTGGCGGAACCCGCCGCCTTGCAGGCCATTACGATCAATCGGCCGAGAGGCGCTTGACGGCGGCCGGACATCTGCAATGGATGGCGCCGCCCCGTCCGATCGTGTGGACGCCAGCAAAAGGCCCAGCGTTGCCCGAATCTCTTTCATCCGGCTCGTTTTTCAGCCCGAAGCCGATTTCGAAGCGATACCTGCCGTGGCTGGTGGCGATCGCGTTTCTGATGGAATCGCTCGATACGACGGTGCTCAACACCGCCGTGCCGACAATGGCGCGCGCGCTGCACGAGCCAGAGCTTAATCTCAAGGCGGTGCTGGCGAGCTATGCGTTGAGCCTGGCGGTGTTCATTCCCGCCAGCGGCTGGGCGGCAGACCGATTCGGCACGCGGCGGGTGTTCAGCGCGGCGATCGCGATGTTCACGCTGGGTTCGGTGCTGTGCGGGTTGAGCCATTCGATCCCGCTGCTGGTGACGTGCCGCATCATTCAGGGAATGGGCGGCGCGATGATGGTGCCGGTCGGACGGCTGACGCTGGTGCGCACCTTTCCGAAAGAGGAACTGGTCCAGGCGATGAGTTTTGTGGCGATTCCGATGCTGGTCGGGCCGCTGATCGGCCCGGCGCTGGGCGGATTGATTGTCAGTGTCGCGCGGTGGGAAGACATTTTTTTCATCAATATCCCGATTGGTCTGGTCGGGCTGGTGCTGGTGGGCCTGCGTCTGCCAGACTATCGCGCGGAAAATGTGCCGCCGCTCGACCGGCTTGGCCTGGTGTGGTTCGGCAGCGGCATTGCGCTGTTGTCGTGGACGCTCGAAGTGTTTGGCGAACATCACGCCGGCGGCGGCGTGGTGGGCGTGGCCGGCTCGATCGCGGTGCTGTTGCTGTTGCTCTATTGGCGCCATGCGCGGCGGCTGGCCAATCCGCTGCTCGATATCGGGCTGTTGCGGTTTCGCACTTTTGCCGCGTCGGTCGCGGGGGGCTTTGTCACCCGGCTGGGGGTGGGGGGCGCGCCGTTCCTGTTGCCGCTGCTGTACCAGACCGGGCTGGGCTTTGCCCCGCTGCATTCCGGGTTGCTGTTCATGCCGCAGGCGATCGGCGCGATGTGCAGCAAGGTCTTCGTGCGCTATGAACTGGCGTTTTTCGGCTATCGCACGATGCTGATCGGCAACACGGTGGCACTGGGCGGCATGCTGATGCTGTTTGCCACGGTCGGGCCCGCCACGCCGGTTTGGATGATCTGCCTGCAGGCGATGATCTATGGCGTGCTGATGTCGACGCAATTTACCGCGATCAACACGCTTGCCTATGCCGATGTGCCGCCCGAACGCACCAGCCGCGCCAGTTCGTTTGCCAGCACGTTTCAGCAATTGTCACTCAGCTTTGGGGTGGCGAGCGCCGGGCTGGTCACCGCCGGTTTCGTCACCTCACGCGCCACCGAACGGAGCGAGATGCTGTCGAGCGTGCACCACGCATTTGTCATTCTGGGCGTGGTGACGATCCTGTCGGCCGGGGTGTTCGCGGTGCTGCGCCGGGGCGACGGCGACGCGATCAGCGGGCATCATCAGGCGGATATTACCCCCCCTGTGCCAGCTCACGGTTGAGCCACAGCGCCAGCAAAGTCGCCAGGGCGCCCGACAGCAGATAGGCGCCCGATGCCAAAAGCCCGAAGCGGGCCGAACTCCACAAGGCCACCAGCGGCGCAAACCCGGCGCCGACCAGCCAGGCAAGGTCCGCCGTCAGCGCCGCGCCGGTATAGCGATGGCGCAGCGGCAGCGCGCCCGCGAACGCGCCCGAAGACTGGCCGAAACACACGCCCAACAGCAGAAAGCCGATGATCAGGAAGGCGAATTCGCCGGTTTCACCCTGTGCCAGCAATTGCGGGGCAAACCCGCTGAACACCGCGATCACCGCCGCCGACGCGGCCAGCAGGCGGCGCCGGCCGAACTGATCGGCGAGTTGCCCGGATGCGACCATCGCCACCAGCCCGGTGGTCGCCGCGCCCGCCTCGATAACCAGAAAGCGGGTCGGCGATTCGGGGGTGAACAGAAACACCCATGACAGCGGAAACACCGTGACCATGTGAAACAGCGCAAAGCTCGCCAGCGGGGCAAACGCCCCCATCACGATCGTGCGCCAGGCGCGCGCCAGCGTCCGCAGCGGGCGTTCGGCCATCAGATCGCGGGTCTGGTACAGCCGCTCGAACGACGGCGATTCGACGATCCGCAGCCGCGCAAACAGCGCCACGACGTTGATGGCAAAGGCGACGAAGAACGGATAGCGCCAACCCCAGTCGAGGAAATCGGCGCCATCGAGCGAGGCGGTAAAGAACGCGAACAGCAAAGCAGCGACAATCAGCCCCAGTGGCGCGCCCAGTTGCGGGATCATCGCGTACCAGCCGCGCCGGCCTTCTGGCGCGTTCATCGCCAGCAGCGAGGGCAGGCCATCCCACGTCCCGCCCTGGGCAAAACCCTGGCCCAGCCGGAACAGCGCCAGCAGCGCCGCCGACCACACGCCGATCGTGTCGTAACCGGGCAGAAAGGCAATCGCCGCAGTCGACCCGCCCAGCAGGACCAGCGCCACGGTCAGCTTGAACCCCCGGCCGAACGCGCGGTCGAGCCCGATGAACCATACCGACCCGATCGGCCGCGCCAGAAATGCCAGCGCAAACACCCCGAACGAGGCAAGCGTTGCCGGCAGCGGCGGCAGCCAGGCGAACACCAGCTTTGGAAAGACCAGCACCGAGGCGATCGCATAGACGAAGAAATCAAAGAATTCCGAGGTGCGCCCGATGATCACGCCGATGGCGATTTCGCCCGGCGTCACCGCATCGCCGTGGCCGCCGCCCGACCGTTCGGGTCCACCGGACGTGAGAAGGGCCAGCATTTCATAACCCCTGGACGTCATTGCAAGCTCCTGCGCGCGATCAATGCAACACTACCAGCGTTCGCGATTTCGTCACAGAGTGATTGATAACGGTCAAGTGGGACAAAATGTCCAATCGCCTGACATCGTCGTCAGGCCTAGCGGCGCCGCATGTCCACCGATCCCTTGTCCCCAAACCGTCGCCTGATCGCGCTGTTGCGCAGCGCTTTCGTCCTGCCGATCGCCGCCGCGCTGTCGGGGTGCGACTGGGTCGTGCTCAACCCGGCGGGCGATGTCGCGCGCCAGCAGGCCAATCTGGTTCTGGTCTCGACGGCGCTGATGCTGTTGATCATCGTGCCGGTGATGGCGCTGACGGTGCTGTTCGCCTGGCGCTATCGTGCGACCAATACCGAGGCGGCGTATGATCCCGAATGGCACCATTCGACCGGGCTGGAACTGGTGATCTGGTCGGCGCCGCTGGCGATCGTGATCGCGCTGGGGTCGATCACCTGGCTGGCGACGCATCTGCTCGATCCCTATCGCCCGCTGACGCGCCTCGATGCGCAGCACGCCTTTGCGCCGGGGGCAAAGCCGATCGATGTCGAAGTCGTCGCGCTCGACTGGAAATGGCTGTTCATCTATCCCGAACAGCACATCGCGACGGTCAATGAACTGGTCCTGCCGCAGGGGCGCCAGGTGCGGTTTCGCATCACCTCGTCGACGGTGATGAACTCGTTCTATGTCCCCGCGCTCGCCGGCCAGATCTATGCTATGCCGGGGATGGAGACCAAGCTCCACGCGGTGTTCAACCAGACCGGCAGCTTTACCGGCCTGTCCGCCAATTTCAGCGGACCCGGGTTCAGCCACATGCATTTCGCCGCGCGCAGCGTGACGGCGGATGGCTTCAACGCCTGGGTCGCCGGGGTGAAAAAGGCGGGCACGGGGCTCGATCGCGCGACGTATCTCGCGCTCGACGCACCCAGCGAGCACGTGCCGGTCATCCATTATGCCGATGTCGCGCCCGACTTGTTCGACGCCGTGGTCAATATGTGCGTGCGTCCGGGCAAGCTGTGTTCGGGCGAAATGGCCGCGATCGATGCGCGCGGCGGCACCGGTCGGGCCGGCCTGCTGAATGTCGCGGCGCTGACCTATGACAAGGACGGCCGCGAGCGGGTGACCACCGCCGCGCCGGGCTTCGCCGATGCCGGCGTGCGCCGCTTTGTTCGTTCGTGGTGCGCCGACAACCGCCCATTGCGCGCCGCCGTGGCGCATGACGCCGCGCCTTCGTTGCCTCTTTCCTGAAGTCGGACACAGATCCATGCCAAACCCTGATCAGACCTGGACGCCGCTGCTCGGCCGCCTGTCGCTCGATGCGATCCCGCTGCATGAACCGATCCTTGTCGCCACGTTTGCGGTGGTCGCGCTGGGCGGCGTCGCGCTGCTGGCGGCGCTGACCTATTTCCGCGTGTGGGGCTATTTGTGGAAGGAATGGTTCACCAGCGTCGATCACAAGAAAATCGGCGTGATGTATATGGTGCTGGGGCTGGTGATGTTCCTGCGCGGGTTTGCCGATGCGCTGATGATGCGGATGCAGCAGGCCGTGGCGTTCAATGGCAACGACGGGTTCCTGCCGGCGCACCATTATGACCAGGTGTTCACCGCGCATGGCGTGATCATGATCTTTTTCGTGGCGATGCCGTTCGTCACCGGCCTGATGAACTTTGTCGTGCCGTTGCAGATCGGTGCGCGCGACGTGTCGTTTCCGTTTCTGAACAATTTCAGTTTCTGGATGACGGCGTCGGGGGCCGTGCTGGTGATGGCTTCGCTGTTCGTGGGCGAATTCGCGCAGACCGGCTGGCTGGCCTATCCGCCGCTGTCGAGTCTGGCCTACAGCCCCGGCGTCGGGGTCGATTATTACATCTGGGCGTTGCAGATCGCCGGCGTCGGCACGACGCTGTCGGGGATCAACCTGATCGCCACGATCATAAAGCTGCGCGCACCCGGCATGACGATGATGCGCATGCCGGTGTTCACCTGGACCGCGCTGTGCACCAACGTGCTGATCGTGGCCTCGTTCCCGGTGCTGACTGCCGTGCTCGCGCTGCTCAGCCTCGGTCGCTATGTCGGGACCAACTTCTTTACCAATGACTTTGGCGGCAGCCCGATGATGTACGTCAACCTCATCTGGATCTGGGGCCATCCCGAAGTCTATATCCTGATCCTGCCACTGTTCGGCGTGTATTCCGAAATCACCTCGACGTTTTCCAGCAAGCGGCTGTTTGGCTATACCTCGATGGTCTATGCCACCGTGGTGATCACCGTGCTGTCGTACGTGGTCTGGCTGCACCACTTCTTCACGATGGGTTCGGGCGCCAGCGTCAACAGTTTCTTCGGCATCACCACGATGGTCATTTCGATCCCCACGGGCGCAAAGATGTTCAACTGGCTGTTCACGATGTACCGCGGGCGCATCCGGTTTGAATTGCCGATGATGTGGACCGTGGCGTTCATGCTGACGTTCGTGATCGGCGGGATGACCGGCGTCATGCTGGCGGTGCCGCCGGCGGACTTTGTGCTGCACAACTCGCTGTTTCTGATCGCGCATTTTCACAATGTGATCATCGGCGGGGTGGTCTTCGGGGTGTTTGCCGCGATCAATTACTGGTGGCCAAAGGCGTTCGGGTTCAAGCTGGAACCGTTCTGGGGCAAAGTCAGCTTCTGGTGCTGGGTGCCGGGATTCTGGCTGGCGTTTGCGCCGTTGTACGTGATGGGGCTGATGGGTGTGACACGCCGCATGCGCGTGTTCGACGATCCCAGCCTGCAACCCTATTTCATTGTTGCCGCGTGTGGTGCGGGCCTGATCGCCTGTGGCATCGGCGCGATGCTGGTGCAGTTTGGCGTGTCGATCATGCGCCGCGAACAATTGCGCGATGAAACCGGCGATCCGTGGGGCGGGCGTACGCTGGAATGGGCGACCAGTTCGCCGCCGCCCGAATACAACTTTGCCTTCACCCCGCAGGTGCACGATCTCGATGCGTGGGAAGACATGAAGCGCAACGCCGTGGCCCGGCCGGTCGAAGGGTTCCGCGCGATCCATATGCCCAAAAGCACCGGCGCCGGGGTGATCCTGGCCGGGATCGCCACCGTGTTCGGCTTTGCCATGATCTGGCACATCTGGTGGCTGGCGATTGCCGGGTTTGTCACCTTGTTGCTGACCGCGCTTGCCCACACGTTCAACTATCACCGGTCGTACCACATCCCGGCCGAAGCGGTGGCACGCACCGAGGCGGAACGCACCCGGCAGCTTGCCCTGGTCGAAGGAGTCTGATGCCATGCGCAACGCCAATCTGACCGCGCACTATTACGACCTGGACGAACACGACCATCCCGAAGGCGGCAGCACGCTGCTGGGCTTTTGGCTCTATCTGATGAGCGATTGCCTGATCTTTGCCATGCTGTTTGCCGCCTATGGCGTGCTGGGTGGCAATTACGCGGCGGGGCCGGGGCCCAGGGACCTGTTCGAACTGCCGCTGGTGGCGCTCAACACCGCGATGCTGCTGTTTTCGTCGATGACGTATGGTTTCGCGATGATCGAGATGCAGCGCGGCCGGGTCGGCGGGGTGCAGGGGTGGCTGGTGGCTACCGCGCTGTTCGGCGCGGCGTTTCTGTCGATCGAACTCTACGAGTTTTCGCATCTGATCGCCGATGGCGCGACGCCGCAGCGCAGCGCGTTTCTGTCGTCGTTCTTTACGCTGGTCGGCACCCACGGGTTGCACGTTACCTTTGGGCTGGTCTGGCTGGGCACGTTGCTGGTGCAACTGGCGCAACATGGACTGACCGAGGCCAACAAGCGGCGCCTGTTGTGCCTGTCGATGTTCTGGCATTTTCTTGACGTCATCTGGATTGGCGTGTTCACCTTTGTCTATCTGATGGGAATCCTGCGATGAGCAATTCGCACGCCGATGTGCCGCACTTTTCGCTGACCGATTATCGCACCGGGTTTTTCGCCTCGGTGGTGCTGACGGCGATCCCGTTCTGGCTGGTGATGTCGGGCGTGCTGGCCAACAACACGCTGACCGCGCTGGTCATCGCCGGCTTTGCGGTGGTTCAGGTGTTTGTGCACATGATCTATTTTCTGCACATGAACACCAAGTCGGAAGGCGGCTGGAACTTTCTGGCGCTGGTGTTCACTGTCATTGTGGTGGGGATCGTGTTGTCCGGGTCGCTGTGGGTGATGCATCACCTCAACCAGAACATGATGCCGATGCCGCACAACATGAACGAACTGCCGTAATGGCCGGGCCCGCCGGCACGCGGGCCATCGGTCCGGCGCTGGCGTTGCTGGTGCTGGCGGTGCTGTTTGCCGGGCTGGGCCTGTGGCAGGTGCAGCGGCTCGGCTGGAAAAACCGGCTGATCGCGGCAACCGATGCGGCGATCCACGCGGCCCCCATCGATGTCGCCAACCTGCCGCCGGGCGATCTGTCACTGCTGGTCTATCGCCGGCTGGCGATGACCGGGCATTTCGTGCCCGCCGGCACGACATTGGTCACCGGCACCTCCAGCCTGGGCACCGGGTATTGGGAACTGGTGCCGCTGGTGAACGACCGGGCCCGCACGGTCATGGTCAATCGCGGGTTTCTGGCCGAGGGCAGCCGGATCGCGGCGGCGCGTGCGCAAGTCCCGGTCGGGTCGGTGCATGTCGAAGGGTTGTTGCGCCTGACCGAGCCCGGCGGCACCTGGTTGCGCGCCAATCGACCGACCGAAAATCGCTGGTATTCCCGCGACATCGCCGGAATCGCCAACGCCCGCGGCGTGCCGGTCGATCCCCGGCTGTTCATCGACAGTGCCGTCGAAACCCCGGCGCCCGGGCCGGACGCACCGGTGCCGGGCCTGACCGTGATCGCCTTTCCCAACAATCATCTTGGCTATGCGCTGACGTGGTTCACCCTTTGTCTGATGGCCACTGGGGGGGCGGTCATGCTAATGCGCCGACGATAATGGCGCCCGATCCCGTAACCCCGCTTCCTGGCGCTTTCCCCGCCGCCAGCGCGCGCAACATGGCGCTGCTGGTGCAGTTGCGCTGGACGGCGGTGATCGGCCAGTTGCTGACAATCTGGTTTGCCAGCGACGTGCTGGGCATCCAGTTGCCCCTGGGCCAGTTGGTGGCGGTTCCCGCGTTGCTGACCCTGATCAACGTCGCGACGCTGGTGATGGATCGCGAACGCGAAGGCTACAGCTATCTTGAACTGATCGCGGCGCTGATGCTCGATGTCATCGCGTTGACCTGGCAGTTGTATCTCAGCGGGGGAACGTCCAACCCGTTCACGTTTCTGTTCCTGTTGCAGATCGCGATCGGCGCGATCCTGCTGCCCCCGTCGTGGAGCTGGATTGTCGCGGCGTTCGCGGTGTTGCTGGTCGGGTTGCTGTCGTTCTGCTTTGTGCCGATGGGGCTGCCCCCCGCATTGCTGGCGCATCCGCTGCGGCTGTATCTGACGGGCAGTTATATCTGTTTTTTCCTGATCGCGGCGCTGCTGGTGTTCTTTGTCATCCGTATCGACCGCAACCGGCGGCAGAGCGATGCGGCGCTCGCCAGCTTGCGCCAGCGCGCCGCCGAAGAGGACCATATCGTGCGCATGGGCCTGCTGGCATCGGGCGCGGCGCATGAACTGGGCACGCCGATGGCGACGATTTCGGTGCTGGTGCGCGACTGGTTCCAACACCCGGCAATCGCGGCTGCGCCCGATCTGGTCGAAGAATTGCACGAGATGGAGACCGAACTGATGCGCTGCAAATCGATCGTCAGCGGCATCCTGCTGTCGGCGGGCGAGGCGCGTGGTGAAAACCCCGCGGTGACCACTGCCGATACGTTTGTGCGGGATTTCGCGCGCGAGTGGAACGAGCGCAGCGGCGGGGCGGTGCGCCTGGACAACCGGATCGAGCGCGATGTGCCGATCGTTTCGGACCCGGCGCTGCGCCAGGTGATCGGCAATGTCATCGACAACGCGCTCGACGTCTCGCCCGATCGGGTCGAAGTGGTCGCGCAGATCGAGGCGGGCATGCTGGTGCTGACCTTCCTCGATTTCGGCCCCGGCTTTGCCGACGACGTGATCGGGCGGATCGGGCGACCTTATGTCTCGACCAAAGGCCGGCCCGGCGGGGGCTTGGGGTTGTTCCTGGTGTTCAACGTGGTGCGCAAGCTTGGCGGCGAAGTCTGTGTGCGCAACCGCGATGGCGGCGGCGCGCAAGTACGCCTGACAATCCCGGTCAAGGCCATGGCGGTATGACCGGCGCCAGCCCGAGACTGGTCATTATCGAGGATGATCCGGCCTTCGCCCGCACGTTGCGCCGCAGTTTCGAACGGCGCGGTTACGCCGTGTGCCATGTCGCCAGTCCCGAAGATCTTGCCACGCTGTTGCAGAGCCAGGGCTTTGACTATGCCGTGGTCGACCTGAAACTGGCGACGGCCTCGGGCCTGACGTGCGTGCAGATGCTGCACGACGCCGATCCCGAAATGCGCATCGTCGTGCTGACCGGATTTGCCAGCATTGCCACGGCGGTCGAGGCGATCAAGCTGGGCGCCGCGCATTACCTGGCCAAACCCGCCAACACCGACGATATCGAGGATGCCTTTGGCCGCGACCGGGGCGATCCGACCGTGCCGGTCGAAGGGCGCAAAAGCTCGATCAAGACGGTGGAATGGGAATATATCCACGCCACACTGGTCGAATGCGATTTCAACATTTCCGAAACCGCGCGGCGGCTGGGGATGCATCGCCGCACACTGGCGCGCAAACTTGAAAAGCGGCAGTTGCGGTAATGCGCGTCAGACGGCAACAAGGCGGTCATGAGTGAAAACCCCACACCGCACGCCGTGCTGACCAATCCGCCGTTTTATCACGCCGAACAGGAAGCGGAATTTGCCGAAAGCCACGCCCGGGTCTCGCCGCAGCAGCAGGACCCGGCTTATGCGCTGGCCTTTCTCGACACCGATTTCCTGTTGCGACGCGAATTGCGCCCGGTGCGATTCCAACTGGAATTGCTCAAACCCGAAATGCTGCTGGACGAGGCAGGGATTGCCTCGACGCTGGTCGTCTATGGCTCTGCGCGCATCCCTTCGCCCGAACATGCCGCACAGGTGCTGAATGCGGCAACCACGCCCGAGGCACGGGCGATTGCCGAACGATTGGTGGACAAGGCGCGCTATTACGAACAGGCCCGGCGTCTGGCCCAGCTTGCCGCGAACGCCAATATCGTCGATCGGGGCAAGCGCCATTTTGTCGTCTGTTCGGGCGGCGGCCCGTCGATCATGGAAGCGGCCAATCGCGGTGCGGTCGAGGCCGGCGCAGAAACCGTCGGGCTGAACATCACGCTGCGCCACGAACAGGAACCCAATCCTTTCGTCACGCCGCACTTGTCGTTCCAGTTTCACTATTTCGCGTTGCGCAAGATGCACTTCCTGTTGCGCGCGCGGGCGGTTGCGGTGTTTCCGGGCGGGTTTGGCACGTTCGATGAATTTTTCGAACTGCTGACGCTGATCCAGACCGGCAAGATGCAGCCGATCCCGGTGCTGCTGTTCGGCGGCGATTATTGGGACCGGGTGATCAATTTCAACGCCATCGCCGAAGAGGGCCTGATCGGGTTCGACGACCTCGACCTGTTTCATCGCGTCGACAGCGCCGAAGAAGGCTGGCAGCGGATTGTCGATTTCTACGCGCTGGAAACGGGGGATTGATATGTGGTCAATGCGGCATGGCCCATCGGGCCATGCCCTTGGCCAAGGCCCGGCGCGGCGATAAGCGCCGCGCGTACGAGCGCACGGGCCTGGTTGACCGCTGTCTCCAGCGAAGCGCCCGCGCCCAGCCAGGTGGCAATTGCGCTGGACAGCGTGCAACCGGTGCCATGGGTGTGGCGCGTGGTGATGCGCGGGGCGGTCCAAACCACGTCGGCCGTGTCGGGGACCACCAGCCGGTCGATCACCTCTGGCCCGTCGGCGTCGCCGCCTTTGGCAAGGTAGGCGATACCCCTTGCGCGCATCGCCGCATCGCCGCCCAGCGCGGCGAGTTCGGGGACATTGGGCGTGGTCAAAGTCGCCAGCGCCATCAGCCGTTCGAACCCGGCGATCGTCGCGGCATCGGCCAGCGCCGCGCCGCTGGTGGCGATCATCACCGGATCGAACACGACGGGCACGGCCAGATGCGCCAGCCGATCGGCCACCACGGCCGCGATCGCGGGCGATCCCAGCATGCCGATCTTCACCGCATCGACGCCGATATCGTCCAGGCACGCATCGATCTGCGCCGCGACCATATCCGCGCTCACCGCTTCGACCCTGGTCACCCCGCACGTGTTCTGCGCGGTCAGCGCGGTCAATGCGGTCATGGCGTGGCCGCCGAGCAGGGTGATCGTCTTGATATCCGCCTGAATCCCGGCGCCGCCGCCCGAATCCGACCCGGCGATCGACAGGACGCGCAACGTCACGGCTGGTGGTGCCGCTGCGTCGATGGCGGATGTTTCGCGTGCAGCGCCCGCGCGCGGGTCGGGCGGTCGGTCAGTTCGCCACCGCAATTGGGGCAGCGATCGTCGAGATCGTCGGCGCATTCGGCGCAGAATGTGCATTCGAACGAACAGATGAACGCACCGGGCGCCTCGGCCGGCAGATCGGTGCCACAGCGTTCGCAATCGGGTCGCATGTCGAGCATGGCAAAGGTCCTCAACTCTTGAGCCCCGGAGGGGGTTGGGGGAGGGGGGAGCGCGGCGCAGCAGCGCGTCCACGCCCGCCTTGGCACACCCCCACCAACCCTTCCCTTTCAGGGGCAGGGCTTTTTGTTGCTTTATGCCGCCTTGCGCACGGCGGCGCAGATACGTTCGACCACGGTTGCCACTTGTTGCGCGTCGTCGCCTTCGGCCATCACGCGGATCACCGGTTCGGTGCCCGATGGGCGGATCACCAGCCGGCCCTTTCCGGACAGTTCGGTTTCGGCATCGGCGATCACGGTCTTGACCGCGTCGTCCTCCAGCGGTTTGCCGCCGGCAAAGCGCACGTTGCGCAACAGTTGCGGCACGGGGTCGAACAAATGCAGCGTCTCGCTGGCGGGCTTGCCGCTGGCGACCAGCGCCGCCAGCACTTGCAACGCGGCGATCGTGCCGTCGCCGGTGGTGCTGTGGTCGGTCAGGATCATGTGCCCCGATTGTTCGCCGCCGACGTTGTAGCCGCCTTCGCGCATGCTTTCTAGCACGTTGCGGTCACCCACGGCGGTGCGGATGAGGTCGATCCCGCGCGAATTGAGAAACCGTTCGAGGCCGAGGTTGGACATCACCGTCGCCACCACCCCACCCCCACGCAACTGGCCCCGTTCGGCCAGCCGGCTGCCGATCAGCGCCATGATCTGGTCGCCGTCGACGGTGTGGCTCTTTTCGTCGACCACGATCAGGCGGTCGGCATCGCCATCGAGCGCGATGCCGATATCGGCGCGCACTTCGCGCACTTTCGCCTTGATCGCGTCGAGATGCGTCGATCCGACACCCAGATTGATATTCTTGCCATTGGGCTCGACGCCGATCGCGATCACTTCGGCGCCCAGTTCCCACAGCACCGACGGGGCGACCTGATAGGCCGCGCCGTTGGCGCAATCGAGCACGATGCGCAGGCCGTCGAGCCGGACATCGTGCGGCAGGCTGGCCTTGACCGCATGGATATAGCG
>Ga0116227_10010670_pt1 | contig 15879 bp, 8 predicted proteins | sample S1TSphgellanicum_FD_89693 | JGI IMG/M metagenome (GOLD analysis project Ga0116227, IMG submission 89693) | Host-associated microbial communities from peat moss isolated from Minnesota, USA - S1T2_Fb - Sphagnum magellanicum MG | ecosystem: Host-associated > Plants > Peat moss > Unclassified... | reverse complement strand
TTTTCCTAATCTCCCCCCCCCCCCACACTACTACTCCCCGTTAGTCTTGCTATTATTGTTGTTGTTCGACTTCATTTTGCAGGGCCACCACCTTGAGCATCAAAACTGCAGGTCCTTAGAACGCTAGCTATTTCCAAATATTCAACTCTAGTAGTTTTGCTTCCAAATACTCGATTCTAGTAGTTTTGCATTTGTTACTTCGCATATGTGTGCAAGCTTTTCATAGTCTGTGAGAATAGTAATGGCGGACACGTCCTTACTAGTGGCAAGTTGCACAATCCCTATAATTTTGTCGTTGTTACTAATGTCCATCGCCACCGTCGCCATATTAGAGTTAGAAGTTAAAAACTTCCTTATGTAAGGAATCAAGTAGCTATGCTGCATTGATGTAGCAAATGTCTCCAATAGCGACAAACATCGTCAACCAATCCAGAGCTTCAAAACCGAACACAACTCCACTCCAAACGTTGTGCACAATCGGTGAGTGGTGAGAGAATTGAATCTCACAAGACCTTTGAAGGAGAATCTTGACACATATTTTTGTTTTTGATCCACAGCCAACGAAAGGCACATAGTGGGGATGAGGCCTTGGCATGATTTTGCTCAAGACCATTGCAAAGTAAACCATCAGGCTCGGAGCCGGAAGAATGGAATGGTGCACTATGGACTGGAATGTGAAGGTCATCAAGTTCTACCAAGCTCTCGGTGCTGCCATTTTGCCTGAATGTGGATTTTGTTGCCTTGTAACGTTGTGGCCATTGCGCCGATGTCCGCCATTACTATGGAGCTCATGAGCATGGGTCACTCTGCAACGCCATGGCCGTCATGTCGTTGTTCGCCATCATTGCAAAGCTCACACACGTGAGTTGTTCTCCAACATCGTGGTCGTCACTCCGCCATCCATTGCGTCGTCATCCGCTATTTATTATGTCATCGTCACCCTTCCGTCCATTAACATCTGTCTATCGCCATTCATTGTCGTAACCCTACTTTGAAAGAGTGTGAGGATGAAATTCACACTCCCAAAATTGGGACTTGGGAGTCTCTGGGACTCTCAAAACTTCAAAGTTCGATTATAGGGGCCAAAACACCTCCCATTGGGATATTCTTTATATCATTGGAAAACTATCAAAGTGTAGATGTCAAAAATGGGCTCACATGGGCCATTTGGACATTTGGACATTTGCAACACACGTTATGGCAAAATGAAAGGTCGGGAGTCAAACTAGTAGTTTGACTCCTGACCATTAAAAGTCAAGAATCGACCAGACCCCGATGCGTGCAGGTGGAGTGCGATACACCGTTGGAAAGCTCTTGAAAAGAGATATAATTTTTCTTCAGACCTCATCCCAATTGGAGGTTTGAACAAAGAGTTATGACCTTGCAAAATCCCGGGAGTCCAAACCAAGACAATTTCGGGACTCCTCCTTGGAAGTCCCAGGACAAAAAGCCATTTGGATGTAGGTGCCGTGGAGAGACACAGAAAATACTATATGGGGGAAGGTGGTGATTTCCCCTGAGTTCAGGTTGTGGTGAATCTTGTGAATCCAGAGTTGCCCGTGACTTGTCTTAGCACTAAAGGTGCTCCAGAAAGTGAACTAACCAACTTGTTGGTTGGTTTGATGCAGGTTCGAATAAGTAACTAAATCTTGTCACTCTTCCTAGTCCCATCCCGGAGCCTCAACACGCCCCTTTACCCCTTCTAGTGTTGAGAGTTGAGAGCGTGCTTTGAGCTCCTCACAATTCCACTGTTTGAATAACTTAGTCCCATCTTGGGTCTAAATAGGAACTTGGGAGTGTGTCATTCATCCTCATCGATGCACCGTATTTTTCAAATTGTATGTATTATGAACATACGTATCTAATACCATATTCTTCAAATCATATGTACATATTATTCAAGATTGTATAGAGGTTGTTCAAATTAATATGTACATCTACATACTCTCGTATTAATAAATACATCTACATATTTCCTATTAATACATATATCAACATTATTTTTGTATTAATACATACATTTATGTAATCTTATAGTACATAAATATATATTTTTTCTTCCTCTACTTTGTCATTTAGCACTAGTGATTAAGAAAACTGAAAGCTACTTAGGGTACGTTTTCTAAAGCACTTCACATTTCAGTTTCCATTATGGTGGCATTTAATTGCATAGATTATGTTAGAACTTTATAGTTAGTGGTTTGTATTGTTACAAAATTTTGGGGCATGGGACAACACCATGTCCTCGGATGATGAAAGCATTACCGTTCAACCAGAGTTAAAGTATCAACTACGAAGTAACACACAATCATTTGAACCAATTTCTTTGAGCTCACAATCTTCACGACGGTACCATCAGGGATCTACAACGCCACTATCATCAAATACAACTCCTACCAGGATTTTAGGTTCGGGTTACATTACATCGACAATACATTAGAGTCCATTTGGAGGGGTTAATTAGTGGGGTATGCATGTTGGCACATCAGCTTTCACACCATCACCATATATTTTGCTATAAGTCGTTACCTCTACACCCATATATACCATGGAGGTCAATAGTTCCTTTAGGAAGATTGAGAAGTTCAGTGAAAGGCCTGGTACCATTTTTTTGAGGGGGTTCAAGGTAACTTTTTCAACTATGGTTTGTGAATTAAAGTTCTAGTATGGCGCTAATTACATTAAGGCATTCGCATTCAAACAACGAACGAGTTATGTGCACTATGAAGCATTGGATGTCTACGAATAACATTTTTTTAAGATTTTGGGCATCACCTAGATCCCCAATCCAGTTGATGCCACAACCATGGTCACCGCCTTTCAAGTTGCACTCCAAGCTACTTGTCCCAACCCCACTTTGAGGGAAGTGTGAGGTCGCCACTCACACTCCCGAAAATGGGACTTGGGAGTCCTTCGGGACTCCCAAAAACTCAAAGCGTGATTATGGGTGTCAAAACACCTTGCATTGAAGCGTTCCTTATACTGTTGAAAAGGTCTTGAATTGTAGATGTCCAAAATGGCCTCGCATGAGCCATTTGGACATCTGTAGCACAAGTTATGGTCAAAAAAAGGGTCGGGAGTCAAACTAGCAATTTGACTCCCGACCACTAAAAGTCAAGAATCGACCCAATCCCGGTGCGTGCAGGTCAAGTGCAACACACCTTTGGAAAGCTCTTGAGGAGAGCTACAACTTTGGTTTAGACCTCGTCCCGATCCGAGCTCGGGGCGAAAAGTTATGAATGCCCAAAGTCCTGAGAGTCTAAACTAGGACAATTTCGGGACTCCACTTTGGGAGTCCCGGGAAAAAGAGCCATTTGGATGCAAGTGCGGTGGAGAGCTGCAGAGAATACTATATAAGGGAAGGTGGTGGCTTCCCTCGAGTCCGGGCCGTGGTGAGTCAAGTGAGTCCAAGGTCGCTCGTGGCTTGTCCCAACACTGAAAGTGTGCAGAATGAGTTCTAACCAACTTGTTGGTTGGATTTGGATGTATGACCAATAACTAAGTAAGCTTGTCCCTCTTCCTAGTTTAATCCCGGAGCTTTCAGCATGCCCCTCTCACCCCCTTTAGTGCTAAAAGCTGGGAATGTGCCCTGAGTCCCCCATACTTCTGCAACTTGAGTGACTTAGCCCCAACTTGGGGCTAACAAAGGACTTGGAAGCGCGTCACTTTATATCTCCAAATATTCATTTGAGAAAAAAAAAGAGATTTTATGCGTAGTCCTTAAAAGTGGGAGGGGGATCTAAACCCTATAAATAAACCCTAAACCTCTCTTAATCATAAGGAGTAAACATAAGAACTCTCCCCCATCCTATGCCTCATTATGTTGATATGTTTAGGTTCATGATAACCTTCACTTGTGCTTTATAATGGGTAAAACCAATGGGTGCATTGATCAACCGATGTTGGGTGATTATGTGCGCCTAAGGATTGGGGTGTTATTGAAATAACAACATTAGATTTGTAATTTAAAAAATGATTTTTTAAAAAAAATCATTTCTTTTTTCATAATATTTAATATCGATGTAAATTTGAATTTTTTTGAAATTTGTCGAATGTTGGATATACATACAAAAATATTAAATACATGTGGCAAATGGTGGTATTGAATGCATGGTCAAATGTTGCACATCCATGCCTATTAATGTTTTTATAATGTAAGAATGTTTGTTTTTTTCATATGTACTTCATTAAACACACATAATCTTAGTTATCCATCAAACAAAAAATAAACATCTATTACGATGTTGATGCGTCTAGGGGACCAATGAAGATATGAAAATGCCCTTTGCTTTCCACATCATGTTAGCACATTGATGAAAAAATTATCGACTTGTTAATGCACACACCCAATGACCTTTATGGCTAGAAGGAAAAATATGTTTGCTATGTATTGATCAATAAAAGCCATTTTTAGCCCGAACCACAACTGTCATGCAACCCCACAAGATAAAGTTATTTGCAAAACCAAATTTGTTCAAATGGTGTAAACGGTGATGACATCAAGCAACATCGAAACACCATCCATTGAAAACCACAATGTCAACTTATTAACACAAAGACGAAAAGGTAGGTGACGAAAAAACATGAATGTTTTCACATAAAACATGAAATCTTGCATCCCTCATGATAGATGCAAAGGCATCTTGTAGAACATCATGGAAAGTGATCCTCTTCTCACATTGGGTGGTGTCACCAAAAAGAAAGGGCTACCTAATGTTGCCTCTACTACTAAAAAAACAATGAAGAAATACAATTTGGAAATATTATGCATTAATACAAAATAGTATAACAATTATGAAGTCAATAAACTTCCATTTAACCTAATCACATTGAATTATGGACCATGAGGAATTAGGTTTTCTCGGGCTTCGCTCTCTTGACCCAATTAATTTATCATGGCAATTCCACCAACAATTCCCAATATTTCATAATGAACCCCCCCCAAATACCACATATAATGACGCACCCCCAGGCACCTTAATGGACTCAAATGTGAGTCTAGATTGAAGACAACGAAAAAGTAAGGAGTCGGGGCACGCTCCCTGGCTCACAGCACTTTGAGGGGTAGAGGCGCGTGCCCGCAACATGGTATTCGCATTCTGATGTGTAATACTAGGTCGATGAATAACCTTGAATTCATATTTTTCAAATATAAGTGCTCGATGAGCTAACTTACTAGTAAGCTTATGGTTGGTCATCAACCACTTGATAGGTTGGTGGTCGGTATACAAAGTGAACTTAATGTCACAAATATAGGGCCTGAAATGTATGACGGCCCATACAACAGCAAGACATTCCCCTTTGTATGAAGAGTAGTTGCTCTCGGCCTTGTTGTTGTTTCAAAATGCATAAGCGATAACATATTCCTTGCTTTCCTCATCAAGTTGACTAAGAATATCACCAATACCAAGAGCACTCCAATCTATGTGTAGAATGAAGACCTTGCTGAAATTAGGTCTTTTCAAAATGGGGAACTCTGAAAACTTTTCCTTGAGTGTGTTCAAAGCTTCCTGAGCGTCTTCGCTTCATGTCCAAGCAACATCCTTCTTTAACAATGCATAAAGAGGATGGGCAATAGTAATGAAGTCTTGGACATAAATCTTGTATTAATTACATAGTCTGATGAAACACTTCAAAGTGTGAACATCAGTAGGATTGGGCATCTCCAAAATGGCTACTACTTTCGCCCAATGAGCCATAATACAATTTGGCAAAATCCTATGTCCAAGGTAGACTACTTGAGGTGATAACAAACTCACATTTTTTAGGATGGATCTTCATATTAATTTCATGGAGCCTCTTGAATAACTCCTCAAGATGAGCCAAGTGCTGTACGAGTCCCTTGTTATGCACTAGGATGTCATCTATGTAGCATTTCAGGAAATGAGCCCTTTTGAGAACCTGGTCCATGAATCATTGAAAGAAAACATGTGCATTTTTCAATCCAAAAGGCATCATAAGCCATTCCCATAACTTGTTACTTCCATTGAATGTCGTTTTCTTACGATCCTTCACAGGGAGCACAATTTGGTTGAAGCCTTGCCTTAGATCCACAATTGCGAAGATGTTTGAATCTTCAATGTTATCAAACAATTCTTCAAGGATGCGCATGGGGTACTTGTCTTGAGGTGTAACTAGGTTCAAAGGCCTATAATCCCTGCACATCCTTTTTTCAGTCCATAATCCAGTTGAATATTTCATTGTTGGCATTACTATAGCGGCTACGAAATCAAAACTTGATGGTTGAATGAGACTAACTTCATGGAGCTTTTTACATCTTTCATCTACCAATTCCCATTCATGCCTACACAACCTATGCTTCCTCCAATAGATGGGTGTTTCATCTGTAAGGTCTATAGAGAACTACATGGTCTTACACCTACCTAAGTCTTTCATTGAGAATGCAAACACATTTTCATATTTAATTAACAAATCTGTGACCAAGTTTGTGACCTAGTCTCTTTCCTTCTTGGTGAATTGGTTCCCCATAATGAAAGGGTAGTTGGAAACACATGGAATGGAGTTAGGGAGTGTGTTTGAAAAACCTAATGAATTGGGTTTTTCATTATCCAACTGCATAGATTCATAAAAGGTTGTAATTATTTCTCCAGAATCTGATGTACCTCTAGTTGTATCGAAAACAACTTGAGTCCAATTACATAGTACCTCTTCCCCCCCCAACACTAAGTATGAAATGTAGAGTGTTAAAAATAGGCAAGTGTGCTTGGTCGAGGTGCCATGTGGTCGCATCGCTAGAACTACAAGTTGATTGAATGAGTGTTAATGTTGTGTACATTTGAAAGAGTACATATGATACTAATTTAATTATAAAAAAACTGTTTTTTGTCGTTTAATGTTAAAAACGACAAATTTTTCTTAATCCCCCCCCCTTGCATTATTACTCCTTGTTGGTCTCACTTTTGTTGTTCGTCTTCATTCTACAGGGCCACCACCTCGAACATCAAAACCATAGGTCCTTGGAACGATGGCTGCTTCCAAAGACTCAACTCTAGTAGTTTTGCTTCTAGATACTCGACTTTAATAGTTTTGCATTTGTTACCTTTCATATGTGTGCAAGCTTCTCATAATTTTCAAGTTTGCGAACAAGAACAATAATGGCGAACATGTCCTTACTAGTGGCGAATCACACAGTCACTATAGCTTTGCCATTGTTGTTGATGTCCACCACTGATGTCGCCATATTGGAATAAGAACAGAAAGACTTCCTTCTGTAAGGCATTAAGGAGCTATGTCGCACTAATGCAACAAATGTCTCCAACAGCGACGAACATCGTCAACTAATTTAGAGCTTTAAAACCGAACACAACTCCGCTCTGAATGTTGTGCATAATCGGTCAATGGTGAGAGAATTGAATCTCATAAAACCTCAGAAGGAGGATCTTGACACTGATTCTTGTTTTTGATCCACAACTGACAAGAGGCGCATCGTGAGGATGAGGCCTTGGCACGATTTTGTTCAAAACCGTCGCAAAACAAACTGTTAGGTTTGGAGCCGGGAGAATGGAATGGTGTGCTTTGGATTGGAACATGAAGGCCGTCAAATTCTACTAAGCTTTAATGCTGTCATCTTGCTTAAGTGCAAACTTTATTACCTCATAGTGCCATGGCCATCGCGTCGCCATCCGCCATCGTTGTAGAGCTCATGGACGGTTTATAATGTCATGGTCGTTGCGTCACCGTCCGCCATCGCTGTAGAGCTCGTGGATGCGGGTCGTTTTGTAAAGCCATGGCCATCGCGTCGTTGTCTACCATCATTGTAGACCTTGCAGACGTGGATCGCTTTACAGCGTTGTGGCCATCGCGTCTCATTGTTGTCTGCTGTTCGTTGTGTCACCATCTGCCATCCATCGCATTGTCGTCGCCCTTCCGTCCATTGACGTTTGTCCATTGACGTTCATCCATCGCCATTCATCCCTGTCAACATGCCGTATGTACGTATTCTTCAAGATTATATATAGGTTTTTAAAAATTAATACTTACATCTACATACTCTTGTATTAATACATACATCTACATATTTCATATTAATACATATATCTACATTATTTTTGTATTAATACATACACATATGTAATCTTATTAATACATAAATATACAAATCTTTCTTCTTCTATTTCGTCATTTAGCACTAGTGATTATAGAAACTAAAAGCTATTTAGGGTACATTTTTTTAAACACTTCACATTTTAGTTTCCTTTATGATTGCATGTAATTGCATAGGTTGTGTTAGAACTTTGTAGCTAGTATTATGTATTGCTACAAAATTTTGGGGCATGGGACAACACCATGTCCTCGAATGAAAACGTTACGACTCAATTAAAGTCAAGGTATTTATCGCAACTCTAGCCTTTGGCTCGTGACCAAAGCAAGGACTTGTGAAGGTACGAGCCAAGAATGAGCCTAGGAATCACATTTCATGCTCCTAGGAGTGCAAGAGAGTGTGAGGGAATGAACCCCCACACTCCCAAATGAGCTTTCACTTTGGGAGTTGGAGTCCCAATGGACTCCCAAATTTTCAGAGGGCAATTGTAAGGGCTAAAACTCATTGGATTGAAAAGTTCCTTATATTATTGGAAAGCTATTAGAACTTAGATGTTTAAAATGGGTTTGCATCACCCATTTGGATAATTAAAACATAAATTATGGTCAAAGGAAGGGTCAAGAGTCGAATTGGCCAATTTGACTCCCGACCACTAAAAGTTGGGAATTACCTCGATTTCCTTGCGTGTAGGTGGCGTGACACATACCATTGAAAAGATCTCAACAAGGCCTACAACATTGCTTTAGACTTCATTTCATTCGGAGGTTTTCACACAATGTTATGGGCCTCCAAAGTTGCGAGACTCCCAATTTTGAGAATTTCAGGACTCCCACTTGGGAGTCCCAAGACAAAATGCCATTTGGGTGTTGGCCCCGTGGCCAGGCATATAATATACTATAAGGGGGAAGGTGGTGGCTTCCCCCAAGTTTGGGCCGTGGTGAATCTTGTGAGTCCGTGTTTGCGCGTGGTGAGTCCGTGCACCAAAAGTGCTCTAGCTATGCATTAACTAACTTGTTCTTTGGTTTGTGCAGGTTCATGTGAGTAATTGAGTTGCTTGTCAATCTTCCTAGTCCCCATCCCGAAGCTCCAGCACACACCTCTACTTTTGAAATGTAACGAATCAAGGAGCGAGCCCTTACTCCTTACTCTTTCGTTGTTTTCACCTTAAACTTACATTGGAGTCTATCAAGGAGCTTGGGAGTGAGTAAGTATCAGCTACAAAGTAACACACAATCATTTGAGCCGATTTGTTTGAGCTCAAGATCTTCACGACAATACCATCAATCGTCTACAATGCCACTGTCATCTAATACAACTCCTACAAGGAATTCAAGTTCAGGTTACACTACATCAATAATACATCCGAATCCATTTGGAGGGGTTAATCAATGGGGTATGCATGTTGTCGCACTAGCTTTCAGACCATCACCATATATTTTGCTGCAAGTCATTACCTCTACACCAATATATACCATGGAGGTCAATAATTTTTTTGGGAGAATTGAGAAGTTCAAAGAAAGGCCATGTACCATTTCTTTGAGGGAGTTCAAGGTAACTTTCTCAACTGTGGTTTGTGAATTAGAGCTCAAATATGGCACTAATTACACCCAGGTGTTTGCATTCAAACAACTGGCCCGTTATGTGCACTATGAGGCATTGGATGTTTCTAAGCAACATTTTTCGAGGATTTTGGGTGTCACCCAAATCCCCAATCCAACTGATGCCACAACCATCACCATTGCTTTTCAAGCTGCACTACAAGCTGCCATTGCACATCATGGGATTGTGCCCAATAATTCAGATTCGGTACCTACTTCAATAAACCTTTTTCTTTAACAACTTGTTGTTGCTAACACAAACAATCCTCTCATCATCGATGCACCTACTTTTGCTAATCCAATGGGGGAATTGTTTCAAGTTCTTGACCTCGAATTTTCGGTTACAAATTCTAAAAAAATTCTATAGTTTGTCAGCCTCTTTCGGCAAAAGGATGAAACCTTCAAGATGTTTTATAGGAGGCTTCTCAAGCTCAAAGAGGATACTTAGAGCATCACAAACTTGAAAGTTACCCATCGGTATCTCTGTTCGTAGGAAAGTACTTCGACACTCCATGCACAGGTTTTACAATGGGTTTTTGTAGAATTTGGAGATTCGTACACTTTGCTAGATGTGTATAACATTTCTAAAAAGTTAGAATTAGTTCATGCACACTATGAGGCCAGTACTATGAGGCCTCCATCACATTCAAGGCCTAAGCCTCCACTAGCTGCACCAACTAGATCATCACATTCTTTTTCAAGGGTTAAAGCAGTGCACTAGACTACATCCATCCTACCTTCTTGCAACTACTTATGGGAAAAAGGGACATCAGGAAGCTGTTTGTTTTGCCAAGTTTCCGGAACAAAAACAACTCTAATTACCACGGCAAAATTTGCTAGCATCTTCCGTTGCCCCTCAACCAAAAACCAAGGCACCTCAACCTTCCACTTAGGCTTTCCCCACTAAGGGTAATTCTAGTAAAAATGTTAAAAAAAAGGAGCACAATGCTCACAAAAGGGAGGTGCTTCAAGCCCATGTTGTTGAAGTCCAAACTTTGCAAAATGAATTGGATTCATTGAGGGCCCAACTTGCTAATCTAAAAAGCAAGCCTTCCTAACCAGCTAGTCATGCCCAACCTCTACAGGGTTCAGGATCACGGGAGGGACATCCTAGGTCATTCTATGGCCTCTCACACAATGCCATGGTTGGGGAGTAGGTTTTTTCCAGTGCACACAATTCTAATCTCACACCAGAATATGCCACTTCTTTTTGCCCTTCCCATTTTGTAGCATAAGAGGCTAGTGTGGCACCCAGAGTTTCTGCCATTAGGTAGGTAATTCAGACTAATGGACTTGTATCTGGTTCAAGTCCTATTACCAGGGCTAGAGGAGCTCGAACAGTCATGCCACAATCTTTTCGTGCTCTTAACACGGAAGAAGAACATTATTGCAACCCTAACCTTGAGTTCGCGACCAAGGCAAAGGGCTTACAAGGGTGTGGGCCAAGACTAAGCCTAGGAATTGCATTCTCATGCCCCCGGAAGTACAAAAGAGTGTGAGGGAAAGAACCCTCACACTCCCAAGTAAACTCCCCATGTTGGGAGTTGGAGTCCCAATGGACTCCTGAATGCTCAAAGAGTGATTGCAAGGGTCAAAACCCAATGGCTTGAGGATTTTTTCATACCATTGGAAAGCTATTGAAACATAGATGTCTAAAATGGGCTTGCATGACCCATTTGGACATTTGAAACACAAGTTATGGCCAAAGGAAGGGTCGGGAGTCAAATTGGCAATTTGAATCCCAACCACTAAAAGTCACAAATCACCCCAATTTCCTTGTGTGTAGGTAGCATGTGACATACCATTGAAAAGCTCTCGATGAGGGGCTAAAACTTTGTTTTAGACCTCATCTTAATTGGAGGTTTGCACACAAGGTTATGGGGCTTGCGAGAGTCTCAACTTTGGCAATTTTGGGACTCCCACTTGGGAGTCCTGGGTCAAAAAACCATTTGGATGTGGGCCTTGTGGAGAGGCACAAAGTATACTATAAGGGGGGAAGGTGGTGGCTTCCCTCAAGTTCAATCTGTGGTGAGTCTTATGAGTCCGAGTTTGCCCGTGGCTTGTCCTAGCATAAAAAATGTTCTGATTATGCACTAATCACCTTGTGTTGGTGTTGTGTAGGTTCGTGTGAGTAGTTGATGCTTGTCACTCTTCCTAGTCTCATCCTGGAGCTCCAGCACTAACGCGCCCCCAAGTTCCTAGTTAGACCCAAAAGGGGTCCAACTATGTTAAAGAGTAGAAGTAGTTGGAACTTAGTGTCGCTCCCAGCTTCCAGCATTAAAGGGGGGTGAGGGGCGTGCTGGGAGCTCTGGGATAAGACTAGGAAGAAGTGACAAGCTAATCACTCATTTGAACTTGCATAAAAACCAACCAACAAGTTGGTTAGTTCACATTCTAGAACACCTTTGATGCTAGGATAAGCAACGGGCAAACTCTAGACTCACTTGACTCACCACGGCCCGGACTCGGGGGAAGCCACCACCTTTCCCCATATAGTATTCTCTGCGTCTCTCCGCTACACTTGCATCCAAATGACACTTTTCCTGGGACTCCCAAAGTGGAGTCCCGAAACTGTCCCGGTTTAGACTCTTGGGACTTTGGGCGTTCATAACTTCTCGCTTTGACCTTTGATCGGGACGAGATCTCAAGCAAACTTGTAGCTTTCCTTGAAAGCTTTCCAATAGTGTGTCGCACTCCACCTGCACACACCGGGATCGGGTCGATTCCTGACTTTTAGTGGTCGGGAGTCAAACTACCAATTTGACTCTCAACCCTTTTTTCAACCATAACTTATGCTACAGATGTCCAAATGGCTCATGCGAGGCCATTTTGGACATCTACACTTCAAGGCCTTTCCAACAATATAAAGAACACCATGATGCAAGGTGTTTTGACCCTTGTAATCGCATTCTAAATTTTTGGGAGTCCCGGAGGACTCCCAAGTCCCATTTTCGAGAGTGTGAATGGCAACTTCACACTTCCCTCAAAGTGGGGTTGCGATAAGCATGATATTCTACCCCTTAAAGTGCTGCGAGCCAGAGAGCGTGCCTCGATTCCTTGCTTTTTCACTATCTTCAGTTTGGACTTGTCGTGATCCTAGCCTTTGGCTCGCGACTAAGGCAAAGGGCTTGCAAGGGTGCGGGCCAAGACTAAGTCCAGAAGTCACATTCCCATGCCCCCGGGAGTGCAAAAGAGTGTGAGGGAAAGAAATTTCACACTCCCAAGTGAACTCACATGTGGGGAGTTGGAGTCCCGATGGACTTCTGAATGTTTAGAGAGTGATTACAACAGTCAAAACCCAATGGCTTGAGGAGTTTTTTATATCATTAGAAAGTTATTAAAACGTAGATGTTTAAAATGGGCTCGCATCACTCATTTGGACATCTGAAACACAAGTTATGACCAAAAGAAAGGCCGGAAATCAAATTGGCAATTTGACTCCTGACCACTAAAAGTCAGGAATCAACCCGATTTCCTTGTGTACATGTGGCGTATTATATACGTTGAAAAGCTCTGGATCAGGGCTACAATTTTGCTTTAAACCTCATCTTGATTGAAGGTCTGCACACAAAGTGGATTAGGAGACTGATGGCCACCACTTTGGATACATACCTTTTGATTGACATAGGAACCATAGTCCTATGGCTCACCATTGTATGTTCAAGGAAGCACACACTATTTCCTACATCCAACAAGCTAGCCATGAATGGATACAGGGAGATGAAGAGGAGATAGCTTACACCAAGCTATTGAAAGCTCAAGGGTGGTTCCTACGGACATTCAACACAAATAAGGAAAAACTTTCAAAGTTCCCCATTTTGAGAAGACCTGATTTTAGCAAGGTTTTCATTCTACACACTCACTCAAGTGCTCTTAGTGTTGGTGTTATTTTTGGCCAATTTAATGAAGAAGGCAAGGAATATGTTATTGTTTATGCATCCCGAAGCAACAAGGTTGAGAATAACTACTTTTCATACGAGGGGGAGTGTCTTACTCTTGTATGGGCCGTCATACATTTCAGGCCCTATCTTTATGGCACCAAGTTCATTTTATATACTGACCACTAACCTATCAAATGGTTGATGACCAACCATAAGCTTACTGGTAAGTTAGCTTGTTGGGTGCTTATACTTTAGGAGTATGAGTTCAAGGTTATTCACCGACCTAGTATTACACATTAGAACGCGGATACCATGTTGTAAAGACCCCTCACTACCTTTGAAGATTTCTTAGAAGCCAGGCAAGACTTCGACTAGATTCGAACAATACATGTATCTTATGCATTTAGTTATCTTCCATTATTACAATGTAACCTGGTTGAGCATCCCATTGTGGATATATGGGAGGACTTGGACACTCTGAGGTCTCTTTAGCATGGGGGAATACCCTTCCCAAGTTATATCAAGTCAACGGGATCACATATAATAACGATCTAAACGTTATTCATGGAGGGACAATCATTTCGTTCAATGCTTACCACAAGGCATCATAGTGGTTCCTTCACCACATGAACGGCCTAGTCTTATTCAGAAGGTATATTCGGAGCTTGGACATTTTGGAATTAAACATACTTATAGCCTTTTCGCTCCTCATTACCATTGGAGAGGTATGTATGCTCATGTCCGAAATGTCATTACTAGGTGTGAACAATGTGATAAAATGAGAACTTCCTTTTCCTTTTGATAGCTCACGCTTTCTCCACTCCCTATTTAAGGCATGTTTTATTGTTAATCATGTGATTTAGTTGGAGAATTACCACAAACCTTTAAAGGTAATGTTTACATCATGATTATGATTGAACATTTTTTCAAAGCGGGTCGAGCTTGTTACGTTGCCGGACAAGTCATCACATAGCACTAGCCGAGCTTTCTTACAAGAGGTCCTAAGTAAGTTTGGGGCTTGTGTTGAGTGCCTTATTGATCAAGGATCAGAATTCAAGGAAAATTCCAAGACCTACTTAATCATGCTCTCATTGACTATTATAGGACTTCAAGGGATCATCCCCAAGTTGATGGCCTTGTAGAGAGGATGGTTCAGACATGCAAGAAAGGTCTTTGGAAGATTTGCCTTACTGGGAACAAAGAGGATTGGGACCTGGCCCTACCTCACATCGCCATGGGTTACATGATGTCCAAACACGCCTCTTTGTCTCATTTTGCTCTTTATTTTCTACTTTTTGGGAGACATCCCATTCCACCTTTTTCCATTATTGCTCAAGTGGACCAAGTTGTCGACTTGGACTCCCCAGCCACTTAGGTTAGGGTCATCGCAGAGAAGGCTACTCTATTCAGGAAGGTTATGCCCATGGCCATGGAGAACCTGTTCATTGCACAACATCGAGACACCTTATGGTATGCACACACATGAGGTGGCAGTTACAAACCTAAGGTGAAACAATTTGATGTTGGTGACTTTGTGTATTTTTAGTGGTAACTTAATGATACTTTAAACATTTCTTCAACTCGCACTATCTTTAGGATTAAGGCGATCAAACCCTTAGGTGTGTTAGAGTTGTAAGGAGTTGATGGACGCACAATATGGGATCATTCCAAAAACTATGCGCCCTGCGACCTATCGAACTTGGATCCTACCATCATCATGTCGACTTGGATTCCTCCACTTGACTATCCATGTTAAGTATGTTAGAAGACAAATGATGTTGATCAAATGCTGCTTTGAGATAATTGTAATGGTGGATACCATCTATTCTGTCTCAAGCTAGAACTCACTCAAGTTCCTATCGGCATTTGGTATTGTTTATAATGTTCTCTTGCAGCCACTATAACAACAGGGGGTTATTTTGCGATCCACATATCATCGCAAACAACAAAGAAAGAAATTTCCGAAAACCCGCATTTGCGAACCATAACTCCTCGCAAATTGTTAAGCCTTTGCGATACTATAACATTCGCACCCGTACAATCGCAAGTCCTTCACAACTCTCGAACTTGATACAATCGCAAACCTTTTACGATTGTAACTGCTTCTATATATCGTTTGTGATTGACATTACATCGGAAACTATCTGCAACAAACCCATCGCCGCAACGACTTGGCGAATCGACTCAAAAGTCTATCGGTTTCTGAAATAAGGTCCATCGCAAACCCTTAGCGGCATTTTGAGAATCCCAACAAGTTTGCGTTAGATCTTATATCGGAAACCACGCAAACTTTTTGGGATTCTCAGAATGCCGCTAAAAGTTTGCGAAATCTATGATT
>Ga0116227_10010669_pt1 | contig 15882 bp, 12 predicted proteins | sample S1TSphgellanicum_FD_89693 | JGI IMG/M metagenome (GOLD analysis project Ga0116227, IMG submission 89693) | Host-associated microbial communities from peat moss isolated from Minnesota, USA - S1T2_Fb - Sphagnum magellanicum MG | ecosystem: Host-associated > Plants > Peat moss > Unclassified... | reverse complement strand
TTAAAAATGTGCCTGGGCGTGGCTATTGCTTCATCATGCCGGTCTTCCAGGATGAAGAGCTCGCCCCGCAGCCACAACCCGTCTTGGCCGCCGCCGACCAGCCATCTGCAAGCCTGCCGGCAAGGCTCGCCCGCATGGTCGGGCGCCTGCCGCTCATCGAGGACCTCGCTGCGGCGCTGACGCAAAAACGCTTCGTGACCATCGCCGGGCCAGGCGGCATCGGCAAAACCACATTGGCGGTGGCAGTGGCGCATGAAATGCTCGCCGCAAGCTCACAAGCTGCGTATTTCATCGACCTCACCGCCATCCGCGATGCCGCTTTGCTGCCGGGGATGGTCGCGTCTTCGCTCGGCATCTCCGCCCCACTCAGCGATCCGCTGCCCAGCCTCGTCTCCTTCCTACGCGAGCAACGCCTCCTTATCTTGCTGGATGGCTGCGAACATTTGATCGAGGGGGCCGCGATGCTGGCCGAGCAGATTATCACGCAAACCTATTTCGTAAGGATTCTTGCGACCAGCCGGGAGCCGCTGCAGGTTGAGGGTGAACATGTGCACTGGCTGGAACCGCTGGCTGTTCCAGATGAAGGCGCCGAAGTCAGCCTGGCCAATGCCGCTGAATTCTCCGCAATCGAGCTTTTCCTGGACCGTGTCGCCGCCAGCGCGGGCCCGTTCGTGCTGAAGGATCAGGATATGCCGATGGTGGCCGAAATCTGCCGCAAGCTGGACGGTATCGCCCTTGCCATCGAACTCGCGGCCAGCCGGGTTGGCACGTTCGGGCTGGAGGAAGTGACCGAACAATTGGACGGGCGTTTCCGCATCCTGTGGCGTGGCCGACGCACCGCGCCGGCGCGCCATCTCACTTTGGATGCGACGCTGGATTGGAGCTTCAACCTGCTGAACAATACCGAGCGCGAAACGTTTTGCCGGATGTCCGTCTTCGCGGGTTCGTTCTCGCTTGCCGCAGCGCGCAGCGTCCTGGCGGCAGACGGGCTCGACGATACGCTCATTCTTGAAGGCATTGCCAGCCTCGTCGAAAAATCCCTCATCACGCCCAATGCCGCCAACATGCCGAGCCGTTACCGCATGCTGGAAATGACGCGCCAATACGCTTCAACCAAGCTCGCCAGCCCGGATAGCGCGGATTCGCTCGCACGGCGGCATGCGCGCTATTACGCGGAGCTGCTGAGCCGCGATGTTGCCGACCGGGTGACTCTCATGCCGCCCGAGGAACTCGCAACCTATAGCGTGGAGCTGGGCAATATACGCGCCGCTCTTGCCTGGTGTTTCTCACCCGGCGGCGACAAGGTAACCGGCGTCATGCTCGCTTCCACGGCCGCGCCGCTGCTCTCACGGCTGTTTCTGTGGGACGAATGCCAGCGATTATGCCGTACCGCACTCCTCGCTTTGCCTACGGAAATGCTCTCCTCCTATGAGGAGATGGTGTTACAGCTCTTCGTCGCCAGCGCTAAGAAAACCGTCCTCGGACCACCTGATGAGAGCTATGCGGCCTTAAGCCGTGCTTTCGAGCTTGCCGAACAACACAAAGATTATTTTAACCAGCTGGAAGCTTCCGCCAATCTGCGTAACGAATTTCTCCGCGTCGGCGATTTTCAGCGTGCGTTGTCATGGGCGGAAAAAAATGCCCACGTGGCCGCGGGCTATGGCGAGCCAACCCGTATGGCGGCGGCGGAGGGGGAGCTTGGCATCATCCATCATGTGCTGGGCAACCAAGCCGCCGCCTTACGCTATTGCGATGCCGCGCTGCGGCTGCAGAAAAACATCCCGGCGTCCGAAGTCGATTCCATTATAACCCGCGGTATCGAGCAGACCAGATACGTGATGGCGCGGATTACCACGCTCATGGGCTTTCCGGACCGAGGCCGTATCCTGGCCCATGACGCGATGGCGAAGGTTGCCGCGACCGCCGATCCGTTGGCAATCGTCCTCGCCTGCATCTGGAATTTCGAGGTGTTTGCATGGGCTGGCGACTGGCAGGCGGCAGCCCATGTGATCGAAACATTCGCCGCGACGAACGAGAAATATTCGATCCCGATGACCGTCATGTCCGATGGCTATGCGGGCATTTTATTGGCTCGGCAGGGCGCGCCTGGATACGGCATCGCGCAGCTGCGCGAATGTATAGAGGGGTTGGAAAAATCGCCCCCATTGCCATTTTTTGCCGGTCAGCTGCACGCTTTGGCCTTGGGGCTTTTCAAATCCGGCGCGTTGGAGGAAGCGCTGACGACGGTCGACCGCGCGCTGGCGGTGGAGATGCGACCCGGCCACGTCTTTCGCACGCCGGAGATATTACGGCTGAAGGCCGATATCATGTTGGCGATGCAAGGCGCCGATCAGGCGGAGGCGGAATCCATTCTGGACCGCGCGCTTTCCCTGGCACGCGCGCAATCAGCATTGCTGTGGGAATTGCATGTCGCCATTTCGCTCGCGCGGCTTTATCAGCGGCAAAACCGCATGGCGGCGGCACGCGCGTTGCTGGCGCCAATTCATGCCCGGTTCACGGAAGATTTTGAATTTCCTGATTTACGCGAGGCACGGGAAATGCTGGCTGCAATGGGCGAACCGCCACCCGGCTGAAGCCCGGCATTATGCCGGAGGCGGCGGTTCGATCTTGTGCCAGACCGGGTCCTTCAACCGGGTGATGAAGGCGGCATGGGCGGCACGTGTAGCCTCGTCCACGATCATCAGGCGCGGCGTGCGGGCTCCAGCCAGCGCATATTGCGCGAAGGCGAGTCCCTGCTCGGTCTCCAGCACCAGCCCGCGCTGCCGGCCGCCGGTGAGTTCCACATAGACTTCGGCCAGCAGCTTACAGTCCAGCAGCGCGTTATGCGTGGTGCGGGCCGAGAGGTCGATCTCGAAGCGGCGGCAGAGCGCGTCCAGGCTGTTGGGCATCCCTGGAAAGCGCGTTTTGGCCAGCACCAGCGTGTCGATCATCCGCTCGCGGCCAAGGCCGGGGCGTTTGATGCGCGCCAGCTCTGCATCGATGAAGTTGAAGTCGAATGGCGCGTTATGCGCGACCAGCGGCGCATCGCCGAAAAACGCCAGCATGGCATCTGCAATTTCCGCGAATTTGGGCTTGCCCTCGACATGCGCGCTGGTAATGCCGTGGACCTTCGTGCTCTCGGAAGGAATGTCGCGTTCCGGGTCCAGCAGCACATGGAACTGCTTTTCGGTCGGCAGGTCGTTGATGAGTTCGATGGCGGCGATCTCGATCACCCGGTCGCCGGTCAGCGGGTCGAAACCGGTGGTCTCGGTATCGAACAGAACGGAACGGCTCATGCGCGGAGCTCCTTAATGATGCGGCGCACCGCGCGGATGGTGTGGAATTTGGAAAGGCCGGTCGGGATGACGAAATCGGCGTGAAGCCGTTTCATCGCATCGGGCATCTGGCGGGCGATGATCGCCTCGATTTGTTCGGGCGGCAGACCGCGTTGCAGCACGCGACGGAACTGCACATCCCGCGGCGCAGAGACCGTGATGGTTTTTTTAAAGCGCCCCTGCCCGCCGGTCTCGAACAACAGCGGAATGTCCAGCAGCACGATGCGCCGCTGCGTGCGGTAGGCGCGGGCGCGGAACTTTGCTTCCGCCTGATGCACCAGCGGATGCATGATCGCCTCCAGCCGGCGCATCGCGGCGTCGCTTTTCAGCACCTGTGCGCGCAGCTTCGCGCGGTTGAGCACGCCATGCGCCACGGTGCCGGGGAAAGCGGCGGCAAGCGCCGGAATGGCGCGCCCGCCGGGTGCTTGCAGCCGATGCACCGCCTCATCCGCGTTGAAGGAGGGAATGCCATGGGCGGCGAACATTTTCGCCACGGTGGATTTGCCCATGCCAATGCCGCCGGTCAGGCCGATGACGATCATGCAGCCACGATCCGGTACAGGTCTTCATCGACAACCGGGGTGAGGCCGAACCAGGCGGCGAAACCCGGCACGGCCTGATGCAGCAGCATGCCCAACCCCTCGACCGCTTTGAGGTTCTGCGCCCGGGCCTGGGCGAGCAATGCGGTTTCCAGCGGGGCGTAGACGATATCCGCGACCGCGAGTGCTGCCGGCGCCAAGGCGAGCGACATGTCCAACGGCGGATGGCCGGCCATGCCGAGCGACGTGGTGTTCACCAGCAACGCAAAATCCTTGACCGCGGACTCTCGCGCCTCCCAGGGCAAAATGCGCGCGGGCGGCAGATGCGCCGCCAGCGCCGCGGCGCGCTCTGGCGTACGGTTGCAGAGCGTGACATGCGCGCCGGCATCCTGCAAGGCGGCGGCAATCGCCCGCGCGGCGCCGCCAGCGCCAAGGATGAGTGCCGGGCCTGCGGCGGGATTCACGCCATGGGCGCGTAGGTTTTCGATGAATCCGTAGCCATCGGTATTGAAACCTTCAATGCCGTTGCGGAAGACCAACGTGTTCACAGCGCCGACGCGGCTGGCGAAATCGTCCACCCAGTCGCAGATTGCCAGCGCGGCTTCCTTATGCGGGATCGTGACATTCACGCCCGCGAAACCGGCCTGGGCTAATGCGCGGACCGTTTCAGCAAAATTCTCTGGGGCGACGGGCAGCGGGAGATAGGCGCCGTCAATCCCGTGGCGGTTCAGCCAGGTGCCGTGGAGCCGGGGGGAGCGGGAATGGGCGACCGGCCAGCCGATGACGCCGGCGAGCCGGGCAGAGCCTGTGAGGAGTCGCATAGGGTGAGTCCACCACGCCAGAACGTGCTTGCCAAGAGCAGAGAGAGCATGAGCGGCACCGCATGGGCGAATTGCGGCTGCCAGGGCAACAGGCCAGGGCCGAACCAGACGAGGAAGAACAGCACCGGCTCGAACGGTGCGAATCGATGCGCCAGCCGGTCCTGCATCAGCAATGCCACGGCAAGCGTCACGCCGAGCAGGTCGTAGTCGTGCAGATAGGGGCTGGCGAGCGCGGCGAGGATGAGGATGCGCGGCACGGAACGGGCCTGGATGGCGGCCAGAATAGCCGCCAGCGTCACGATGCCCTGGATGATGAGCGCCGGATGCACGCCGAGCGGGCGAGCCAGTGCGAAAACGCTGATCAGGCCGCCCGCGAAATCCGGCGGCTGGCCGGTGAGCAGCACATTGCTCATGGCGGGGCTGGTGAAATGCAGAAAACCCTCCCAGGCGCTGCGGCCGAACGCATAGAGCGAGGCCGCGGCAAGTGCCAAGGCGGCCAGCACAGCATAAACAGCGGCGATGGGCGCGCGGCGGAACAGCACCAACGGCAGCACGAGGCCAAGCTGCGGCTTGATCGTGGCAAGCCCGATCAGCACCCCGCCCAGGCGCGGGCGGCGGCGCAGGAGCAGCAATCCGCCGCCGATGAGCGCGGTGAGCAGGGCAGCGTTCTGGTGTTCCATCGCGTTCTCCAGGCTGGCGGGGCTGGCGACCATCGCGGCGGCGAACCACCAGGACTGGCCCGCGAGGCGCAAAACGAAAACCAGGAGCAGCAGCGAAACCGCATCGAAGGCGAACACGGCATGCCAGGGGGAGAGCCAATCGAACCCGGACGCCACCAGCAGGTAGTTGGGCGGGTAGCTCCATAAATGGTAGGGCAGCTTGCCGTAGAGTCCGGCGAGGAAGCTCTGATAGGCCAGCGGATCGAACAGCATGGGAAGTTGGTGATTCAGCGCCAGAAACCCGCCCGCCCAGAAATCCAGCCCGTCGCGCAGCGCCTTGCCGGTATGGCCGTGACGCTCGCCCCATAGGATGGCGAAAGCTTCGCCGCAGGAGGGAAGCGCGCAAACAATGATGATGGCGGCGAGCTTCAAACGGGTCGAAATTTGACTTTTTGGGTTCATTTGCGCAATATTCCGTGCTTTCCGCTCTTGAAAGCACATCCATGATCGCTGCGCTAATGCCGAACTATAACAGGGCCAACCTCGCTTTCGAGCATGGGGAAGGTGCCTATCTGTTCGACACGCAGGGGCGACGCTTTCTGGATTTCGGTGCTGGCATCGCGACATCTTCGCTCGGCCATGGGCATCAGGGTTTGGCGGCAGCGATTGCCGAGCAAGCCGCGAAGGTGATCCATGTCTCGAACCTATATCAGGTGCCGGCCGCCGAGCGTCTGGCACAGCGTTTCGTGGATGCGAGCTTCGCGGATTCGGTATTTTTCTGCAATTCCGGCGCCGAGGCCAATGAGGGGCTGGTGAAGGCCATGCGCAAAACCATGCATGACGCCGGAAAGCCGGAGCGCACGCGGGTGATCTGCTTCGAAGGCGCGTTCCATGGCCGCACATTGGCGATGCTGGCGGCGACGGGCAATGCGAAATACCTCGCCGGATTTGGGCCGCAGGTGGATGGGTTCGACCATGTGCCGTTCAATAACCTGAACGCGCTGCGCGCCGCGATCACGCCGCAAACGGCGGGGATTCTGATCGAGCCGGTGCAGGGCGAAGGCGGTATTCGCCCGGCATCCCTGCAGTTCTTGCGGGATTTGCGCGCGACCTGCGACGAATTCGGCATTTTGCTCGGGCTGGATGAGGTGCAATGCGGCATGGGGCGCACCGGGAAACTCTTCGCCCATGAATGGGCCGGGATCGAGCCGGATGTGCTCTCGGTCGCCAAAGGTGTTGCCGGCGGGTTCCCGATGGGGGCGGTGCTGGCGAAGGAGCATGTCGCCAAAGCGCTGGTGCCGGGCAGCCATGGCACGACCTTCGGCGGCAGCCCGCTCGCCTGCGCGGCGGGGAATGTGGTGCTCGACGTGATTCTGGCTCCGGGATTTCTGGATGGCGTGGACGATACCGCGCGCTATCTCTGGCGCGGGCTGGTGGACCTCTGCGCACGCTATCCGAGCGTTTTCATCGAGGCGCGGGGGGCGGGGCTGATCTGCGGGCTGAAATGCGCGGTGCCGAATAGCGAGGTGCAGAACGCGACGACGGTGGAAGGGCTGCTGACCGTTGCCGCCGGGGATAATGTGCTGCGGCTGGTGCCACCGCTCATCATCGGGAGGGCGGAATGCGACGAGGCGCTGGCGCTGCTCGACCGCGCCGCGCGGCGCTGCCTGCCAAGCCCCATGCCGGTGGCGGCAAAGTGAGCGCGGTGCTGGAGTTGCGGGGAGGCTCCCCCCGGCATTTTCTGGACCTCAAGGACTTCACCACCGCGCAGCTGCGCGCCCTGCTGGACGACGCGGCGCGGCTCAAGCGCACGCGGCGGACCGCGAAAAAAATGCTGGCAGGCAAGACGCTGGCGATGATTTTTGAGAAACCCTCTACCCGGACGCGTGTCTCCTTCGAAGTCGCGATGCGCGAGCTGGGCGGCGACGTGATCGTGCTCTCCTCGCGGGACATGCAAATCGGCCGGGGCGAGCTGATCTGCGATACCGCCCAGGTGCTGTCTCGCTATGTGGATGGGATCATGTTGCGGACGGATAGCGCGTCGAAACTGCACGAAATGGCACGCTATGCCAGCGTGCCGATCATCAACGGGCTGACGGAACTCTCCCATCCCTGCCAGATTATGGCGGATATCCTCACCTTCGAGGAACATCGCGGGAAAGTGGGCGGGCAGATCATCGCCTGGGTGGGGGATGGCAATAACGTCGCGACGTCGTTCATCGAGGCGGCGGCGCGGTTCGGTTTTTCGCTCCGCCTGGGCTGCCCTGAAGGGTATCAGCCCAATCCCGACGTGCTGGAATGGGCGCAGGCGGAGGGCGCTGACGTGAGCGTCACGACCGACCCGGTGGAGGCCGTGCGCGGCGCGCGCTGCGTGGTGACGGATACCTGGCTCAGCATGGCCGATTCGGACGACCAGGCGGCGGCGCGCGCGGCAGCTTTTGGAGCATATCAGGTCACCAGGGCGCTGATGGCCCAGGCGGCGGAGGATGCGATTTTCATGCATTGCCTGCCCGCGCATCGCGGGGAAGAGGTGGCCGCCGAGGTGATCGACGGCCCAGCCTCGGTCGTATTCGATGAGGCGGAGAACCGGCTGCATGCGCAAAAGGCGATTCTGGCCTGGAGCCTGGGGTAGAAGCATCTTTTTTGTGAATTCGGAACCATGGCCTTGCACGGCCGTCCGGCGCGCTTAGGTGCGGAAGAACAAAAATGAGGAGTTCGCCATGCAAGTACTGAGTTCCGACGCGTTGAAGCATCTTCCCGGTAAATGGGCGCTGGCGGCGGATGGGAAGTCCATCCACCAGTCCTTCAAGTTCAAGACCTTCGCCGAGGCATGGTCCTTCATGACGCATGTGGCGCTGCTGGCGGAGAAGGCGGATCATCATCCGGACTGGTCGAACGTGTATAACAAGGTGGAGATCACCCTGAACACGCATGATGCGGGCGGGGTGACGAAGAAGGATATCGAGCTGGCGCAGGCAATCACCGATTTCGTCTGGGTGCCGCAATAGCCGGCGTTTGGCGGCCCTGCATGGCTAAAATTGCGGGGTTGCGAAGAATCCCCTTGTGCCCCGGTTGGGGTTTGAATACATCAGGAATCGTTGTTCAAGGGATTGCCACCGGTGCTTCGGGCTGGGGTAATCCGCTGCATAGGAGCGAAAAAGCATGAGTAAAGTTATCGGTATCGATCTCGGTACCACCAATTCCTGCGTTGCGGTCATGGAGGGCAAGGATGTCCGCGTGATCGAGAATTCGGAAGGTGCGCGCACCACCCCGTCCATGGTTGCGTTCAGCGATTCGGGCGAGCGTCTCGTCGGCCAGTCCGCCAAGCGGCAGGCCGTGACCAACCCAACCAATACGCTTTACGCTGTGAAGCGCTTGATCGGCCGGCGCTACGACGACCCGACCGTGACCAAGGATAAGGGCATGGTGCCGTATGCGATCGTGCGCGGCGATAGCGGGGATGCCTGGGTTGAGGCGAAGGGCCAGAAATATTCGCCCTCGCAGATCAGCTCTTACATCCTGACCAAGATGAAAGAGACCGCAGAAGCCTATTTGGGCGAGACCGTGACCCAGGCCGTGATCACCGTGCCCGCCTATTTCAATGACGCGCAGCGCCAGGCGACGAAGGATGCCGGCAAGATCGCTGGCCTTGAAGTGTTGCGGATCATCAACGAGCCGACTGCTGCTGCCCTTGCCTATGGCATGGACAAGAAGAATGCAGGGACCATCGCGGTTTACGATCTTGGTGGCGGTACCTTCGATATTTCCGTGCTCGAACTGGGCGACGGCGTGTTCGAGGTGAAATCGACCAATGGCGATACCTTCCTGGGGGGTGAGGATTTCGACCAGCGCGTGATCGACTATCTGGCCGACGAGTTCAAGCGCGACCAGGGAATCGACCTGCGCAAAGACAAGCTGGCGCTGCAGCGGCTGAAGGAAGCCGCGGAGAAGGCGAAGATCGAGCTTTCCTCCTCCAAGGAAACCGAGATCAACCTGCCGTTCATTACCGCGGATGCCTCCGGGCCGAAGCATCTCGTTCTGAAGCTGACGCGCGCGAAGCTGGAATCACTCGTCGAAGACCTGATCGAACGGACCCTCGGGCCGTGCCGCGCGGCGTTGAAGGATGCCGGTGTGACGGCCGGTGAGATCAACGAGGTCATTCTGGTCGGCGGCATGACGCGCATGCCGAAAGTCATCGAGCTGGTGAAGAACTTCTTCGGCAAGGAACCTGCGCGCAACGTGAACCCCGATGAAGTCGTGGCGATCGGTGCGGGCATTCAGGGCGCGGTGCTGAAGGGCGATGTGAAAGACGTTCTGCTGCTCGACGTGACCCCACTTTCGTTGGGCATCGAGACGCTGGGCGGCGTGTTCACGCGGTTGATCGACCGCAACACGACGATCCCGACCAAAAAGAGTCAGACCTTCTCGACCGCCGATGACGGGCAGACGGCGGTGACCATTAAAGTGTTCCAAGGTGAGCGCGAAATGGCCGCCGACAACAAGCTGCTCGGCAATTTCGACCTGACCGGCATCCCCTCCGCCCCGCGCGGCGTGCCGCAGATCGAGGTGACGTTCGATATCGATGCGAACGGCATTGTTTCGGTACAGGCGAAGGATAAAGCCACAGGCAAGGAGCAGCAGATCCGCATCCAGGCTTCCGGCGGTCTGTCCGATGCTGATATCGAACGGATGGTGCGCGATGCCGAGGAGAATGCGGCGGCCGACAAGGCACGGCGCGAGGCGGTCGAAGCTCGCAACCAGACCGAGGCGATGGTCAACCAGGTTGAGAAAACCCTGAAGGAAGCCGGGGATAATGTCTCCGCGCAGGATAAGGGTGAAGCTGAGGCGGCGGTCGCTGCGGCGAAGTCGGCGCTGGAGGGCGGCGATGCCGAGGCGCTGAAGGCTGCGGGCGAACGGCTCTCTCAATCGGCGATGAAGCTGGGCGAGGCGATGTACAAGGCCCAGGCCGAGGCGGCGGCGCAAGCCGGCGCACAATCTGCCCCGCAGACCGAGGCGGGGCCGAACGGCGAGAAAATCGTCGATGCGGATTTCGAAGAAGTCGACGACAAAAAGAAATCCGCCTGAACGCTCACATCTCAGGTAAGTGATTTGATCCCGGGGCAATGCCCCGGGATTTTTCGGTTTTAGACTCTTTCTCAAGGAACACAGCGCCGTCATGGCAAAACAGGATTATTACGCCATTTTGGGCGTTGAGCGCGGTGCCAGCGCCGAAGAGATGAAGAAAGCGTATCGCAAGCTCGCGATGCAGTATCATCCGGACCGCAACCCGGGGGATGCGAAGTCCGAAGCCAAGTTCAAGGAACTGAACGAGGCCTATGATGTGCTGAAGGACGACCAGAAACGCTCGGCTTATGACCGTTACGGGCATGCGGCGTTTGAGAATGGCGGACCAGGGGCCGGCGGCGGCGCTGGCGGTTTTGGGTTTGAAGGCGGGCTCGGCGATATTTTTGAGCAGATGTTCGGTGGCGGCCGGCGCGGCGGTGGCGAGCGGGTGCAGGCTGGCGCGGATATCCGCGCCCAGGTCGAGATCGACCTGGAAGAAGCCTTTACCGGGGTTAAAACCAATGTGCGGGTTTCCACCCGCATGACCTGCGATGCCTGCACGGGCACCGGATCTTCGGATAAAAACGCCGGCGCGGATACTTGCGGGACGTGCGGGGGTGCGGGACGTGTGCGTGCGCAGCAGGGCTTCTTCCTGGTGGAACGCACCTGCCCCACCTGCGGCGGGTCCGGCCGCGTCGTACGTAATCCTTGCCGCGTTTGCGCAGGGGCCGGCACCGTGCCGCGCGAGAAGACGCTCTCCGTACAGATCCCCGCAGGGGTGGAAGATGGCACGCGCATCCGGCTCTCCGGCGAAGGCGAGGCGGGCCCGAAAGGCGCGCCGCCGGGTGATCTCTACGTGCACGTCTCCGTCAGCACCCATGGGATTTTCCAGCGCGACGGGGCAAATATCTTCTGCCGCGTGCCGCTGCGCATGACGCAGGCGGCCTTGGGCGGCGAGGTTGAAGTACCGGCGATCGACGGCACCGCCGCGAAGGTAAAAATCCCAGCTGGCACGCAGACTGGCGACCAGTTCCGGCTGCGCGGCAAAGGCTTCTCCGTGCTGCGGAGCACGCAGCGTGGCGATATGTATATCCAGGTCGCCGTGGAAACGCCGCAGAACCTCACCCGCCGCCAGCGCGAATTGCTGGAGGAGTTCGAGGCGGAATCCAAATCCCACAAAACTGGAAGCCCGGAACATGAAGGGTTCTTCGCAAAGGTAAAGGAATTCTTCGAGGGCCGGAGCTGAGGCGAAAACGCGGCAAGTCCAAGGGCAAGTCCAAGGGCAATTTCAGGGCCCTGCCCTTGCTTCCTTTTTTTGCCTCAATTCGGCGTTACGTAGCGGTTCGATACGAATTGTAAATCTGGATTTGCCTGCGTTGCGGCGCCGCGTGGGCGAGATTACATGATGTTTGTTGAACGGGCACGGTAGATGCCGTGTGGAGGTTGGAGATATGACGATGCGTCGTGCGACAAGAATTTTCGGGCTGGCAATATTGCCGGTTCTGGCTTTGGGTGCCTGCACCGTGGCGCCGCCTTCCGGGCCGACCGTGGTCGCTATGCCTGGGCAGGGAAAGACGTTTCAGCAGTTTCAGCAGGATGACGATTATTGCCGGAACTATGCGCAGTCCAAGATTGCGGATGCGGCGCAGGTTGCCGCGAATGCACAGAATAATTCGACCACGACGGCAGTGGCCGGCACGTTGATCGGTGCGGCGGCAGGCGCGGCGCTCGGTTCGCTGGGCGGCAATGTGGGCGCAGGTGCGGCGGTCGGTGCCGGAGCCGGGTTACTCGGCGGGGCCGCGGTTGGGGGAAATAACACCCAGGCTGCTGCGGACTCGCTCCAGGGCCGCTATGACGTCGCCTATGCGCAATGCATGGTTGGAAATGGTGAGACGATTCAACAGCCTCAGGCACCTGTGGTCTATGCCGCCCCGCCGCCACCGCCTGGCTATTACGGCCCGCCGCCTGGATATTACGGCTACTGAATCAGGCTCGACCATTGCCATAGCTGATCTGGCGGCGACCGAAAGGCTCGCCGCCGCTGCGCCCCCAAGGCGTTGGAGTACCCGAACGCGCAGGTTGGCATGGGCGGCGGCGGTGTTGTTACACGCCGCCGTCATCGCCTTTGCGCTGTTGTTTTTCCGGGCCCGGCCACAGCCCGAATCCCCCAGTACATCGGACGTGGCCGTGGTGTTCGACAATGGGGGCGAGCAAAAAACGGCGGCCCCGCCCGCAGAGCGCCCGGGGCCGAACAGCATCGCGCAAGCCCCGCCGCCGGCCGCCCCCCCTCCCCCGCCACAGGCCCAGCAGCCTGAGGTGAATTTGAATATGCCCGACATGCCGCTGGCGGAGATGCAGAGCGCGCCCACACCCCAGCAGGTGCAACCGCAACCCCACCCCTCGCCCCGCCCTGTGCCCAGGCCGCAGCCGCCGCAGAAATATGTGGTGATGAACGACATGTCCTACGGCACACCCGTGCCGCCCACACCAAATGCGCAACATGCGCTGAACATGAGCCTGCCGGAGAGTGATACGCAGGCGGTGATGGGGTCCGACTTCACGGTGAAGGGAAATATCGGGGCGGATTACATGGCGGAGCTACACAAATGGGTGCAGGACCACGGCTATTACCCCAATGCGGCGGCGGCGCAGGACCAGGAGGGAAATGCGGTGGTGGAATTCACCGTGGACCGCACAGGCCATGTGACGGCGGCGCATCTGCTGCAAAGTTCCGGTTCGCCGTTTATCGACCAGGCATGGTTTCAGCTTTTCGCGGATAACCAGCTGCCGCCTTTCCCGCCGGGCACGAAATCCGACAGCATTACCGTGGAGTATACCGGCGAGTTTCAACTGCTTCGCTAGGTCTTTCTGCTTGCACCGACTCGGCTTTGAAGATTCAAGCATGGGATGATGAGTGACCATGCATTTGGCGTGCAACAGAGCCTGACAGGGCGGCGTTGGGTGTGGCGCGGGGGCGATGCCGAACGCGTCGGCCAAGGCATTGCCCAACAGCTGGGCGTGCCGGAGATCGTGGGCAGGCTGCTTGCCGCGCGCGGCGTGAATGCGGCCGAGGCCGCCAGTTTTCTGGACCCGACCTTGCGGGCGATGCTGCCCGACCCTTCCGGCCTCGTCGACATGGATGCGGCGGCGGCGCGGCTGGCCGATGCCGTGATGGCCGGCGAATGCGTCGGCGTGTTCGGCGATTACGATGTGGACGGGGCGTGCAGCTCGGCGCTGATGGTGACCGTGCTGCGCCAGCTCGGTTGCGCTGCGATGTATCATGTGCCGGACCGGATGCTGGAGGGCTACGGGCCGAACAGCAATGCACTGCGCGGCATGGTCGAGCGGGGGGCAAAACTGCTGGTCTGCGTGGATTGCGGGACTGGGGCCGATGCGGCGTTTGCGCCGCTCCACAACATGGCGGATGTACTGGTGTTCGACCACCACAAGGCCGAAGGACCGCCCGCGAAAATCCGCGCCACGGTGAATCCGAACCGGCTGGATTGCGGCTCCGGCCTTCACGGTATCTGCGCGACGTCGGTGGCGTTTTTGGCCTGCGTTGCGCTGCTTCGGGTGTTGGAACGGCGCGGGTTTTTCGCCCTGCGGGAGAAGCCGGATTTACGCGAGCTGCTGGACCTGGTGGCGCTGGCGACGATTTGCGACGTGATGCCGCTGACCGGGCTGAACCGCGCGCTGGTGACGCAAGGGTTGCGGGTGATGGCCAAGCGCGCCCGGCCTGGCATTGCCGCACTTCTGGAGGTCGCGAAGATCGCCGAGGCACCGACCGCCATGAATTGCGGGTTCGCGCTGGGGCCGCGGATTAACGCCTCCGGCCGGATTGCGGAGTCCGATATGGGGGTGCGGCTGCTGCTGGCCGGTGATCCCGGGGAGGCGATGGCGCTGGCCATGACGCTCGATGAGGTGAACCGGCAGCGCCAGGCGGTGGAAGCAGCCATTATGGCCGAGGCGATGGCGCAGGCGGAAGCGCAAGTGGCAGCCGGCCATCCGGTGATTTTGCTGGCAAAGGCGGGCTGGCACCCTGGCGTAGTGGGCATTGTTGCCGGGCGGGTGAAAGAGAAATTTAACCGGCCTGCTTTGGTGGCGGGCATTGTGGACGGGGTGGCGAAAGGCTCCGGCCGCTCCGTGCCCGGGCTGGATTTGGGCGGCGCGGTGATTGCGGCGCGCCAGAGCGGGCTGCTGGCAACCGGCGGCGGCCATGCGATGGCGGCCGGCTTCTCGCTGCCCGAGACCGAGTTGGCGGCGCTGCATGCGTTTCTGAATGAACGGCTGGCGGGCGCGGCAGAGCTGGCGGGCGCGGCGGAACTTACGCTGGAGGGCGTTCTGGCGCTGCACGGAGCGGATGCGGCGCTGGCGCAGATGGTGGCTCGGTTGGGGCCCTTCGGGACCGGCAATGCCGAGCCGCTTTTCCTACTGCCGCGCGCAAGGGTGGTGAAGACCGACCGGATCGGCAAAGACGGCACGACCATTCGCGCCATGCTGGAGGGCGAGGGTGGCGGGCGGATTAAAGCGCTGTTGTTCCGCGCCAAGGACGGCCCGCTGGCCGAGGCGCTGTGCCGTGTGGGCGACGCGCCGTTGCATCTGGCGGGATATTTGCGAGCGGAAAGCTGGCAGGGGCGGGTTTCCGCCGGATTCTTTATCACCGACGCCGCCCCGGCTTGACGCAGAGCGTTCGGCGGCGTAGCGAGACGCCGCCTCGTCCCGTTCGTCTAGAGGCCTAGGACGCTGCCCTCTCACGGCGGTAACAGGGGTTCGAATCCCCTACGGGACGCCATTCACGAACAAAAGTAATAACTTCTCCCGGCGTGTTTGGGAGTTCGTGTATTGCCGCTTTAGCCAGTACGCCTTTTGGGCCGCTGACGCGGATTTCCTCCTTGCTGACGGTGACGTTGTCTACGAATAATTTGAGATAGGCTTTGCGCATCTCGGGCGGCTGGTCTCGCAGGGCGCTCCGGATCGTCATCGAGAGTTTGTTGAGTTTGGCCTCGGTCAGGCGCTGCTTTTGCGTTGGCTCAATGGCTGAAGCGGTGCCAATGCGGCTCTGCAGACTGGCGCGTTTTTCTTTCAGCGTTTTGATGCGATCGGCCAGCGCGGGGTCGTCGATATCCATCAGCCCGGCCTCGACCATGCCGACCAAGCGGCTGAGGGCGCCCTCCGTTTCCGTAAGATCGGATTTGAGTTGACCGAGTTGGCTGCGGTGCTGCTGAGCGTCGGCCTTCGCCTGCTCAAGATAGCCGGAGACGAGATCGATCAACCGGTCCAGGGCAAAGACCTGATCGGCTAACGTGGTGAGCACTGCCTCATCCACCTTGGGCATGGGGACCGCGCAACCTCCGCAACGAGTCGGCCCTTTCTGGGCACGGCCGGCGCAGGCGTAATAGCGGTAACCGTTGCCGGTTCGAAGAGTCATGCCCGCCCCGCAATACCCGCAGGTGGCGATCCCGGT
>Ga0116227_10010668_pt1 | contig 15883 bp, 9 predicted proteins | sample S1TSphgellanicum_FD_89693 | JGI IMG/M metagenome (GOLD analysis project Ga0116227, IMG submission 89693) | Host-associated microbial communities from peat moss isolated from Minnesota, USA - S1T2_Fb - Sphagnum magellanicum MG | ecosystem: Host-associated > Plants > Peat moss > Unclassified... | reverse complement strand
TTGAGAAAATAAACAAAAATTTTTTTTTTTTTTTGTAGAGGGGGGGGATGAGAGATTTTTTTGTTTTTTTTTTTTTTTTTTTTTTTTGTCGTTCTTGATGTGTTCCCACAAAATTCCCAAGTTCCCAATGTGTTCCCCAACATATTCCCAAATAGCACCTCACTTTGTCCCATATGCTTTGCACAACATTGTCCTCTTCCAACAACCTCTATCTATAGGTGGGCCAATATTGGGACTAATTTGTTTCTATGTTTGGAATAAATATTTTTATAATGCGGGGCCAAATCTCCAAAGTTTCACAACTTTTTTGTCATGGACCAATCAAAAGAGGCTCATTACCCCAAAAAAAAAAAATCCCAACTAACGAATATGGATGACATGAACAAAAACAAGGTCTCGAGATGTCACCCACACATTGGCTTAAAAGCTCAAGACACTATTTTCTAAAATTCAAAACCCTAAACTCATTGTCATTCATCAATGCCAAGTCTCTTCTTCCCTCAAGAGGTGAGCCAACAAAAACCCAAAAGAGGGACCAAGGTATTTTCTCCCTTTAGGCAAAGGGGCATCCTTTTTTGTTTCTTGAGCCTGTGGTGGAGAGCAATTTGAAGGTCAATTTGATACATATTAGGCTTTACTTAAATTAGGGTTTTTTGGGGTTTTTGGTCTTCAAGAGATTTGGTCTTCCAAGTGACAATAAATAAGGCTTTTGTTGTTTCTTTGTGTTTTTTGCGTGGTGTTGAATGAAAGCAACCGAACTAGTAAAGTTGTGTGATCTTCATTCTTCTTGTCCTTTATAATTTCCGGGTTCTTCTCACCATAGTGGTAGGGACTCCGTGCATGCGCCAATTCCGACATCCCTCATGGAATACTTTGTGTGTGTGTGTGCGCGCGCTCAAGCGCAAGTGCAAAAGAAGAGTTGCTTTTCTCTTTACAACCATAAGAATGTTAAACTTTATTCCAAAGTACCTATCCAAAATGTCCCCCATACCCCTCCCCCCCCCCAAAACCCCCAATGAAGTAAAATCAAGTTCTAAGGAGTGTCATCTTGCATTAGAAAGTATGTTGTAGGGTCCCTACTAGTAGCTCCTCACTCAGAATGTGCCTTCATTTTACAAGGTTGTTGGGAACACTACACATTACACCCCCCAGGCCCCAGGCCATGTGTGCCAGACACGCCCTACTAGTAGCTCCTCACTCAGAATGTGCCTTCATCTTACAAGGTTGTTGGGAACACTACACATTACACCCCCGAGGCCCCAGGCCATGTGTGCCAGATGCGCCCTACTAGTAGCTCCTCACTCGCGATGTGCCTTCATCTTACAAGGTTGTTGGGAGCACTACACATTACACCTTCATGCCCCAGGCCATGTGTGCCAGACGGAGCAAAAGGTCCATCGGTATGTATTGGGGGAAGGCATGCTCCCAATGGCCTCCCATCCTAATTTGAGGGTTGTTGTGGGTGGCCCACAGGATCATCATGCTTTCCCCCAAACTTGTTAAGTTACAAAAGGGTTTTTGTTTGAATGTTGGAAAGGTTTGCATGTGAATGTTGAATGGTTCCTTGAATGGATGGAAGGGGGGTGGGGGCGGGGGGGTGTTCCATGTAGAGAGGTGCTTTCCAAAGAGAAAGACAAACAAAAAAAACCTTGGAAGTAACACACGGGTAGGTTGGAAATATTGATATCCATTGAAGGGACAATATGCTCTAATTTTGCCCATTTTCAAAGAGAAAGACCAAAAAAAAAAAACCTTGGAGGAAGTAGCACATGGGTAGGTTGGAAATATTGATATCCATTGAAGAGACAATATGCGCTAATTTTGCCCATTTCCAAAGAGAAAGGCAAAAAAAAACCTTGAAGGAAGTAACACACGGGTAGGTTGGAAATATTGATATCCATTGAAGGGACAATATGCGCTAATTTTGCGCATTTAAGAAAATTTGAACTGCCCTCATTTAGAGAACAAGTCTAAATGTGTAGGGTAAAGAACCGTCGGTTTTGGTTTCAGTTAATTAACCTCAGATCATAATCAGGTTTGATTTTCAGAGGAGCTGGAACCAAAATTTAGGGTTTCCAAAAAAAAAAAAAAAATCAGACCTAGAATCATCACATTCATGGTTCTATTTGTGTATGTGGAACTGAAAATGGGAAACAATTTTTTGGAAAAATATAAGTGACTAGAAACAAGGGTTTAACTGAAATTTAATCACCAATTTGGCCACTTATTTGTTCCAGTCCCAAGTTAGTAAGAATGGGATCCAAACTGGGACTCATCTTTTTAAACTGGAACCCCAGGTTCTTCATAAAAATAAAGAACTACCCAACACTGGTAAAAACCCTAAAGGTTTTTTAGTTTTTTAAAAAATATATATACATTACAAATACACCATCTTAAGGCTAAACCAATCGATGTCTCTAACTTCAAATTTTAACATTACCTTGGGTTACATACGGCCCACTAGAGAGGCCTCACTCAAAGAAGGTGGAGTTAGAGAAATCTCGAACAACACTTAGTATATGTGACCTTGATATTTCTCACATCCAAGTTTTAGTTACTGAACTATTTTTCAACCCCACCCATAAAACTGAAACTGGAACTGCATGTAGGTGGCAGATTACTAATAGCAAACCACTTGGACCAATCAAACTATCTACCCAATCAGACACAGGGAATGGTCAATGAATACGAGGCTTAGGATGAGGCGATAGCCAAATTTGACTTGGCATTTTGAGAATGACCACATCCCCAGTTTTATCTATTGTAAAGTACAAGGCAAAGGTAATCATAACTTAACACATAAATAAATTGAAAGACGTAGGAGGGGAAGGGTTCGTATGCCTATTATTTGTTAGGCGTCAAAACTCCCTTGCAAATTTGCTAAGTAGATGTACCACCCATTAGAGAACATAATTTGTATGCTAGTGTTATGGCATTCTCACATTTGCACAAAACAAATTTTGTTATGACTCTAGTAGTACAAGAGTCATAAGAAAAGTGTTGAAGTGTTCCCCCCTCCCACAAACTTTCAAATGGAAAGAGACAAATTTAGCCCAATACATGAGCATTTTTTTTTTTGTTGGGTTGTTTGCATGGATGTTCACACAAATGGTCCCCAACTTTTTGCATAGGGTATAAACTACTTGCATGCATATAACCTTCAAAAAAAGTATGCAAACCAAAAGTACACTAGAACTTGTGACTTTTATGTCACAACTTCACATCTTTGTGACTTTTATGTCACTACTTCACTTTTTTTTTTAATACTAGATCTTGTGATTTTTATGTCACAACTTCACATACTTTTGACTTTTATGTCACAACTTCGGGTTATTTTATTAGTTTACTCATATACATAGGGTGTTGAATAGGCTTGAGTGTAGTGTAGGTGTGAAGAAAAAAAATGTTATGATTGATGAAATTGTTGGATTTGGTGATTTGGTTTTTTTTTTTTTCCCTTAGTTATCTTGAGTGAAGTGAACTAAAAGTTAAACAAATAATAGATTTTTGATAAATTTGTGAGAATATTTGAGGACCAATGAAAATAGAAAAAGGGGATTCATTAATTTTCAATGATCAACATAAATAGGGTTGTCGGGCCAATGGGATTACTAGATTTGGTGGTTTAAACTTATTTACTTAGTTATCTTGAATGAAGTAATAGTTCAATTAGTGTTATAGAGAGGGTTCTTGCACATTATTTGTGCACTTTGTTTATACTTGAACTTTAAACTTTTACACTTTCTAAACATTACAATTAGATTTTTTTTTTTAAAAATGTTTCATACAATTATTCCTTGGCACACATGACAAATTCCCATGTCAAACAAACATCTTGTAATGTGCTAATATTTCAACTATGGTGGACCATTTTGTCACTCAAATTTTGTCATTTCATTGGAGAGTCTACACATACAATTATGTATGATTTCATTGGAAATTTTCATTGCATTGAGTCCAACAAAAAACATTATGCCTACTAATAAAATGTTCAATTAAGTGGCCGTAAAATGGATCACTTTGCTTTTGCGTGGAGACCAAGAAACAATTCCCTTTTCAACATTCTCAAGAAATAATCTATCTATGAAGGAAGGTAGTTTGTTTTGTTTTGTAGTTACGAGATCCAGGATGCTTCGGATCCTATTCTTGGTGTCTTTGGAAAGCTCTTGATCCTGTTCTTGGTGTCTTTGGAAAGCTCTTGACGAGGAGAGGTGCATGGGCTTGGTTCCATGATGTTTGTTGGACTTGCAGTGCAAAAGTTCTTGAATATTGAATGATTTCTTCGCTGAAAATTAAATTAAATCGTAGCTGAAAATTTTGGAGGAATTGGAATGTGCCTTTAGTGTTGTTGGAAAGATCTTGATGAGCAGGATTTAATGGAATTTACTTGGTAAGATTTGGATTTCAAGAATGTGGGAGATATTGATTTTTAAGCATTTAAAAAAAAAAATTCAAATAAATTCCAAAAACCCAGATTTTGGAAGGAAAAATCATTTGAGGATGTGATAACACTTGGGCCAACGGCACAGGCCACACTAGTATTCATTAAAACCAAGTGCTCATGCAAAAGCTTGAACTCCTAATGTGTAGAAGTTTTGTGTAAAAGTCCAAAGTTCTAGTGTAAGTTGTAGCATCTACAATTGAATCTTAAATGTAGAAGTTTAAGTATCACTCCAAAATATGTGCATGTCTCCTCAAGATTTGGATGCCCATACATATGGGTCCACGCCAATGAAAAATAATTAATTTTATATCAAGTGGAAAAGAAAGCATTCAAATATTTCAATGGTGGAGCATTATATAACACCAAGGGATTCCTAAATGAAAAATCACAATAATATGAGAGCAACCTCTTTCTTTTTCTCACCAAGGAGGTGACAAACCAATCCTATGACCCAAAATTTATGATTTTAAAAACAATCCATGTGGTTTCAAACAAGTCATCATACCATTTGAACAAATAAAATTTCCTTTTAAATGTTGAAATCAATATTTCATAAGAACTTTGGAATGCTAAATGTAATATTATTATTTTTCAAAATGCTTCACACCAAATTAACATGTAAGATGTCCAAAAGAATTGAATGGTTAATAATTTCCATGGAATTTGCCAAGATTGCCACACTTTTCATCATCTCTATGATCCATTATTTGCCATTCCAATAATCAACCCTCATGTGATTTTTTGCAACAACAAGATATATGTTTTAAAAAATTCATTTTTCGTATGTTGTTTGCACCTAATTATCTATAACATTGTGAATAAATGTATCCTTTTCAAAATAAAATTAATGTGGTAATATAAATCATGAATTTATTTTATTTCTTCAAGCACTTAAGACTTCCATGCACATTGTCGAAGCATGAGGATTTAAAACACCAATCACCAAACACCCACAAGTGAACAATAACGTAGACAATTCAAAAAATGGCATGTTAGCAAACAACATTTAGTTGATAATTGTTTAGTGATGCCCTCTAATGGAATGATTGTTTTTTATAGTTAGAGTTTTAAAACCAACCATTTAGGAAAGTTGTTTTTATGTTTGGGAATGGGTAATCAATTTTTACATTCAAAAATATTGATTGTTGAACATTTGCATCATTTGTTTGGCCATAAATGTGCTTTGTCAAAACTAAAAACTTTTGAGGAGTCAATTTTTTTAAAAATTCTTTAAAGAAAATTGTTTGGAATAAAGTTTACAATGTTTGATAATAAGAGAAAAAAATATTTGTGTATGAAATTTGATATGTTTACTTATAAAATGTATTTTAATTGCACATAGAAACATAAATGTTCATAAGAGGTTGGACTATTTTTTTGGACCCCTTTTACTTTGGGAGATTTTGTTTTCCACATTTCAAAACCAAATGGAGCTCTATAAACAACTATAGAATCACAAGTGAAAGGCAACCTAAGCCCTTTGGACATCCAAGCTTAATAGTGATGCAAGAGTGAACTCATAGTCTTTGAGAACTTACGAGTTCATTCATTGACTTATCTACCTTAGAAAAAACAAATAAGTCTCATGACATGTTAACAACTTTAGTTTCCTTTTTGAACCAACCCATGTTACAATGAATGTCTTACCTATGCACCCAATGTTAAAATTCCCCTTGTTAAGGAGGACAATGTTTTTAGTGATGTCATCAAAATCCCATTGTTCAAGATTTGTTAACATTATTTCAATCTAATGGTGTTAAAAGTTTAAGATAGATCTATTAGTTTTAGTAGTTTTGCTTTTGATTTCCATAAGGAACAAATGACTTTTTAAAGTTTTTAATAAGTAGAATTAAGTGAAATTATTTATTAATGTGTGCTTCACATGTAATGGCATTATTGAGAAATGGGTCATCATGATAAAAAAAAATTTCTAAATTATTATTTTGATTGTTGAAGGATTGTGGGGGAAAAAAAAATTGCTCTTTACATGTGAAGAGGCTCCCACAATTTTTTTGCCCTAGAAGGGTTAGGGCATCAAAGGCTTCAATTTTAAAGCCCGTACATAACTTTGTGCCAAACAAGACAAGATGCCACTAGACACCCATTTCCCTTCTTCCCAAGTAGCCTAAAGAAAGCCACACCAAAACAACAACTATTCGGTGGTCCACAAGATGTGTATGCCCCCTTGACCCGTAACAATGTCAATGATGGAGAATGTCATTACATAGCTTTTGGAATTTCATGTGTGTCATATGTTCAATGTGTGTGGCCAAGGTACATTTGGGAAATTGCACAACTTGGATGAAAGTGTCAAACCAAAATTAAGCAATTTCATCCATTCATTCATCCATCCATCCACACACATACACACACACACACATCTTAGTGTATATTTTCCGAGTATAGAACAAGACCAAAATGAGCATGGTGAAAAAAAAGGGTCTATGGTTGGGACTATATATATAGTCCCAAGCAATTTTAGCACCAAACCAAACTTAGAAAATGCATTCCTAGTTGCTTGCTAGCTAGCTGTGTAATGTCTATATTGGAAGACCTTGAAAATTGTGAATAAAATGTGTATTGTGCAAGGGGATCATGCCATGACATTTACAAAAAAAATTGAATTTTTTTTGGAAATTTTTTGGGAATTTTTTGGGAATTATAGTTACAATTCAGATTACATTTTCTCCTTTACCTATTATTTGTAGATCTTTTTAAGTTCAAGCCCTTTTGAAGTTAGTTTCAAACTTTACTTCAAGTACTTAAAGATATTTGTTTAGAAGTGTTTAAAGATCATCTATTTTGTCACCTTAAGGTGATATTTTTACAAATTTTTTTTTGAATTCTATTGAATTATAATTGTAATTCATGTTACATTATATTCCCTTGCCTATTTGTAGAGCTTTAAAGTTCAAGCCTTTGAAATTAGGTTATAAAGTTATTAAAGTGCTTTGTTTAGAAGTGTTTGAAGACCGTCTATTTCTCACCTCAAATGTCCAAGCTAATTTTAGTAGCACTAAGGTGTTGTAGACCAAGTAAAATGCCTTTTCCTTGCTTAAAAGGCATTGCCCAAATAAAGGAAGGATCAAATACTATGGTGTGTACACATTTTGCTCACTTATTTATATATATATATAGCATTGCTTATTCCATAGGTTGTAGAATATTGGAATTTGGAAGGCTTGAGAATTGGATGTAAAAATGAAGTTTTGCTACAAAACACACACACACATCTATAAATCATTGGGAGTACCAATCTTTGGGACTTTGGGATTAGTGTGAAGAACACCAATGGGAACCTAATTGGGAGTGATTTTGGGAACTTTTGGTGGAACTTGGAATTGGCCAATGCTAGCTACTATGGAGCCTTTACAATTTTCATAATGTTGCAAAGTTGTTTGCTTTGGGTGCATTAGCTCTCTTCTTATTCAAAACTCTCAAGTATAGTTCTAATTGTTTGCTCACCTTGTTGTTCTAGTCACCTAGAAACGTACCATCAAAGGTTAGAGATGGCTTGTTTTATGAATGAAGTGGCTAAAATTCCCACCAAATTGGTGGGAATTTGGCTAAACTTTCATGAACTAAACCAAAACCCAAATGCCATGCTTAGGCTCCTAAGAATGGAAGGAATCCCCAAGAAAACCAAAGGTTACAAACTTACTAGAAGCTTGATTCATTCATTTGGAGTATGATGAGTTGAGGAGTTGGAATGACTTGGATTTCAAAGTGAGGATGATGATTCTAGGATTGAAGATCCTTGGGTGTTAAAGATTGAAAGATTGAATCATGCTTGCATGAAAGATTGAATGATTGAATGATGCTCGTGTGAAAGATTGAATTATGCTTGTGTTAAAGATTGGAAGAAGATTGAATAATGCTTCTGTTAAAGATTGAAAGATTGAATTATGCTTGTGTTAAAGATTGAAAGATTGAATGATGCTTGTGTTAAAGATCCTTGGGTGTTGCAGATTGAAAGATTGAATGATGCTTGTTGTGTTAAAGATCCTTGGGTGTTGCAGATTGAAAGATTGAATGATGCTTGTGTATGTTTGTTTTATCCTTTCCAGAAATGCTGAGTTCCTTCTTAGAGAAAGCTTTCTTGTCTGCAATGTCTGTTGAATTGATGAACACAACAATACCAATTGCCTTGTTCACCTTTCAAACGTCTCAGCAGACTTTGCAAACTGCAATGAAAACCCATTTGCAATTTTTCTTTTTTATTTTTCTTTTCTCTTAATCTATTTCAGACTAATGCCATCATCTGCTATAACAGATGATCCAAGCCACATTACTGTATTCATTTTCAGAAGCTTCTTCACTCCCCCCTCCTGTTTGATTATCTTGTGAGAGTAAGAAATCATGGAGGATCAATCACAGTGTATGCTTTTTTACTTCAGAGTTTGAATTTTGCAGTCATGGATGTATGACTCATAGAGAAGGTTCATGAACAGGTGAGGTAGTTTTCAAGGAAAGGGTGTCACACTGTTGATTCTTTCTTTGTCACTACGAGTATATGTGGAAAACACTTGAGAAAAACATGTGATTTTGTTTTTTGGGGAGAAAAGAAAGAGATCTGACATTGAGTATAATATGAGGACACTTGAGAAAAACATGTGATTTTGTTTTTTGGGGAGAAAAGAAAGAGATCTGACATTTTTTATCCTAGTTATTGAATCATAAACCATTTCTGCTGGAAATTGAAGAACCTGCCTGTCTAGAAGAAGAAGCACACTGTGGTAGATAGATAGTAGAGACCCTGCCACAACCCCGAAAAGTTGGAATCTGGTTCCCTACTCTATCCTGTTCGGGAATGGGTCATACCCACATCCGATGGGTGCGATATGAGGAAATGGGGGAAAAGGGTATCAAGGGGAAGATGGGTAGACACATGATGCGTCTCATTGGGGAATCGGAGATTGCATATTTGTAATTGGGTAGTAGGAGATTGCATGGCTTACCTATGTAGATCTCGCCAGTTTGTTTTTCCCATGCAGCAAATCTTGAAGAGCTCTAGAGAGAGAGAAAGAGAGAGAGAGAGAGTCTCATCTTCTTCTATATGGGTGTGTTCTTGCTTTAGCTGCGAGAGATATCATCATCATCATCGTCATTACAGCAAAACCCAATCCATTCTTCCTTCATCTGCAGTGGGTTGTTCTGGACCTCGTCGGTAGTGGGCGTAGTGCAGCAGCAATTGCAAAGCAGCTGAGAGCAGATAGAAAATGGCAGCCCTGGCAGGAGGATGTACTGCAGTAGTTGTAGGCCAGACCGAGTTTCTGGGGCGAGCCCTTAGTGAAGTAGGTTCAGTGAGCAGCAACAATGGGGGAGGTGCAGTGATGATGCCGGGACTACTCCAGGTAGTTTCCGTGTTGGGGACGAAGAAGAAGTTGGCTGCAGGGCCTGCGAAGAAGGCCGTCCAGAAGGCTGTTGCCAAGGTGAATAGACCTACAAATGAAGAACTCGCCAAGTGGTACGGTACGTCTGTTCTGCATGTGGAGAGAACCGTCTCCTTCAAACTCTAGAGAAGAATTTCATTCATGATCTCACTTCTCTCTTTCTTCATATCAAGCTCCTGAGCATCTTCAATGGAAAAAGAAGCCTGATTGCTGCTAAAATTGATGATGGGTCTTTGCCTAATTCATGCATTTGTGGATTGCATACATGCTTTTGAAAGGAGAGATAGATCCATAGCCATAGCTGTGATGGGTTCAGGGCTTGGGGGATGTAGTAAATCTCTAATGCTATATGAGCTCTGCTGTTTGTGTCTGTTTCCACTTTGCAAAAACTGCAGGTCCTGACCGCAGAATCTACCTTCCTGAAGGTCTGCTGAACAAGTCTGACATTCCTGCATACTTAACAGGAGAAGTCCCTGGAGAGTAAAGTCAAATCTCTCTCACTCTATGTGCAATTTGCAAATGCTGTTTTGCATCTTTTTCTGTCTGCACTTTGGAGTCTTGGTGTTTTTCCTTCAGTCATGCAATTCTAGATGGTTTTCACCAATGTTTTGGCTTGTGTGTGTGTGTTTTTGCAGCTATGGTTTTGATCCCTTTGGCCTGAGCAAGAAGCCATCTGACTTTGACAAGTGAGTCAATCCTTAGTCTGCAATCCTCCTGTGTCCTTAATTATTTCTCAAGTATGCCTATTTTCTGGTTTTGTAATTGTTGTATGTGCTCTGCAGATGCTGGTTGCTCACATGATGTTTTGGAGATGGGTGCTGCAGGTATCAGGCATATGAGCTTATCCATGGCCGATGGGCCATGCTCGGGGCTGCTGGATTTGTGCTCCCCGAGGCATTCAACAGGTCTGGTGCTATTTGTGGTCCAGAGGCTGTCTGGTTCAAGGTAAAAGTTTGCTTGTTTCTATCGGATGTAACATTGTCATTGTACCTTCAAAAAATTTGTTGTGGAGATTTTCCCCTGCGATTTCATAGATGTGTTTTCTATCAGATGTTCACATGTTGTTGTGAAGATTTTCTCTGCAGTTTTCTCTTTCATAGATGTTTTTGTATTGGATGATCACATGCTCAGTATGAATGGGAACAAGGGGTGGAGCAAATTATGTGGGTGTATATAAGTATGGAGGAATCACATTGTATTTCAGCTTGCAACTTTGCCACTAGTTTTTTTTTCCTTTTGTTTGTGTTTGTTTGAAAAACACTCTTGTGGATGGAATGTGGCCAACAGACTGGAGCTCTGCTGTTGGATGGCAACACATTGAGCTACTTTGGAGCAAACATTCCTGTCAATCTTGCAGCTGCTGTGATTGCTGAAGTTCTTCTTGTTGGAGGAGCGGAGTATTACAGATCCACCAACAAATCTCCATTGGGATCAGTAATGCCATTTTCCAAAAACCTTTTTCCCCCAAAATTAGTGCTTTGCAGAATCTCGTTTGTTTTGGGTGTCAAATCTTTGAAATCTTGTTTTTCAAGTTACCTCTCTAAATGTGAACGATGCAGTTGAGTGCTCAAAAGCTTCATCTTAAATCTGACACTCTTTTTGTAAAACATTCAGGACTTAGACACGCTTCATCCAGGTGGCGCCTTTGATCCTCTAGGTTTAGCAAAGGATCCTGACCAGTTTGCGCTGTTGAAGGTTAAGGAAATTAAGAACGGAAGACTGGCCATGTTCTCCATGCTTGGATTTTTCATTCAAGCGTATGTCACTGGACAAGGCCCTGTGGAGAATTTGACTGCTCACTTGAGTGATCCTTTTGGAAACAACTTGCTTACAGTGTTGCAAGGCACAGCAGAGCGAGTGCCAAGTTTGTAATTTTATTAGTCGACAACTTTTTTTCTTCTTTGCTGGGTAGTAAACCGTGTAGCTCTTTGCTGGAAGGAAGTGCATCTGCTGAACCATCAAACAATATAAAGCACATGTCTGGAATCAATGTGTCCAACACATCTTTCACTGCATTTTGGTAATGTGCTGATAATGTGTATTAGTCTTATTTGGGCTAACATTCTTGTGGAGAGCTCAATCTCAAGTTTCTCACTTGAAAATTCTTAAATCCAAACCTGTGCATGCTTATGTACTTCTTAGTTAATAATGCAGAATTCTTAAAATCATCTACTATTATTATGGGAACCATCAGATTGCCTAACACTCCAGTGTTGTATGGGTAAATCTTTTAGCTAGATATGTCCTTCTGATAGATATAGGGTATGTAATGTACCCTACCTTTAAAATCAATATATTTGCCTAATGCACATATTCCAGTATGCAATTACGCACCCAGAAACCACAATCGTATCACACTCTGAATGTATCCTGATAGAAAATTTCCAGTGCTGATATGCCCTTACCTGATGTGTACACCCCCATTGAAAAATACATATACCCTTACCCAACTATTCATGAAAAACAATATACCCACACAACACGGGAAAGAACTAGTTTTGGAACAGAAGGGGATCAATATTGGTTTTGATAATTTGGTATCTACTATTTCATAGCATCAAGTTATGCTCAGATTGCAATTGACACCTAAAAAATGATGATCACAAGTGAAAATTGACTTACTTCCTTTGGCACCCAAACTGCTGATAGTGTAGCAGATTTACCAACGCCATTGTTGTAGTAGCCAAAGCAATATTGCCTATATCAACAAGATTAGTGAAGTAAACACATAGCATACAAAGGTGCAAAGCACAGCGACAACTCAAGAGGAAAATAGAGTCCTGCTGGAAAAATTGCAGGGCTGAACATTGTTATAAACTGAAGGTGTCCTGAAACACTACAGATGCAAACAATGACACCCGAATCCTATTATCACTTCACACACCAAGCCTTAAAATCATTTTTTGAAGACATGTGGAGCTACAGAGCTCAGCACCTGATCAGGAATTCTCACACCAAGAAATAAACCCACTAAACACTCTCATATGAATGTTGAATCTGGCTTTAAAACCTGGTTGTTTTGAAGCCAGATTTAATTGTAATAATCATTTGAAAGCTGGCACAATGGCTAAAATGAAGCATTTTCTGGAGCAACTCAACAAGAACCACTTAGAAAGTAATATATCCATGTTGGATAATTCCAACATGAAATATGGTTGGCACTTGTAGATGATAAAATTGCATCTTCAAAATATGGGTCCATTGCTTCAAATGGAAAATCCAGCAAAAAGTTGAAACTTGTGTCTCCCCAAAATTAAGAAACTGCACACAATTTGCACAGTGAAACTGCAGTCAAATTGGTTTTCAATGAAATCCACTAGTTGCTGGAGAATTGGTTTATAGAGTACAACCATACAGAATTGCTTTTCACTTGTTTTACTGCAAAGTACAAAGTTGTAACCTGTTTGTGCTAAAAAGAAAGCTAGTAGTAGATAAAGTGCCAATATGACCTGCACATTCTTAGTTCCAGGACCATAAGACAATGTCCCAATTTAGAGCTCCTGGAATCTCAATGATCTTAAGACAGACTTCATGCTGGATGAAAAACCTTTTCCTAGACCTTAAGCCTTACAGCATTTGAAAACTGCTCTCTGGCTCTCAAGGGATGGTGTCCTTGAACAGGTTCAAGCCCACAGACTACAAGGAATATCTAGATACATTCACAATATGCCTTAAAATAACAAGTGTGAGCTGCAGACAGAATGCTTTCACAAGGATCACAGTACTCTGAATTAGGATTAAGAACATTTGAACTCTAAGATCAAATCACACCTGGATGGTGAAACTGTCAGTCAAATCCATACATAGGTCATGAAAACTGATAAGATTTGTGGCAGGCCCAGAATGTGAAGAACAAGGAACTGAACTCAGGCATTGACAATCACTGTGCTTTCAAGGCCACCCAAAATAACAGCAGCTAAGCAATGGCAAGAGACCATTCTGTGGAAAAGAAAGAACCTGATTCACACCCTCTCATGAAAATTCCTATGTAGGACTCACAGGCTGTGTTACTTGCAACACAAAGTAGCCAAACTGTCATTTGGTCCATTTCACACACAAGGACACCAGATTTACAAGGCACAGACAAGAACCTTTGAGCCTAGTCTGCTATTAGGATTATGGTGCATCAAACTGGCACCCTTCGCTCCCGAAACCGGTCAAAAAACTGCCACATCATCAAGAACAGACATCCCAACAGCCCCTCATCAATTATGAGGGACCTCAAAATACACCTAAAAGCATGTGATCAAAGAACCATGTGAACAAACATGATGCAGAATGCTTGATGGCTCAATGTATGAGTCCATCTAGCTGTTGAAATCATGAGCATGACAATACCCAGTAAGACAAAACTGTTCCCTGATAGCACTCCCAGGAAAGGAGTGTTTGGTGTAAGAGAAATCAGAACAGAAAACTCTTTACCGCCAATAAGAAAGGCTGCTGAAGAAACCAGCCCAGAACTGGCACTCTATAAAGAAACACCACCACTGTTGGCCAGAAGCCACTGCCAAAAACCCACAACAAGAAAGTTAATGTCCCAGGAGAAACAGAAATAAGAAGACAATGGAATATACATAGCACAGATGTCTACCAGAGATGCATCTCAAGCAATCTAGTGCCCAAGCATTGCACAAAAAAGGTTTGACTACCTGAAAAGAACAAAGAAGCCATAAACCTCCACCAGCATCCCCAAAACAGCCCACCCAACCAACACTAGGCAGAAGCCTACTGCAAATGATATGGAGCCCTGTAAAAAATCCCATCCCAAGCATAGTCTTCATTTCAGGTGATGTTCTGAAGAGGCCACCTATGTCTTTCTATGCCAGCAGAAACCACTGTGCGTAACAAGGCACAAAAACAAGAATAACAAGGAATAACAAGCTCATGTCCTCCCTCACAAGAGAAACAAAGCAAACAGCACCTTGTAGTTGCGGGGCTTTAGGAAGAAGGAAATCGTTGACTTCAAGCCAATTGTAAGTGTCACCCCCGCAATAAAAAGAATCTGGAGACACATCCAACTGAAGTGGGTTAGTTACACACCTCCACAAATTTCCTCCAGTTCCAAGAGTTTGGTGCAGAAAAAGTAAGACAAGGAGACACACAAAACAAGAGAGGCTTACATTTCCCATTGCCAGAAGGCCTTTATCAAAAAAGAAGATGATGCCAAGGAATGAAAACAGGATCCCAAAACCTGTGAGTCCAATCCCAATCTCTGCACAACCAGCCATGTCAAGTATGTCTCAGATTCTGTTTTTTCCTCTGAAAAACCAGATAACAGGACAATATTTTTCGCTCTCCAGAACCTTCTGTGTGCTTCTACTACTACAGATTTAATATCATCAGCCTCATCAATCGAGTTTGCTGATCTTGGAATAGTGTCAGATCCCTACCAAAGTCTCTATAATCACACAGATATTTCCTGCATAACATCTAACATCTTCATCTCTCCAAGACATGATGGCTGTCAAATAACCTAATATGTGGCATAACTTATATTTCTACTCAAAGAAAGAAAATGCTTTCATGCATAATTTTCTCTTCTGAAAACAGTAAGAAACAAGTGGTTTGTTACATAATGGATCTGCCCTTAAATGACAACCACAAGGATGATACATATTCAACATACTAAATTGGAAAACACATGATGGATAGCATCAGTGAAGCCCAGGTGGATCCTGCAGGAAATGTTTCTATAGTGGACTCCACATGACCCTAGAATATAGGGTTACCAAACTTTGGCCTGTTTATTTCTGGGGGCATCACAATGTCTCTCTACCCTGAAGGACAGAGCTGACAAAAACTATCTTTCATAAGAATAGAGAAATCTCCATTCTCAGGATGAAGAAGAAACAGCAAGGCTAACACTTCCTCAGGAAGCCACAGAAAGAACCAAACAAGGGGAGACAAAAAACAAACAAAAAACAAAACACACACCGGTATGAACAAAAGTGCCAGTCTCACACCTGTTCAGGGACCATCAACAGTAGTATGTATGATAGTGACTTAACTATCACAACTTCCCCACTGACTTCATCAGCTCCCTACA
>Ga0116227_10010667_pt1 | contig 15887 bp, 12 predicted proteins | sample S1TSphgellanicum_FD_89693 | JGI IMG/M metagenome (GOLD analysis project Ga0116227, IMG submission 89693) | Host-associated microbial communities from peat moss isolated from Minnesota, USA - S1T2_Fb - Sphagnum magellanicum MG | ecosystem: Host-associated > Plants > Peat moss > Unclassified... | reverse complement strand
GCACCACACCATGGCAGAGCCAGAAGCGTGCCCGCTGCGGCACGGCCTCCAGCCCGTGCAGCCCTGCATGGCGCCAGGGCAGCCAGGATGCCCGCGCCTCGGTGCTCAGCAGAACGCGGGCCGAGGCAGGATCGACGTAGGCTCGCGCGCCATCGGCCCAGTCGGCGCGCCACACCGGCAGCGGCCGGCCGCGCCGCTGGCCGGCATCTGCCAGGTGGCAGGCGTAGTACAGGTCGTCATAGGTGTCCAGGCGGCGCAGCGCCGGGGCGTCGGCATCCGGGCGCAGGCCGGCCAGTGCGTGGGCCAGGGTGGCTTCGGGCAGCACCGGCAGGGGCTGCAGCACAGCGCCGGCATCGGCGCGCAGCAGCATCTGCCGGTCGGCCTCGCGCAACCGGTACCACGCCTGGCCCGCCACCTGCAGCAGATCCAGTTCGCGCACGGCGAGGCCGCGCAGCTCGGCCTGCGCCAATGCCACGTTGGGGTCGAGCGTAGCCTCGGCCGGGGCCGCGCCCTGGAACCGGTCGGGCCCCAACGGGCCCTGCGCCATGCCCAGCGGCCCCGAGAAAATCCAGCTGAGCGCGCAGGCCACGGCCACCAGCCCGGGAAAGTGGTACCAGCGCAGGCCCGCCGGGCGTGCCGCCGCCCAGCCCAGCCGGTGCAGCACAAGCTGGCCCAGGCCCAGCGCCAGTCCGGCGGCCGCCAGCAGCAGCCCCACGACCACCTGGTGCCAGGCACGCGCAGGCGCCTGCGGCAGGGTCGGGTCCAGCCAGTGCGGCGCACTGCCCAGCCAGGACCAGAAGCGCTCTGCCAGGCGCGTGTCGCGCACCACCTCGGCCGCGCCGACGGAGACATACAGCTCCAGACCGTCGTCCCCTTCGAGCGTGACCTTGACCAGCGGGCGGTAGGGATCGAGCTTCGGGGAACTGGTCCAGGGATCGCGGTGCAGCCATTCGGTCTGCCGCATGCGCCGGCCGCTGAAGGCCTCGGCCACCGCAGCGGCCTGGGACTCGGACAGGGGCGGCAGCACGACGGCACTGCGCGCGTCCAGCACCTCCCAGCGCGGCGCTTCGGCGCCGTTGCCCCCCTGTTCGCGGACGAGCAGGCGCCACACCGGCACGCCGCCATACAGGCCCAGGCGGCCCTCAGTGGCCAGCAGGTCGGCGCGCTGCGCGGCCTGTTGCGCCGTCAGGCAGCAGCCGGGCAGCGCCTGCAGCGGCGGCAGCGCGGCCAGGCGCTCTGCATGGGCGCGCGAAGGATGGGGCCCGAAGTGCAGCACCAGGCCTCCCACCATCCAGGCCAGCACCAGCAAGGCCAGGACCACGCCCAACCCCTGGTGCAGGATGACCACCGCCCTTTTCATGCTCATACGCGCTGCCGTTGCTTTCGGAAGAAAAGCGGGCAGCGAGGGCCGTTCAGTCCTCGATACCTCGCTGTGCGGGAATGCCGGCCTTGAATGCATGCTTGACCAGCTGCATCTCCGTGACGGTGTCGGCCAGCTCGATTATCTCGGGTGGGCAGCGGCGGCCGGTCAGCATGACGTGCACATCCCTGGGACGGGCACGCAGGGTGTCCAGCACCCCCTCCAGCGGCAGCCAGCCATAGATCAGCGGATAAGTGATCTCGTCCAGCACCACCAGGAAATAGTCGCCCGACAGGATGGCCGCGCGCGCCTTCTCCCATCCGTCGCGCGCCAGCTGCGCGCTGCGCTCCAGGTCCTGGCTCTTCCAGCTGAAGCCATCGCCCAGGCCCTCGATGGGGATACCGATCTGTTCGAACATGCGGTGCTCGCCGAAGCGCGCGCTGGGCACCTTCATGAACTGGTAGATCTTCACGCGCTTGCCGCGACCGTGCGCGCGCAGCGCCAGGCCGAAGGCAGACGTGCTCTTGCCCTTGCCGTCGCCGGTGTTGACCAGCACCAGGCCGCGGCGTTCGCCCTCGGGTTTCTCGTAGGGCTTGCTGGAGGGTGGGGTTTCGATCTGCATGGGATGTCCTTTGGAATTGAGGGGCCGGCGCATGGGCGCCGGGTGGCGGGCCGGCCGGGCACCGCCGAGATCCGCGGTGGCCGTGCTAGGGCCTGGGCAGCGCCACCCATTGCCCCTGCAGGGGCCGGATGGCGATACGGTTCTCGAAGACGGCCTCCAGCGCGCGGTGTGTGGCGGCATCGTTGGCGGCGCCGGCGTGCGCCACGCGGCCGGCCTGCAGCACCACCACGTCGTCGGCCTGCAGCGCAAAGCCGATTTCGTGCAGCACGCTGACCACCGTGCCGCCAGCGGCCACGCGGCTGCGTACGGCGGCCAGCCAGTCGGCCTGGTGCGGTGGATCAAGGTTGGCCAGCGGCTCGTCCATCAGCAGCACCGGCGCCTCCACCGCCAGCGCGCGCGCCAGCAGCACCCGCTGGCGTTCCCCGCCAGAGAGCTCGCCCAGCGGGCGCGCGCGCCAGTCCCAGGCATGGGTGGCGCGCAGCGCGCGCTCCACCGCCGCATGGTCGGCCGGGCCCGGCGGCGCCAGCCAGGGCCGGTGCGGCAGCCGCCCGAGCATGGCGACGTCGTAGGCACTCAGATCGTCCGCGCCGCCCTCGCCCTGGCCGAGCCAGGCCACTTCACGCGCCCGCGCACGGCCAGGCCATTGCGCAAGCGGCCGGCCCTGCAGCTCGACCGCGCCGCCGCTGCAGGGCAGGAGCCCCGCCAGCAGCTTGAGCAGCGTCGATTTGCCTGCCCCGTTGGGGCCGACGATGCTGGTCCAGCGGCCCGCGGGCAACGCCAGGTCGATGCCGTGCAGCACCTCGACGTGGCCGAGCCGCGCGTGCACGGCGCGTGCCTGCAGGACGGCCCCGCTCATCGCCCTGCCCCCGCCATGCTGCGCCGGTGCATGAGCCACAGCAGGTAGCCACCGCCGAGCAGCGCGGTGAGCACGCCCACCGGCAGCTCCTGCGGCGCCAGCAGCCAGCGCGCCAGCAGGTCGGCCGCCATCAGCAGCGCGCCGCCCATGCCGGCCGACAGCAACAGCAGCGCGCCGTGGGTGGAGCGCAGCAGCGGCCGTACCAGGTGCGGCGCGGCCAGCCCGACGAAGGCGATCAGCCCGGCATGCGCCACGGCGGTGCCGGTGGCCAGCGCCAGCACCGCCACCAGCGCGGCGCGCAGGCGCGGCAGCGACAACCCCAGGCTCGCGGCCGTGGCCTCGCCGAGCGTGAGGCCGTCGAGCACCGGCGCCAGCAGCCAGGACGCCCCCAGGCACAGCGCCAATACCGAGGCCATCAGCGCCACCGCCTGCCAGCCCAGGAAGCTGGTGCTGCCAAGCGTGAAGCCCTGCATGGACTGCAGGATGTCCGGCGCCGACAGCGTGACCATGTCCTTGGCCGCCCCCAGCACCACCCCCACGATCACGCCCCCCAGCAGCAGCCGCAGCGTGTGCTGCGCGCCGCGCGCCAGCGTCAGCGTGAACACCACCGCCAGCACCGCGCCGGCAAAGGCCGCCCCGGTGATACCGACCTGCAGCCACCAGCCGCCCGCCATGGCCGCGGCCGGCGACAGGCCGGCCGCCAGCAGCGCCAGCGCGGCCCCCAGCGAGGCGCCCGAGCCGCTGCCCAGCAGATACGGGTCGGCCAGCGGATTGCGGAACAGCCCCTGCGCCACCGCGCCCGCCAGCCCCAGCAGCGCGCCGGTGACCCAGGCGCCCACGGTGCGTGGCAGGCGGATGTCGCGCACGATCTGCCAGGCGACCGGGTCCTCGCGCACGGCACGCAGGCTGTCGAGCCCGGTGCTGCCGACCGCCGCGCCCAGTGCGAGCAGCACCGCCGCCAGCAGCATCAGGCCGGTCCCCAGCAATGCGGCGCGGCGGTTCACCAGGGCGCCACCTTCAGCAGGCATTGCGCCATGATGCGCGCGGCCTCGGCCATGCGCGGGCCGGGGCGCACCAGCACGTCGGCCTCGTCCGGGCCGAACACGCAGATGCGCTGCTCGCGTATCGCACGCATGCTGCCCCAGCCCGGGTAGGGCACGGCCGCCTGCATGCTGCGGCTGCCGATCATGATGACGTCCGGGTTGGCGCGCACCACGAACTCGGGGTTGAGCCGCGGAAACGGCCCGAGCGATGCCGGCACCACGTTGCGCACGCCCAGGCGCGTGAGCGTCTCGCCGATGAAGGACGACTCGCCCGCGGCATACGGCCCGCGGCTCACCTCGAAGTACACGCGCAGCGGCGGCGTGCGCGCCGGCAGCGATTGCGCGGCGGCCTGCACGCCCGCATCGATCACGCGCCAGAGGCGTGCGGCGCTCTCGTCGGGCAGCTCCAGCAGGTGGGCCAGCTGCAGCAGCACGCGGCGCACGTCGGCATGCGTCTTGGGCTCCAGTGCCAGCACCTTCACGCCCAGCGCCTCCAGCCGCTCGCTGGCGCGGGACGATACTGCGAGCAGCACCACGTCGGGCTTGAGCGCGACGATGGCCTCGATGCTGGGATCGATGCCCCCCCCCACCACCGGCAGCCGCCGCACGCTCTGCGGCCAGTTGGAATAGCGGTCGACGCCGACCAGGCGCTGGCACTGGTCCAGCGCGCAGACGCTCTCGGTGAGCGAGGGCAGCAAACTCACGATGCGCTGCGGGCTGCGGTCGAACTGCACGCTGCGGCCACGGCCATCGCTGACGGTGAGCGCCTGTGCGCCGGCCACGTGCAGGCACAGTGCCAGCAGCAGCCAGCGCAGCAAAGTGGCCGGCCCGCTCATGGCATCTGGTCCTTCAATACCAGCGGCAGCCCGGCTGCCATCAGCGTCACGCGCCGGCAGGCTGCAGCTACACGCTGGTTGGTCTGGCCCAGCGCATCGACGAAGGCGCGCACCTCGCGCCCCATGGGCACCACGCCCAGACCGATCTCGTTGGAGACCAGCACCAGCGGCCCCGGCGCCTGCTTGATTGCTACTGAAAGCAGAGCTAGGGGCCCAAGCCACACCTTGGCATCCGGCACTTTTTCTTCAGATTCCGCGTGCGCAGGCATCACCAGGTTGGTGAGCCACAGCGTCAGGCAGTCCACCACCACCAGCGTACGCGGGTCGCTGTGCGCGGCGATGGTCTCGGCCAGGCGCCGAGGCTCCTCGACCGTCCCCATGCGCAGCAGGCGCTCCGCACGGTCGCGGCGGTGGCGCTCAATGCGCTGGCGCATCTCCTCATCCCAGGGCTGAGCCGTGGCCACGAACACCGCCCGGTGTTCCGGCGACGCGGCCAGCCAGGCTTCGGCCTGTTGCTCGGCACGGCGCGACTTGCCGCTCTTCTGGCCGCCCAGCACCAGTTCGCTCGCCGGGCTCATGGGGCCTCCGACCCGAACAAGGACGCCGCCGCCACCGGATCCGAGGCGAACCAGGCATGGAAGTAGCTGGCCCGCACCGCGCCCTGGCCATACAGGGCCTCGCCCTGCCCCGCATGGCCGGGCCGCTGTGCGTGGCCCACTACCGGCAGTGGCGTGGACAGCGCCGAATAGTGGAAGGTATGGCCGCGCAGCGTGCCGGCGGGCAGCGCCAGTTGCTGCGGCCCGAGCGCCGCCAGGCGACGGCCCATGGTGACCGTGCCCGGCAGCAGGCCCCAGGCCGGACGGGCCTGGCCTTCGGCATCGACGATGGTGTGCATGAGCGCCATCATGCCGCCGCATTCCGCCCACAGCGGCAGGCCGGCATCGATATGGGCGCGCAGGCCTTCGCGCGTGGCTTCGGCGGCGGCCAGCGCCGGCAGGTGCAGCTCGGGATAGCCGCCAGGCAGCCAGACCGCGTCGCAGTCTGGCAGCGCCTCGCCGGCCAGCGGCGAGAAGAAAGCCAGTTCAGCCCCCAGCGCGCGCAGGCAGTCGAGGTTGGCCGGGTAGATAAAGGCGAAGGCGGCATCGCGCGCAATGGCGATGCGCCGGCCGCGCAGCAGTGGCGCCGGCACGACTGGCTGCACGGCGGGGAAATCGGTGGCCCAAGCCGCCAGCGCCGCGTCGTCCATGCGGCCGAGCGGCGTCTGCGCCAGGGCATCGGCGGCGGCATCCAGGCGCGTCAATGCATCAGCCTGCGGCAGATCGGCCACCAGGCCCAGATGGCGCTCAGGCAAGGCCCAGGCCGTGCCACGCGGCAACGCGCCCAGCCAATCGGCCGGCTCGCGCAGGCCGTCCTGCAGCATTTGCGCATGCCGCGTGCTGGCCACGCGGTTGGCCAGCACGCCGGCCCAGCGCAGGCCAGGCTGGTAGTGCCGCAGCCCGAAGGCCAGCGCACCGAAGGTGCCGGCCATGGCGCCGGCATCGACCACCGCCAGCACCGGCAAGCCAAAGTGCCGCGCCAGGTCGGCCGCGCTCGGCGTGCCGTCGAACAGGCCCATGGCCCCTTCGACCAGCAGCAGATCGGCCTCTTGCGCGGCGGCGTGCAGGCGTGCGGCGCAGTCGGCCTCGCCGTTCATCCACAGGTCCAGCGCATGCACCGGCGCGCCGCTGGCCAGCGCCAGCCAATGCGGGTCGAGAAAGTCGGGCCCGCACTTAAACACCCGCACGCGCCGGCCCGCCCGGCTGTGCAGGCGCGCCAGCGCGGCCACCGTGGTGGTCTTGCCCTGGCCCGAGGCCGGGGCCGCCACCAGCAGCGCAGGACAGGATGCCATGCGCCCGGGGCTTACTGCGGCATCCACTTCAGGCTGACGAAGGCGACACGGCCACCGGTGGCGTAGGTGCGGGCCAGCTGGTAGTCCTTGTCCGCCAGGTTGTCGATACGCGCCTGCAACGTGAAGTCGCGCGACAGGCGGGTGCTGGCGTAGAGGCTGAGCAATGCGTAGCCGCCCAGGCGCTGCGTGTTGGCGGCGTCGTTGAAGCGGCTCGCCGAGAACTGAGCCTCTGCGCCCACCGTCCAGCCCGCAACGCGCGTGTCGGCGCCCAGCGTGCCATGCCGGCGCGCGCGGCGCGCAAGCAGCTTGTCGGTGCCCAGATCGCGCGGGTCCTGGAAGTCCAGCGAGCCGCGCAGCGCGACATCGCCGATGCGCTGCTCGCCGGAGAAGGTCACGCCCTTGTACTCGGCCTGCGCCACGTTGGCATAGCAGCCGAAGGAGGATTGGCAGTTGCCGGCGCCGGCAAAGGTAATGAGGTTGGTCACGCGGTTGCGGTAGGCAACCACGCCTGCGCTGCTGCCCTGCTGGCTCCAGCGCAGGCCGGCTTCCACGTTGCGGCTGCTTTCCGGCTGCAGCGTGGGCACGCCATACAGGCTGAAGCGCTGGTAGAGCGTGGGCGCGCGGAAGGCCGTCCCGGCCGACGCGGTGACGCGCCAGTTCGGAGCAAAGGCAAAGCCATAGGCCGCGCTGCCGGTGCTCTTGCCACCGAACTCGCTGTCCTTGTCATGCCGCACGTTGAGCTGCACCGTGTGCGCGCCCTGCGCGTAGCCATAGCCCAGCGCCAGGCCGTCCTGGTGGCGCCCCTGGTCGATGGGTGCGTTCTTCAGGTGGTCTTCGCGGCGCTCCAGCGCGGCCGTCACCAGGTGCGGCCCGAAGCGCAGCTCGTTCTGGAACAGGTAGCCGCGCAGGTCGGAGATGGTCAGGTAGGGCGAGGGCGTAGTCTCGTAGCGGCTGCTGGAATCGGTCACCTGCACGCGCGTCTTCCAGACATCCGTCCACTGCGAGGTCCAGCTCAGGCCGGCGGTGCGCAGCCGGTTCAGGTTGCGGTCATCGGCCGTCAGGCTGCTGTCGTACTGCGAATTGAGGTTGTTGGCCAGGAAGGTGGCGTCGATACGCTGGCGCGCGTCGATGCGCAGGCCCAGCTTGGTGTTGAAGGAATTGGTGCGGTAGCCGTCCTTGTCCGGGTTCTGCCCGGCGATCGGGCGGGAGTTGAAGCCGGTGCTTTCCTCGTGCGCCACGCCCAGCGAATAGTCGAACGCGCCGTCCACGCCGGCCGCGCCGCTGATGCCGGCCTCTGCGCGCGAGGTGCCGTGGCTGCCGACACCGATCCCGACGAAGGGCGCGGGCTTGCCTTCGCCCTTCTTGGTGAAGAGCTGGATCACGCCGCCGATCGCGTCCGAGCCGTACACCGCGGCCGCAGGGCCGCGCAGCACTTCGATGCGGTCGATCTGCGACAGCGGGATCTGCTCCCAGCTGGCGCCGCCGGTGGACTGCGAGTCGACGCGCACGCCGTCGATGTAGACCGCCGTGAAGCGCGACTCGGCGCCGCGCAGGAACACGCTGGTCGTGCTGCCCAGGCCGCCGTTGCGCGCGATCTCCACGCCCGGCAGGCGGGCCAGCACGTCGGCCACGCCCACGGCACCGCTGCGCTCTATGGTGTCGCGGTCGACGATGGACACGTCGGCCACCAGGTCGGACAGCGGCTGGGCCACGCGAGTGGCCGTCACTACGGTCTCGGCCAGTTCGGAGGCGGTGGCGGCGTTTTGCGCATGCAGGGGGAATGCGGCGGCCAGGGCCAGGGGCAGCGCGGCAACGCGCAGGCAGGAGAAACGGGTTTTCATCGGAAAGGAACAGAGCATGTAATACCCTGACCGGCCTCCCCGCCGGTCTCTGGGCGTCACGGATGCGCGCAACGTCGCCGAGGCTTGGGCGTGCACATCCACCTCGTTGGCCGGTATCCGGGCTGGCGGAATCGACAGCCCCCGCCTTCCCAGGCACGTGTTCAGTGCGCCCAGTGGCTGTGTAGGGGATGCGGAATCTTGCGATTCGTCCGCTGACCGTTGCGGGGGCAGCGCAGGTCAGGCGCCCATCACCGGCGCGCCCTCCTGCTTCCCGTTGAACTGCGCCCTGTGAACCAGGCCGCGAGCACCAACGGGCGTGATTCTAGGGCCCCCGGCGTTACTCGCCGCCAGTTCTGAGAACCATTGCACACCATCGTGGCCGCAAGCCGACAAACTGCATGCCACAAACTGTGGCAGACACCTACAATCTGCGGGCCTATGCCCAGCCCCGCATCCATCGACCAGGTTGCTGAACGCGTCGAGCGCCTCTTGCTGCGCCATGCGGAGCTGCAGCGTACCAACCAGCTGCTGACGCAGCAGGTGGCCGCCCTCACCCAGGAGCGGGACTCGCTCAAGTCCCGCCTGCGCGCGGCACGCGCCCGCGTCGACGCACTGCTGGAGCGGCTTCCGGCCGACCTGATGGCCCCCGCTCCCGGCCCTGGTAACGACGCATGAAGCAGCTGGAAGTACAAATCATGGGGCAAAGCTACCTGCTGGGATGCCCCGAAGGCGGCGAAGCGCGGCTGCGTGCGGCAGTCGAGCGCGTGGACGCCACCATGCAGCGTATCCGCGACGCCGGCAAGGTGCGCGCCCGTGACCGCATTGCCGTGCTGGCTGCGCTCAACCTCGCCTTCGACGTGGCCGACCGGGCTCCGGCGCCACCAGCCATCACCCCGGCCGCGGCGGCCCCGGGCGACGACGAGGACGGCGCGCGCTGGGCCCAGCTGCTGCGCCGATTGGACGATGCCCTGGGCGACGGGCGCTTGCTCTAGGGCCAACGCCCGAACGCGGACGGCTCTACAATAGAGGTGTCTGCGGTGCTCGCCGGGCTTTATATTTCCTTGAACCAATGCTCACTGAGCACGGGCTTGGTACATTGCCTGGCAAGCGTGATCATCTCGCGTCAGATGAACCCAATGCTTGGTTGCCCTCGCCCACCTGAACCCCCGGTTCAGGATGCCGGCCCGGTGGCATTCGCAGACACCTATTCCCAACGCCGCGCCGGTCACCGACCCGCGCGGCGTTGTTCTCAGTACGCCATGAACGGCCGCACCTGCATGCGCCCCGTCAGGACGTCGGCCGGCAGGCCGGGAGCGCACAGGAACCCCTGGAACAGCTCGCATCCCAGCGCCCGCAGGCAGTCATGCTGGGCCTGCGTCTCCACGCCTTCGGCCACCATCTCGAAGCGCAGGGCTGCTCCCAGGCTGGTCATGGCGCTGACGATCGCGCGGTCGCTTTCGTCGTTGGGCAGGCCGCGCACGAAGGACTGGTCGATCTTGAGCCGATGGATCGGGAAGCGCTTGAGGTAGGCCAGGCTGGAATAGCCGGTTCCGAAATCGTCGATGGCCAGCCGAACGCCGAGCGCAGCCAGCGCGTGCAGGCGCTCCAGCGCCTCGTCGGCTCCTTGCACCAGGATGGATTCCGTGAGTTCCAGCTCCAGCAATGCCGGCGCGAGGTCCGACGCATGGATCGCCGCCGCCACACGCTGCACGAAATCCGCCTGCCGGAACTGCAGCGCCGAGACGTTGACCGACACTGGTACAGCCTGGCCGGCGCGCTGCCAGGCCGCGGCCTGGCGCACGGCCTCTTCGAGCACCCATGCGCCGATGGACACGATGAAACCGGACTCCTCCGCCAGGGGAATGAACACGCCCGGGGAAACCGGGCCCAGTTCCGGGTCGGTCCAGCGGATCAGCGCCTCGACCCCCACCAGTTCGCCGCTGCCCACGTGGATCTGCGGCTGGTAGTGCAGCACGAAGCGCTCCTCCTCCATCGCCCGCCGCATCGCATGGTCGAGCTTCATGCGCGCCAGCAGGTTGGAGTTCATCTGCGGCTGGTAGAAACGGTAGCTGCCGCGACCATGCTCCTTCACCCGGAACATCGCCGTGTCGGCATGCCGCACCAGGTCGTCCAGCGTCGAGCCGTCCTGCGGGTACAAGGCCAGACCGATGCTGCAGCTGATCGAGAAGTGCATGTCATCCAGCTCGAAGGGCTGGACCAGGGCTTCGAGGATGCGGCGCGCCACCACCTCCGCCGAGGCGGCATCGGCATGGTGCAGATGGATCACGAACTCGTCGCCTCCCAACCGGCAGAGCGTATCGGCCAGCCGCAGGCAACCCTTGATGCGCTCGGCCACCTTGATCAGCACCCGGTCGCCGAACTGGTGTCCGAGCGAATCGTTGATGTTCTTGAAGCGGTCCAGGTCCAGGAACATGACGGCAAAGGGCATCTCCCCTTCCCCGCGCAACTGCAGCGCCCGGTCGATGCGGCGCGACAGCAGCAACCGGTTGGGCAGGCCGGTCAGCACATCGCTGTAGGCGAGGTCTTCGATGCGCTGCTGGGCTGCGCGCTGGGTCGAGAGATCGCGGAAGAAGCCAATGGTCTGCACCGTCTCGCCCATGGCGTCGCGCAGCACCACCCAGGACAGCCGGACCGGGCAGGTGCTGCCGTCCGCACGCCGGTGCCAGACCTCGCCCTCCCAGAATCCCGCAGACTGCCAGGACCGGCTGATGTCGGTGAACAGGCGGCCGGCATCGCGGTCCTCGAACAGGTCGATCGCGCTCATGCCCAGCATCGAGTTGCCCTCGTGCCGGGCCAGCCTGCGGCATACCGGGTTCACGGAGATCACCCGATGGTCCGCGTCGGTGATGAAGACCGCATCCGGGCATGAATCGAACACCTTGGCCGCCAACCGCAGCCCTTCCTGCGCCGCAACGCTCTCCGTGATGTCGAGGAAGGAGAACACGCGGCCGATGACCCGGTCGCGGCTGTGCTGCGGCAGCACCACGCGCTGCAGCACGCGTCCGGAGCGCAGCCGGATGACGTCGGTGGCCTCGATGTCGATCGACTGGACGACCTCCGCCAGGCGCTCCTCATAGCCGGGACGATCCTGGACAGCGGCGGCCAGGCATGTGTGCACGGCCGCGTCGTCCCGGCGCATAAGCAGGTCCTTGGGCACGCCCCACATCTGGGCAAAGCGCCGGTTGAAGGCCCGGATGCTCCCATCCAGTCCGCAGACGAGAATGCCGTCGGCCGTGGATTCGAGCGTGGCACGCAGATCGGAGACCAGCAGTTCCAGCTCATTCTCGGCCGCGCGTTGCGGCGTACGGTCCACCGCCCCGACCAGCCAGACACCGCCCTGGTCGCCCTGCTCGATATGGCCGATGCGGCGCTCGACGTGCAGCACCCGGCCGTCGGCGCACGTCAGGCTGGTCTGCGAATGCAGCACGACCCCCGGGTTGCCGCGGGCGTCCTCCCAGAACGCCTGGTCCTCCGGGCTGGTGAAGAACTCCCCCACGGGACGGCCCAGCAGGTCTTCGCCGGCCAACCCGAGCAGGTCCGACGCCTTGCGGTTGTGCGCCGTGATCCGCAGGCTGTGCGGGTCCACCAGCCAGACTGCTTCCAGGAGTCCTTCTATCACTGCATCCGGCATGCCGGACGGCGTCACGCGAGATCCCCCACCATATCCGGCGCAGCCGCACGCTCGAAGAAGTAGCAGATGCGCTGGCGTGGCGACAGATAGTCCATCGCAGCACGCGGCAGCTGGGTCGGCTTCAGGCTGCGGCGGATGCTGAGTTCAGGCGCCGTCTCCAGGTCGAGCACCACGGCCTCCTCGCGCGGGATGGAGGGGTCATGCACGATGACCTTGGGCCGCAGCGGCCGCATCGAATTGACAGACGTGACCAGGGCGAAGCGGTCGTTGCCGAGCTGGACCACCGATCCGGGCGGATACACGCCCATCATGCGGATGAAGGCGCCCAGCACGGCGGGATCGAAGCGCGCCTTCATCTGCGTGAAGATCACCGACAGCGCCTCGTGCGGCGTCAGGACACTGCTGTGGCGGCCGGGATTGCAGAAGTTGTCATAGCGGTTCACCAGCGCCAGCACCTTGCCGCAGAGCTGCATCTCCGGCCCCTTCAGGCGGGCAGGGAACCCGGTGCCGTCGACCATTTCATGGTGCTGCGCAATGCCGGCCACCACCGCAGCCGGCAGGCCCATGGCCTCGGCCGCGGCGACGCCATGCGCCACGTGCTGCTGGTAGATACGGTATTCGGCGGCAGAGAAATACTCCTCGGTCTGCCGCAGCCGATCCGGCAGCTCCTGCTTGCCGACATCGTGCAGCAGCCCGGCCAGCCCCAGTTCGACCAGTTGCATGCGCTCCAGCCCCAGCGCCTGCCCCAGCAACAGCGACAGCACCATCACATTCACCGGATGCTGGGCACTGCGCTCTCCCACGCCCTCGGACAGCAGGCGTATCACCGATTCGCCGTTGGCCAGCATTTCCTCGACGCAGCCGCCGACCAGATCCTCGCCGCTCTGGCGCGCCTGGCCGGGGCTCTGGTGCACGATCTCGACCACGCGGCGATAGCGACGTGCAGCATCGACGAAGCGCTGCTCGCAGGCCGTGAGCTGCCGCTGTTGCTGTTCGAGTTGCTTGAGTCGCTGGCGACGCAGGCCCTGGCCCCAGCCGGGACGCTCCTCTACGGCTTCGGGCTGCGCCTGGGCAGGCGGCGCGCTGACCGACGATTGCAGCACCACCGACGCATCGCTGCGGTGCGGGAAATACCGTACACGCCGCACCCCCAGAGTCGCGATCGTGTGTATCTGCGCCTCGGTGGAAATCTTGAAGTTGTTCAGAGGAAACGGATGGTCCATCCAGCCCAGGTCGAGCTGAATGAACATCCCGATGCGCAACTGACTTACGTCGACGAGTTTCGACTGGCCCTCTTCCATGAACGACTCACGGGGTTGTCCCCCATGGCCTTGTTATCTGTAACGCACCAACAACACGAAGGGTGCATGTTACACAACAAGACACGTCAGAAATGCGTGTGCTGTAGGGAGGATGTTCCTTGCATGCAACATTTTCGAGATTTCATCGACTTTTCAGCGATGCGAGGTGATCGCACGATGAAATTAGAGGAACAAGCCTTTGAATTCCTCGCGCAGCACGTTCTTCTGCACCTTGCCCATGGTGTTGCGCGGCAGCTCCGGCACCACGGCGCAGTGCTTCGGAATCTTGAAGTTGGCCAACTGGGCACGCAACTGGGCCAGGATCGCCGCCGCGTCCGGCTTGGCGCCGGCACGGGGGATGACGATGGCCACGCCGACCTCGCCAAAATCCGGGTGCGGCACGCCGACCACGGCGCTTTCTGCCACGCCCGGCATTTCGTTGATGCGCCCTTCCACCTCCGCCGGGTAGACGTTGTAGCCACCGCTGATGATCAGGTCCTTGCTGCGACCGACGATGGTGACGTAGCCCGCGGCGTCGACGTGCCCGACGTCACCAGTGCGAAAGTAGCCATCGGAGGTGAACTCTTCGCGCGTCTTCTCCGGCATGCGCCAATAGCCCCGGAACACATTGGGACCCTTTACCTGGATGCCGCCGGTTTCGCCGGGGGGAAGGGGATGGTCGCCATCCCCCGCGACGCGCAGTTGCACACCCGGCAGCGCGAAGCCGACGGTGCCGCCGCGCCGAACGCCTTGCGCGGGATCGTAGGGGTTGGAGGTCAGCATCGCGGTCTCGCTCATGCCGTAGCGCTCCAGGATGACGTGGCCGGTGCGCGCCTCCCAGGCGCGGAAGGTCTCGATCAGCAAAGGCGCCGAGCCGGCGACGAACAGGCGCATGTTGAGCACTGCCTCCCGGTCCAGGCCCGGCTCCTGCAGCAGGCGCACGTAGAGCGTGGGCACCCCCATGAACACGGTGGCATCGGGCATGCGGCGCACGACCAGGGCCGGATCGAACCTGGCCAGCCAGATCATCTTGCTGCCGTTGAGCAAGGCGCCATGCAGGGCGACGAACAGGCCATGCACGTGGAAGATCGGCAGCGCATGGATCAGCACGTCACCCGTGCGCCACCCCCAGTAGGACTTGAGCACCTGCGCATTGCTCAGCAGGTTGCCGTGGCTCAGCATGGCACCCTTGCTGCGGCCGGTAGTGCCGCTGGTATAGAGGATGGCGGCCAGGTCATCCGCGCGACGTGGCACTACGGCCTGCGTGTCCGGCATGGGCGTGGCGGCCTCCAGCAGCGTGCCCGTGCGGTCGTCATCCAGCGTGAAGACGTGGCGGGTGCCCGCGGCCTGCGCCACTTCGCGCATCCACGCCTGGTTGCGCGACGCGCACACCACGACTTCGGGCTCGGCGTTGCCGATGAAGTACTCCATTTCCGCGCGCTGGTAGGCAGTGTTGAGCGGCAGGAACACATAGCCCGCACGCAGCGTGGCCAGATACAGCAGCGCCGCCTCCACCGATTTCTCCACCTGCACGGCCACCCGCGCGCCCTTGGCGAGCTTGAGCGACTGCAGCAGGTTGGCGATGCGCGCGCTGGCGCGGTCCAGGTCGCGCCAGGTGTAGAACAGGCCGCTGTCGGTCTCGATGGCCGTGGCCTCCAGGTCGGCAGGAAAGGCCGCGCGCAAGGCGGAGAAGAGATTCTGGTTCCTCATGGGATCGCGAATGGCTGTAGGAAATACACAAGAAAGGGAGATGCCGCTGCAGGCCGGTGCCCGGCCCGCAGCACGACTCGTTCAGTCGAACTTGGAGCCCGAGGCCTTCACCACGCCGGCCCAGCGCACGATCTCGGAATGTACGAAAGTGCCGAACTCCTGTGGCGAAAGCGCCGGGAATTCTGCGCCATTGCTGGCCCACACCGCCTTCAGTTCGTCGGACGCTCCGGCCTTGCGCATCTCCTCGACGATGCGCGCCTGCACGTCGGCCGGTGTGCCCTTGGGCGCCCACAGGCCGTACCAGGTCGTGACGGTGTAGTCCGGCAGTCCAACCTCGGCGGCGCAGGGGACGTCGGGCAGGCTCGGATTGCGCTTGGCACCCGAGACCATCAGCGCCTTGATGCGGCCGCCCTTGATGTGCGCAGCCGACGAGCCCAGGCCGTCGAACATCATGTCCACCTGGCCCGACACCAGGTCACGCAACGCGGGCCCGGCTCCGGTATAGGGAATGTGGGTGATGAAGGTCTTGGTCTGCAGCTTGAACAGCTCGCCCGCCAGGTGGTGCGAGGTGCCCGAGCCCGCCGATCCGTAGTTGAACTTGCCCGGATTCTTGCGCAGCAGCGCCAGCAGGGCTGGCATGTCCGCGGCATCCACCTGCTTGGGGTTCACCACCACCACCTGCGGCACCTGGGCCAATAGCGCGAGGGGAATGAAGTCGCGCTCCAGGTCGTAGTCGAGCTTGGGATACATCGATGGCGCGATCGAGTGGTGTACCGCT
>Ga0116227_10010666_pt1 | contig 15887 bp, 6 predicted proteins | sample S1TSphgellanicum_FD_89693 | JGI IMG/M metagenome (GOLD analysis project Ga0116227, IMG submission 89693) | Host-associated microbial communities from peat moss isolated from Minnesota, USA - S1T2_Fb - Sphagnum magellanicum MG | ecosystem: Host-associated > Plants > Peat moss > Unclassified... | reverse complement strand
TACCGTGTATAAAAATTTGTTTATTTTTATTTTCTTTTAAATTTTTTTTTTTTTTTTTTTTTTTGAAATTTTCTTCAAAAAAAAATTGTATTTGTGAGAGTAATCTATCAAAAGTTTCACAATAGTGCAAATTTTCACACCCAAAAAAAAAAAAAAAAAGGCTGATCCCCACCCTTGTTTCCAAACCATTCATCATGCAATATAATGACATTTAACCCAACACCTTTTGTACACCTTCCACAATATTATAATCATGTATTATTCTTTGATTTCATAGGCATTAAAATGATCGGTTTCGGCAATTACACATTGAAATCATCCATATATGGATGACCTCCACAATGAATTACACCGACTCCTTTAGAATAGGAGGGATCTTATGGCTACTCACCTACTCTAAGAAGAGCAAAAGGGATCTTACACCTATAAATAAATAGTAAGTTATAGGTGTAAGATCTCTCGCACTCTTAAGGAGTAGGTGTAAGAAATAAAGAACCCGCCCCCTCCTATGCCTCATGAATTAGGTAGGTTTAGGTTCATGATAACCTTTGCTCCATGCTTTAGGATGTGTGGAACCCCACATAAGGGCAAATTCCCAAAATGTGGGGGGCCTAGACTTTGGGTACCGACTCAACTTGGCCCCTTATTTTGGGAATGTTCCCCCACTTGTGGGGCTTTACCCTACACCTAAAACAAGTCTCCACAAAATTTCCTAAGGACCCACAATTTGCTTTGCCTTGCTTTGATTTGCTTTGCTTTGCTTTGCTTTGCTTTTGCAGGTTTTTCTTTTCCCCAAATAGGCTCAACCCAAATCCAAGGTGAGCTCAATCTTCTTGGGTTGATTGATTCCAATGTCCCCATTTGATGAGCCAAGAAATTGTTTTGTAGAGTTTTGATCTAAGTTTACTAAGTTTGTAAGACCATGCTAGTTTATTGTAGTAGTGATCATCATGTCTTGCACGACATCAATCCAAATCCAAAATTGGGTGATTAGTAAAAAGAGCTTGAAATTGATTCACTTGGCAATTGGTTGCTAATTTACTTATGTACACATATGGAGTTGAGTCCCATATCTCTCTCTCATAGCTCTCTCTCTCTCTCTCTCTCTCTCTCTCTCACACACACACACACACACACACACACACAAACACACAAATACACACACAAAAAGGCAAATTGATGGGCTAATTGTAAGACCATGCTAGTCCTTGAAGTCATTGGATTTAGCAATGGGAAAGAAAGAAAGAAAGAAAGAACTTTGAGGGTGTTAAGAGCTCCAATCCCAATTTCTTGTGGCACAAATCTAGCTAGAAACACAACTGGTGCACAAGTGCAATTAGAGAGAGAGAGAGAGAGATGAGGATGAGGACAAGACTACGGACATAGTTGACCTAATTTTAAGTTAGTAGCACTTGCCACTACCCACTAGTCTGACAACATGGATTTGGGGGTGGGGGAGTGGGTTTGCCTAGATTTTAGGCAAGTGTTTTTGTGTTAAAATTCTCCCTCCCTCCACCCATCTCTCTCTCTCTCTCTCTCTCTCTCTCTCTCTCTCTCGCTCTCTCCATTCACACTAGTGTCTTGGCTTGTGTTGTTGGCCTAAGTGTGAATGTGTTACCCAACTAATTGAATTTGAATTTTTGAATTTTGATTAAATTTCCAATAATAAAAATTACTCAAAATTCAAGTATCTCTTGCGCCTTTTAAGTCTAAACATAATGAAATCATCTCCATAAAACCCTACACATTGAGCATTTTCCATCAATGCCAAAAGTGTGCCCCAATTTTTGCCTCAATTCAATACGTGTTTTTCCATGTTAAAATTCACTCCCTATCTCTCCATTCACATGTAGTGTGTGGCATGTGTGCCATTGGCTTGAGTGTGAATTTGTTGCCCACGTAATTAAATTTGAATTTTGAATTTTTATCAAATTTCCAATGATCAAAATTATTTGATACTCGATATCTCTTGCACCTTAGGTCTAAAAATCACTCCATAATATCCTTACTCATTGAGCACTTCTCTCATCGCTACCAAAAAGTGTGCCTTCAATTTGCCTCAATTTAGGCAAGTGTTCTTTTTGTGTTCAAATTCACTCCCTCTCCCTCTCCATTCATACTAATGTTCCATTTGTTGTTGGCTTGAGTGTGAACTCATTACCCAACTAATTGAAATTTGAATTTTAAAATTTTATTGAATTTTCAATGATAAAAGTTACTCAAAACTTAATATCTCTTATATCTCTTAAGTCTAAAAATTACGAAATCACTCTGTAAAATGGCAAAACTCCCTTGGAAAAAGGAGACCAGGGAATTATACCCATGTTGCACAGGTATATTTTTTTGATATATCCGAGGGCAAGGGTTTATGAGAACCCAATTTTTTTCCCATCATGCTAGGCTCCGGGTATAAAACATTATAGCTTTGGGTAGATGGGTAGGGTGCGGGTAATTTAATCCCCCATCATATACCCAAAGTTGAGATAAGAACACGGGTATGTACTTTCAATTTATTTAGTTTTTATAAGAAAATGTTCACAACTTTGAAATTATTAGGATAGTTTTCAAATACAATAATGGAATTTACTCTTTTTTCTTCTTTTTTTAAAAACCTTAATTGTATGGATAGATCTTACATATACCCAATGATAAATCACTAGGATATAATTTTCTCAAAATTTGACACAATTTTTTTTAAGCTTTGAGACAGTTTTTTTTTCTCACCAATTAATTTTTTTTCAAAATTTTCCAGAGTTTTTTCTAAAAACTTGTCATTTTCCTAATACTAAATTTTTTTCATGGTGATTTGCACATAATGAATGCTACATCAGAAAACTGAAAAACCAAAATTAAAAAAAAATAAAAAATAAAAAATTGTAAGGTAATTCATGTTGGCACTAAAATGCATGCATACATACATACATACATTTATATACATACATATAAAATACATACATACATACATACATTTATACATATACATGTTGCCTTAGTAGTAAAGCATTTAAGTTGACAGTAATAAAAGCATTGACACCAGACAACAACAATTACCCTAATATTCATTCATTCATTCATTATTCTCCCTCTCCTCAAACAAGGCTGACCCAGCACTTAAGACTCTTGTTCTCACTTTTCTCTCTCTCTCTCTCTAGCTCTGTTATATATTTTTTTTTAAATTTTTTTTTGGGGAAAATAAATTTATATGGAAAATTTTGAAGAAATTTTTTCCAAAAGATTTCTCAAATTTGTCCAGTTTACAATTAAACCCAAAAAAAAAAAAAAAAATCCCAAATTTTTAATTATTATTATTATTATTTTGGGGTTTTCTCTCTCTCTTTGGGATCATTGTAAAGGACTATCCAATCCAGTAAAACAACTCTCCACCATCTAGAGCATCTCTCATCAGCAGTCAGCCCAGACAGAAAGAGAGCAGCAGCTCTGCTCTGCTCTGCTCTGCTGCAACAACAGCAACAGCAGCCTTCCACCCAACAAGTGGCAGCCTTTGGGCTTTGCTCTTTATGGTACTAAGGAGAGAGGAGAGGAGAGGAGAGGAGAGGAGAGGGGAGAAGAGAAGAGAAGAGAAGAGAAGAAGACTAGCAATCACATTCCATTGCAAACAATTAGGAAAAAGCTCAAAGAAAATAAGGGTGAACTCTATTAGTCAGTGATGATGATGATGATGATGATGGTGATGATGATTTTGGGGGGTTTTGGAAGCTTTTTCTTTTTTTGTTTTCAGGTGGTGTCTGGAGTTTTTTTCTGGCAAACCCTAAAAAAAAACTAACTCTTCTCTTTGTTGTGTTTATGGATTGAGAAGGGGGGTTTTTAAGTGCTATTTTAGATGTATCCTGTTGGAGCCCATAGTTGGGTGCCATCCACAAGAAACCACAAATAATCAAGTAAGGCTAGAGAAGAGAAAAATTATACCTGGTTGGGAGTTTTTTGGAGTTGGGAGGGGAAGGGGAGAGAGAGAGAGAGAGAGAGAGAGAGAGAGAGGAGCCATGCATGCATTGAGAACCCTATTCATTTCATGTGTAAGAAAAGTAGGTGAATATAATAAGGAGTGTTTTCATTTTAAAAAATTCTGTCATTTAATAATCAATATTCAGTCAGAGAATGATGGATGGTTGGCCGGATGGATGGATGGATGGATTGGATTGGATTGATTGGATGGATGGATTGGAATAATTGGATAGATGGATGGATTTTTCTTTCACCCCTTATTGGATGACAACTCTTTTGCAAATACAAATTGGGAGCAAATTGCAACATCATCAACCAAGTTATGACAAAAAAGGTGCCATGTTAGAATTACTTAGAGTTTTTGATGATTGTTGGAAAGCTTGGGTTTTAGGTTTTAGGGTTTAAGAGGCTTATTATCATGTAGTGGGAGGTGCATGTGTGATATGGGGATGGGTGATGTAAAACAAAAACAAAAGTTTACATTTGAATCAAAGCTTTGAGAATGTCCTTGTCCATAAATGCACAAGAGAAAAAGAGGAAGTTTGTGTGTGAATGTAAACTAGTATGGGTGGCCAAAAGAATGCAAAGCCAATAAGGGGAAGAAGGAAAAAAAAACCCTAACTCCAAAACCCTAGCTAGAAGGCTGCAAACCCAAAATAGGGAAGATAAAGAAACCCTAAACCCAAGCCAGAAGGGTGCAAAACCAACAAGGGAGAAAAAAAAAGAAGAAGAAGAAAGCAACCCTAAACCCTAACCCTAAAACACTAGCCAGAAGGATGCAAACCCGAGAGGGAGCGAGAAAGAAAGGAAGGAAGCCCTAAAACCCTAAACCCTAAAATGCAAGGGGAAGCAAGCACTGCTTCAATGCAGTGATAAGAAGGGAATGTGGTGCAGTGGAAAAAAAACTCAAAGGACGAAAGAAAAGAAAAGTTGCAGGCTGCAAGTGCAGGCAGACTTCCAGACTCCACAGAGAGAGAGAGAGAGAGAGAGAGCGCACCTCGGGAATGATGATGGTGCCTGGAGCAAAACCAGGGAGTAGCAGGAGTAGAGTGATGGGTGGGGCCCCTGGAAGCTAAGCTTTAGGGATAGCTCACTTTGACCAGCTACTTGTTGCTGCTAGCAAAGTACACTACTAGTCCTCCGCCTCCCTCCTCCTCCTGTGATGTGCACGTCATGACCGGCACGGCAGTGAAGAGGCGTATCTTGGTGGGCTCTGTGCATATCTTGTACTCTGACACCAAGTCATCAATTGTGCTTGCCAATAACTCTTTAGCTTTTGGTTGGACCATTTTACTTACAGTGACCTCTCTCTCTCTCTCTCTCTCTCTCTCTCCCCTCTCCTCTTCCCTCCCCTTCCCCGGGGGGCCTTTCTTCTGACTCCCCACTCAATTGCAGCCTTGTGGGCAAACATTTTCATCAACACCACCTGCTCAGTGTGAGTGAGTGAGCCTGGTCCCCCCACTCCCCTTCTCTCTCTCTCTCTGCTCTCTCTCTATCTCTTTGTGTCTGCTCTCTGCTCTCTCTCTCTCTCTGTGTCTGCTCTCTTCTTCTCCTCTCTCTAGAGGATAATCTCTTTCTTGCTCAAATTTTGCACTGTAGTCTACACTCTTTATTGCACTCTTGACTGTTTTTGTCGTCGTCTCCTTAGGTCCTTTTGTCTGACTGCACTCTAATGCCATCAAGGGGGGATTGGGTAGGGTGGAGGGAGAGGAAAGCCAGGCAGGACAAAGCAAAGCCTGGTGTTTTGAAGCTGTAATACCAATAACCCAATTATTATAATAATCTCCCTTTCTCTCTCTCTCTCTCTCTCTCTCTCTCTCTCTCTCTCTCTTTCTTTTGTTGTTCTGCTGCCATCTCTCAAGCTTCATAGGAAAACCAAAGCTCACCCAAAGCTTGGCTGGTGAGGATGGTGGTGATGGCATCATCACTCCCAGTGTTGTGTTGGGTTGGATTGGATTCAATATTATTTTGAAAGGAATTTTTTATGCATCCAAAGTGATGATGATCATCCATAGGAAGATGTAGAAAAAGTGACAATCATCCCAAGGAAGGTTTAGCCAAATTTGGCTATAAATCAATCACATATGAAATACAAATCTTTAATTAGCCCTTTTTATATTTTTGTCTACATATTAAAAACCAATTATAGAAATAAAATGATTTTTTCTTCTTCTTCTTCTTCTTTTTCAATTTTTAACAAGTGAAACCCTCAAAAATCACTTCATTTTACCACCATAAAAACTTTTTGGCAAAATTTGCCAACAAAGAAAAGTTTAATTGGATTCCTTTGGTTTGGTTTCCCAAGCTTGTCTTGTCCAAAATTAAATGTGATGTTTATTGATGACATTGAAGATGATAAGCACATCTCCTCAATGTGCTAGCTATTGTTGAAAGGAGAACCAATTTGTCAAGGTATGCATTAGTATTGGTAGGTTCAAGTCTAGGTTCTAGGTTAGGTTTTTGGTGTACCTAGACCAAATGTTCAACATTTTGTTTAACTTGAATGTGGATTCAAACCATGAAATCGCCTCTTACCAAAATTGAAACCTAAACCTAGATCAAATTGTTGTAGCTTTTTAAACCATGTCTATGTTCTTTTAGCCTTACAACTACATGATCTTTTTAAATTGTAGTAACCAAGCCCTATCTTTTAAGTTGGGACAATTCAACTTTGGGCAAACCTTATGGGATAAATTGTGGTGGGGTTGGATGCATGTTTTATCACCCAAAAAAAAAAATTAAATTAAATTGTGTCAAGACGTTTTGGTATAGTCCCAAGATATAACTTAACTTATTTTGTAATTTTAATTCAATGAACTATTGACAAATTAATATTTAGGCATTTGCCAACCCACCATTTTGATCCTTAGTGAATGACTATTAATTCACTTGTGCACTCACTCCCAGAAAACAAACCAAACAAAATCAATCCTTCCCCTTAGCCTTCAAAGGGAAGAATAAATAAATAAATAAATGGGCATGTTTATTGTGTCATGGGTTATCAAGATTTTCTTCTATGACCATTTTTTTTCAATTTGTCTTACACCATTACCCCACTCCATGAACATGGATACATATACAAGGAAATAATTAATTTTAGTTGGGTGTAATGTAGATGGAACCAAACTGAGCTCCAAAGTTTTCAAGAAGTTTCCAAAACCTCCAAGTTAAAAAAATCATTTTGAATACCACATTGGAGATTATATCAAACCATAAATCAACATTTATTCTTTTAAAACCAAATTTGAAGTTGAAACTAGAGATTTGTTTTTAAATTAGGTTGTTATTTGGGGTTGAAATGGATATAGGATTGCAAAGAACTAATTGTCAAAAAGATTATAAAAACACAATAGAATGCCCAACCTAAATATAAGAACACTAAGTAATAACAACAATAAAAATCATCATGCAATGGTGTGACTTGGAAAAACTTGAAACAATTAAAACTACCCAATAGATGACAAAGGTAATGAACACAACAATGTTTTTTTTAAATTAATAGTTGTTGTGGTGATTGCAAATCATGAAGCTTGAAGAGATTAGGAAAATATGAAATCATCAAAGCAATAACACAACACTTCAAACTTGTTATCTTGTAAGAATTGCAAGACTTGACAAAATAGAATGGGGAATCTTATTCAAATTTGATCTAGAGGTTCAAGGTCTTAAATGTTTGACCATCTAGCAATAATTTCTAAGATCATATTTTGGTTTGGTTGTTTTTTTCACGAAGTTTTTTGAGAATGCTTAGAAGTGGACAAAGATAACCATACATTAGTTGATATGCCAAATTGAATTGTTATCAATTTTAAAATGTCAAGATGTGGTATTACAATTGAAAGGAATTATCTAAAGCTTGCAAAACCATCCTTAAAAATTGTGAAATTTTTTTCACAACTCAAATTACATCCCACAAAATGATTTAATGTTGAACTTCATATGCCCATGTTTGAACAACCCTAAGCCCCTCATGGACCTCTATTGCTTTCATTGTGTTAATTCAATTGTTGTAGCCTTGTTGGTGAGTCATTATTATGGTTATTGCTAAAGATAGTCCTTTCTTATGGTTTGTGTTGTATTGAATACATGAACCAAAGAGGTTTGTTTCAACCTTGCTTCATTTCTCAACTCTAATTTGAAATTTCATGATTTTGAATTCTATTTATCAAAGACTTAAGCAAAATTTGAACTAGGCTTTAACATTCTACAAATTAGCAAAGGCCCTTTAATTATGTGAACATGAATGAATGTCCTCCAAACTTCAACTTTCATCTTACATATTATGGAATTTGATTTTTTGATATATTTGTTGTTGTTACCAAACCAAGCTTAGTTATTAATTTTTCAAAAATTGTGTGAGTTAGAGGTTTAATTATAATATAAACTAGTTGTTTTGATGAAGAGACATGACAAACTTGAATTTCACTTTCTTTGACCTTTCCTTTGATAAAATGATGCTTCATGGCGATGTGTTTGGTCTAATGATGAAAAATAAGATTTTCTAGGAACGTAATTGTTTTGATTGTATATTTAAATAACTAAATTAGTCTTAGATTGATATTTGCTTGAATGTCTCCTAATAGCATTTTTAACCAATTGTTTCCTTGGTTGTACTTGTCATGGTTACATATTTCACTTCCATGGAAAAGAATGTTATGTAAAGTTGTTTTTTCTTCCCCATGTGATTGGGCTAAATCCAAGCAAGAAAACATATTTGGTTGCCAATTTTTAATCATCAACATCACCTACCCAATCTGCATCTAAAAAATAACCAATTCATCTACCTCCCTTCGATGGTAGTAAATATCTAATGTAATTCAACAAATGTTTGATTGCATCCAAATGAAAGGTCTACGGTTGATTTGAAAGTATATTCATTTGATTAACAAAAAATGATATGTCCAATCAAGTGGAGTGAAAAACTTCAATTTTTCAACTATTTTTTAATACATTTGAAAGTTCACTTGAGGGTTTGCATGTCAAAAATTAGCTTGAGTCTTAATATCATTGGTAATGCTACTAAATTGCAAGTTGCCAACCCAAATTCCTCAAACATTTTGGCTACATATTACCCCCACTAGGTCACCATAATCCCATCTACCTAAAAAAAAAATCTATTCCCAAAAGAAGGTTCAATAACTTCACATCTATCATTTCAAACCTTCTTTTGGTTTCAATTATAATCCATTGAATTTTTTCAATATGGTTTCCTATGAGGTACACATCATCAACATAAAACAATAGGAGGGCAACTTTCTCCCTTTCACAAAAAATGTATAAAATACCATCTTTAGTTTTTTTTTTCAAAGCCTTGGTTGTTTAGGCATTCATAAATTTTGGTATACCAAGCACAAGGTGCATGTTTCAACTTGTATATGGCCTTGAACAACTTGCATACTTTAACTTCTTTTCTTGGTTTTCAAAACCTCATGGCTATTGCAAATAGACCTCTTCAATAACTTCCATGTTCAAAAAAAATCATCTTTACATCATGGTGAAAATTTGACCACCCATGATGTCTAGTTATATTTGTTACTAGTCACAATGTGTTGTATTTGGCAAATAGAATAAACATGTTTTTGAAATCTTCTCCTTCACATTATTGACAACTTTGAATAACCAACCAAGCTTTCAATTTTGTGCTAATACTATTAACATGTGTCTTTAACTTGAAAACCCACTTGGTGGTGATGACTTTCCTGCCAAAAGGTAGATCATCTAAAAGCTAGGTGTAGTTCTTAACCAAGGTCAATTCATGTTTCATCATGTCAACTCATTCCGGCCTTTGAACTACTTGTGAAAATGTCTTGGGTTATATTTCATGTGTGTTTTGGAAAAATTAACCACAAAATTTTTAAAACATTAAAAGGTTTCACCATTTTACTTGCACGTGTTATTATTACTTACTTTTCATTTGGTGTGATTATTACCTCTATATTTTGCAAGTTGAGTCTAAATAAGACATTTGTGTTTGTTTCACTAATAAAGTTTGGAAGGAATGCATAGTTGTTTCCTTAAGAACTTAAATCAACTTTTTTGTGGTGATTTTTTTGCAATTTCAATTGTAGTTTATAACTCCCTTTTTAGTAGATGAACAAAGGTCAGGACAATATCTTTTGGATTTTTAGTTTTGGTTGGGGTAAATTTCATGTGGTTGTCATTAAAGATCATGTCTTTAGAAACAAGACCCTTTGTAGTTTCTAGGCACAAAAACACCTATAGCTTTTAATGATGGTGTCATATTAAATGGAAGAACACAACTTTTGGCTTGGGAGACCATTTTGATCTTGCTCAATTGATATGAACAAAAAATTATCACCAAATGATTTTTAAATGCTTGACATTAAGGACCAAACAATAGAGTTTTTGAAAAGGAGTGACTCTAAAAAATGTTACATACCCCATTCCAATGATTATATGAAATTTCCCCCTATTGTTTTCATTGTAACAGTCCCATCTTCTTTCTTGAATTTTATCATCATGTCACCATTCCTACTAACCTAGTGGATAACACCACTATTAAGGTACAATTTTTTTTGTTGTGCCCAAAATGGTTAAACTCAAGACTGTCCACAATGAACTTTGGAGTTAAATTAAAACGCTTTTGGAAGTCGTCAACTTTAACATCTATTTCACTCTCCAACATTTTGATGAGAACCTTATAATGTGTCTACTCCCAATCATGTTTTGATGCATGTCACTTGATTTCATTTGACGACACAATACAAATGCGCATCTAGTGATTTAGGTTGGCACAAAAGTTATAGTTCCTTTGGGTAACATGGTAGGGTGGATCAAAAAATGATAAGAAACCCTTAATCTGAAAGTTCATTTTCTTTGTTTCTTTTTACCTCCAATTTTTTTTTGTAAAGTTAGAACAATTGATTCCAAGAATTTTTTTTCCATTAAAATGTTTACCCTTGTAAAGCTCATTGATTAAGACATGTGTGCAAAATTTCAACTCAATTCATGTGTTTTCAAGATGAAATGGATTTTTGAAAAATATTTGCATTTCTTTCACTAGATAAAAGTTCATGAATAATAAATTACATTGTAAATGATTTAAAACCTTTCAATCTTGCTTTCAATATTACATTTTCTAACTAAAACCAAGACTTTTAACAAGTTTTGAAATCCATCATGGAATCAAACCTAAGTGTTATTGGTGTTACAAACCTTGATTTTCAATTTTAAAAATCCATAGCTTTTATAATTTTATGAATTTTCATACCAATCAATTGCATTATGTACATATTGAAGCCTATAACCTCCAAATGAGTTTCATTTAACAAATACATGTACAAAACAATGTAGCAAATAAATTAACACCTAGATAACAAAAAAATGGATTGTGTTATTTCCAAATTAGTCCACCATACCATGCATCCACCCTTTGAATTGGTTCCTATTTGACACATGATCGTTTTTTATTGTTTTCTTTGAATTGGTTGAATTTTGACTTGATGAACATGGCCTTGTGATTTGTTTTTTTCCGACATATTTCCTTATTGGCTTCATCATGAAGCAAAATTTTAACTAATTCATTTAAATCCACTAGTTTGGCATGATAAATTAATGTGTTTGCTAAAGCTTCATAATTTTCAAAAAGCTAAACCAAAATGTGTTCAACAAGCTCATCTTCACATACTTTTTCTATAGGATCACTAATTGATTCAAGAGTTTTTTTAACTACTTGAAAAACTTAACACTTGAACTCCTTTTTCTCCAAGCAGAACTTTTTTCAACTTGATCTCCAATAGCAACCACCATGTGCTTTTGTGGTGTTTGAACAAGTCTTTGAAAGTTTACCACACTTGTGCCAAATCTATGATTTCAATTATATGCATTATGAAATATGATCTCATTTCTAATAAGCAACTCAATTATGGCTAATGTTTTTTTCTTCCAACGGTCAAGCTTAAGTTTAAACTCCCCTTCTTTGGGCAAGATAACTCCTCAAATTTTGGTTTGACAACATTTAAAAGTTCATTTTTTTCCAACAAGCTAGACATGTGGAATTTCTAAATGATATAATTGGTTTATCCTTCCAATTTGGAACTCTTTGACATGTACTACTCTCCCCATTTATAAAACTATGGCTAAAAAATAAAATGACTATGACCTTAGTGCTTTAGTTTTCTACAACATTGGATCATAGTTACCTTGCTTTGATATTATGAAGTGGATTTAGGATTGTAAATAATTAATTGTTAGAAAGCTGAAAAAAGGTGAAAGGACAAACCTAAATATAAAAGCATTAAACAACCACCACCATGGAAAGTTATCATGCAATGGTGTGATTTTAACAAACTTGAAAAAAATTAAATTAATATCCAATAGATGATAGAAAAAATGAACATGATAATGTTTTGTGTAAATGACAATATTTCTTATGACAATTGTCATCCAAGTGTTAACCATATAAGGAAAATAAAAAATCATCATAACAACAATAGGGAATAGTGTGACAAAATGTTATACACACCCACTGAACTTTGCAAGCATGAATGCACCACCATGTGCAATTGTAAGCATGTAGTTGTTCGACAAAGAAAAACACATGTTCATAGTCTATTGCATGACCAATAAAACCATTAATTATGTTATATCGTAAAGAGAAAAATTCAAACATAGCACCATGTTAATACAATAATTATTTACTAGTGCCTTGTTCCAAACAACTTATTGCAAGACTTTTTTTTTAAAAAAAAACCTCCACTAACATTTGGCCAACCTTATAACAAAATAATGCAAACACCAGACATGGATGTGCTTGGACCCTTTGTAGTTTGATGGGGGGTGTTTAGCATATTGCAATAGTGTGAAGTTGGTTCATTGATTGTGCACCTAATCAAAGACTTAGGGGTGAAAATTATATCATTTGTAATTATACATTTTTATGCCATGTCTATGCCCAAAGCTTGAAGAGGATAAAAGGTCCTTCGATTTTTTTAATAACAAGCTTGGATCCAAAGTTGAACTCACTCCCTATGGTCACCATGAAAATAACCATTCAAGGCTAGTCCATCCTCCCAAAAAAAAGCCTAGTCCAACCCTAAATTACAAATAAATACATCACATGTCAACTATGAACCTCATAGTTACATGCTTTCTAGTGCACATGAATACATAGAAGCTCAATGAGCCATATGCAAAAGGACACTATTCTTTTCTCTTGAATTTTTTTTCTATCTTTTCCTTTTGTTGGAGAAAAAGGCTTGACATAGAGCCCCTCCCCCCCTAATTTTTCACAAATGGAAACTAGATTAGGATCATTCCCTTGTCACCTTGACCAAAAGGAAAACACAAAAATACGCCATGATTTTCATGAATGTGCCTTTGAGTCCCACATGCACATGAACCACACCTAAAACATGCAATGTATGTATATGTATGTACAATGTATACATGCATACATTGATACCCATCTGATACCCATTTTTGGATTCATGTCCCCCCTCCTCCCCCTCCCTCAAGCCAACACAAAAATGGAAAAATAGATTATTTCTAAACTACATTTTGGTGAAAGAAGCATGCACACATACATTGAAAATTCGATTAAAGTTCATATAAGGATTTGGGTTCATGTTTTGCCAATATTGACATTGGCATGTATCCAATTGGCAAACTCACATAGTCTACCACCTATTGATACAATATTAGTATAAAATTTTTATAGATTTTTCAATATTAAAAAAAACCCTACTTAACATCAAAGTAATTTCCTTTTTATTACAATAAACACCTTTTGAATTTTTTTCTAAAAATCACACCAAATCCAAGACTAGTCAGAATCCTTAAATTTTTTTCTTTTCTTTTTCTTTTCTTTTTCTTTCCTTCTAATTGTTATAACTATACCATCCATAGACTAAAATGAGGGTTTGAAAAATGTAAATTCAATAATTTCCCAAGTTGGATATATAGCCCACTAAAAGGCCTCATTCAAGAAGATGAAGAAGGTACCCATTGTATGTATGTTAGTCCCCCCAACATGGGTGAATCTAGGGTTAGCATGGAAGATCATGCAAGCATCTAGGAACTTCTTCCATGAGTCTTTTCACTACCCTATTCTACTGGGCCAAAAAAGTAAGGCACATGAAATAGCTAACTTCCTAAAGAAAGTGCAACATTGGTTAACCCAAAGCTCAATACAAACAAATAAAGCCAAATTCATATATGGTCCACTAACTATTTAAATCTTGAAACTAATCTTTTTGGGGGTACAATAAACAGTAGAGATATACATCAATGAGAGCTTAGGTGGGTGAAGTAGGAGCCAAAATTTTACCAAATCAAAAAATAAAATAAAAATGAAAATTAAATTAAATTAGATTAAATTAAATTAAAAGAAAGTAAAGTAAAGTTCATGGGTGGCCTAAAAATAAAATAAAAACTTCCCACCTTAAGGAATCACAATTATAGAAATAGAGTGTTTACTAGAACCAAAACCTATAACACCACACCACAACACAACACAAAACTCACAACTAAAAAAAGCCTTTGAGAATTGGGTTAAGTTATATCTCCCACACATTTGATTCAAACTAAAAGGGTATAATTAACCATGGAAGATTTGTGTACTCTAAACCCTAAAATCCTAAGCATAATTCCCCCCTCTCCCCCCAATCCATTTGTGCTATAGAGCTTCTTTTTTCTTTTGGTTCAAAAGGAAGCAAAATTTTATGAATATACCATTGGGGGTGGTAGTTGTTAAAGAGGTGCAAACATAGTTCCTTCTTGAGCATGTGATGAATTATGTACTTTTCTTACACAACCCATTATAATATTAATACAATTATAATGTTAATATAAATATAATATTTTTATTTATATAATAATAATAATAATATTATTATTATTATTATATAAATAAACCAAAGCTCTTGTTCCAGTTGTGTTCCTAAACAAACAACAACAAAGACAAAGTGCCAGTTGTGATCTTCAATAAATAGCAACAACAAAGCTACTACATAATAGCTAGAAATGGCCCTTTTTTTTTTCCCCCTCTTTGGGTTTGATAATTTAATGCTATCCTAAAAGTCTCTCTTCTTCTAAGTTACCTTGGAAAAAGGCAAAGGGAACAATTCAAGGGAACAACCTAAGGGAACACACATACATACATGCCTATTATAAAAGTCTCTCTTCTTCTTCTAAGTTACCTTGGAAAAGGCATGGCTACCATGGCAAAGGGAACAATTCAAGGGAACAACAACCTAAGGGAACACACATACATGCCTATTATAAAAGTCTCTCTTCTTCTAAGTTACATTGGAAAAGACATGGGCCACCAAGGCAAAGGGAACAACCTAAGGGAACACACATACATGGCTATTAAGAAAAGTCTCTCTTCTAAGTTACCTTGGAAAAGCCATGGCCACCAAGGCAAAGGGAACAACCCAAGGGAACATACATGGCTATTATTAAAAGTCCCTCTTCTAAGTTACCTTGGAAAAGACATGGCCATCAAGGCAAAGGGAACAACCCAAGGGAACAACAACCTAAGGGAACACACATACATGGCTATTAATAAAAGTCCCTCTTCTAAGTTACCTTGGAAAAGACATGGCCATCAAGGCAAAGGGAACAACCCAAGGGAACAACAACCTAAGGGAACACACATACATGCCTATTAATAAAAGTCTCTCTTCTAAGTTACCTTGGAAAAAGATATGGCCATCAAGGCAAAGGGAACAACCCAAGGGAACGCCAACCTAAGGGAACGCACATACATGCCTATTATTATAATAATAGTGTTCACATTAGGTGGGGAGGAGATTTGAATATTAAAAAATTCTAAGCTACCCATACTCGGATATCCCCACCCCCCACTACCCCCCCCACAAACAAACCCTCTTTTTATTACGACCGGCTTTTGTCACACGAAAAGCACGAAAAAACCCCCCGCACCAAAACACACCTCCCCC
>Ga0116227_10010664_pt1 | contig 15891 bp, 17 predicted proteins | sample S1TSphgellanicum_FD_89693 | JGI IMG/M metagenome (GOLD analysis project Ga0116227, IMG submission 89693) | Host-associated microbial communities from peat moss isolated from Minnesota, USA - S1T2_Fb - Sphagnum magellanicum MG | ecosystem: Host-associated > Plants > Peat moss > Unclassified... | reverse complement strand
GAGCGGAAGGAGAAGATGCGCTCCTTGGCGCGGCTTTTCTCCTCATCGCGGCGGGCGCCGCCGAAGGCGGCATCGAAGCCGTGGAGATCCAGCGCCTGTTTCAGGCCTTCGGTCTTCCACATATCGGTATGCAGCGGGCCGTGGTCGAACGGGTTGATGCCGCGCGCCTTGGCTTCCGGGTTCTGGTAGACCAGCAACTCCATGCCGCTCTCGCGCGCCATGCGGTCGCGCAACTCGTACATCGCCTTGAACTTCCAGGTGGTATCGACATGCAGCAGCGGGAAGGGCGGCGGGCTGGGGTAGAACGCCTTGCGCGCCAGATGCAGCATCACCGCACTATCCTTGCCGACCGAATACAGCATCACAGGCTTCTCAGCCTCGGCAACAACCTCGCGTAGGATGTGAATGCTCTCTGATTCCAGACGCTGCAAATGGGTGAGGGCCCTAGTACTCATGTTTTTCCTTGTCAAAGTTCAGAGACGTTCACGTTAGGATAGCGTTGTTCTGGGCGCCCAAATGTCATATCCAGTCTATGGGGTAACCCCCCATATGGGGGGTTAAGGATGACAGCTTTGCGTTCACAGGACGAGACCGATTTGTTGGCGGCCATTTATGATGGGACGTTCGAGCAACCCTTGTGGTTGACATTTCTGGATCGCCTTCGCGTACGGGTCGGAGCAAGCTATGCAGGCCTTATTTTCCGTCCGCCCGGCCGCTCCGCCGGAGACCATATTGAGCTGTTCTCCGGTAAGCGTGCGCCGCCCGAAGTCCGGCGGCTTTACCGGGAAGAAATCTACAAGCGTGACCCCTTCCCTAATTTTTATTTTCGCGAAGAACGCGTTTACGCATTGTCAGAACTGCTCGAAGATCGAGACCCATTGCATCAGGCTTTCGTGCGTGAGGTGCTGATGCCAAGTGGCATGCGGGAGATGCGCATCGTGAAAGTTGTCGAACCCGGCGGCGTTGCCGCCTGGCTTAGCGTTGCAAGGAGCCGTCCTGACTTCAATGCGGCCGATGGCGTCCTCTTGAGCGCACTTGCCCCGCATGTCCGGCGCGCGTTGAGAAGCTACTCATCGATCGAAAGGGAGCGTTTCCGCACGAACGTTGCCAGCCGCGCCATCGGGCGTCTGAATTTTGGGTGGGTCAGCCTCGACGCCCATTGTAGAATTGTGGAGGCGGACCCCAATGCGGAGCGTTTGCTTCAGCATAGCAGCGAACTGCGACGCCATCGGGACCGACTAATCCTCGCCGATACAGCGCTGGATCGAAAATTGGCCGAGACCCTTCGGGGTTTTGTCACGGCTGGCGCGAAACGTCCGCGCGCAATCCGTGCCAGCCAGGATCCTTGGATAGACATCTTGCTCGTACCAGTCGAGACGCGCGCTGAGAACGCGGCGTCCATAGCGGTCGCCGTGGCTTATATCCAAGGCGATAGCCGCCGGTCGGTTGATAGCCATGAGGAGCTTGCCGAGCTGTTTGGCCTGCTTCCAAGCGAGGCACGTCTCGCGCTTGCGCTCAGCCGCGGCTTTTCGATCACGGAAGCAGCGGCTGAACTTGGAATTGGCGTTGAGACGGCACGAGGCTATTCGAAAAAAATCTATGCGAAACTCGGCGCCCGCGGTCAGGCCGACCTCATTCGCTTCATTCTCGCGAGCATCCTCGCTCTTGCGTAAAGTTTTCGCAAAGGTTTGACAGGTTTTGCTTGGCATAGGACATCCGGCGTGCTACTCGAAACGCAGTCCGCGAGGCGGTGGGGGTCCAAATTCCTCGGCGGCGCGCCCGCCGCGCGTCTGCCATTTATCTAATTCAGATGGCCGAGCCCATTTTCGCCGAGCCGGGCCCACGAGACCTCATTTCGACGTGTCCAAGCTTACCTGTACTAGCAGCTTGCCGCCAGCAGAGTGGCCACTTAGACTGTTCGCCAGTGCCATCGGAGCGCGCATGCGCTCTCCCACGCGTATTTTTGTCGGATTGGGAGCAAGGTTGTTGAGATTCATGTTATCCTGAGCCACGTCCGGGCGCCCCCAGCATAGGGCAGCAGCGGCCGCACCCTCAGCGCGATGCTGATATAGATACTTCGCACGAGTAGTTCCCGATCGCTGATCAAAGGCATCGGCAAATCTTCCAGTCGGAAGTCATCTGGGCTTGGCAGTCCCGCAATCGCGCGCGCGACGCGCATCACCTTATTTTCGCCAAGAACAGTCACATGCGCCTTTTCTGTTATGCGATGGCCAACACATTCGGCGGGCCGCTTCAAGCGGATTTTTCCGCGACAGGTACTGCATTAGTTCAAGCGTATGCTCTTCCGGATCGGCAACGTAGGCCATGCGTAGAAAATGCTCCGGAATGGTAAACGCAGGGAACGCAACGCTACCTCCGGCGGACTGCACGGCTGCAACCGTAGCATCGACATCATCGACCAGCAGTCCGAGTTGCGCCTCGCCCGGCGAGGGCGCCGGCTGATTGAGATATTGCATTAGCACTAGCTGCGCGCCGTCAGGCGCCTTGCCAACAGAAAGGAACACTTCGATGAACGCATGCTCTCCCTTCCCTTCTTCGATGCGGCGCACATGCCCAAAGCCGAGAACATCGAGATAGAATCGTTCCAGAAGAGCGACATCGCGCACCATGAGCTTTGTGAGAAAAAAGTAGTTGCTGCCATATCGACTCCCTAAGTTGAATTCTCGAAAGCAAAAAGACTCACAGCGGCGACAGGCCGTGCTCCAAAAAAAATTAGGTGCGTTGATCATCCCTGGGCCTGCAAAGTTCGGAGCGTCCGCGTGCGACGCAAGCCACACCGTCGTACGCGCTGTCTCGATCGGCTCGCGCGGCGCGTAGCCCTGGCCGATCGCATCCGCCTGAGATCCGTACATCGAACGCAGCGTATCGGTCATAGTGAAATTGGGTTCGATAAGAAAAGCGTGAATCCCCTGCTTTCCATATTTAAAATGAATGAAATCGGGAAGTTTGTTGAACGCAGCCTTGCCGGCGCTGTACATCAGCCCGCAACTACCTGTTGCAGGCATCTCGGTGGCCCGTGTCGTCACGAAAATCAAACCCCCTCGCCCCGGCCGAGCATCAGGTCGATCGCTTTACGGTTGAGATTAAGTTGGTTGACAAAATTACCAAGAAGGCTGTCTTCAGCAGCCGGCATCTCAATTGCAGCAATGCTTTGCATCACGACTGGTTTCCGATAGACGCCGTTATTAACAAGCACGTCGAGCCAACCGAAACGGTCCTCCACTTCAGCCAGTGCTGCATTGATCGTCGCGCGATCCAGCAGATCCAGACGCAAGCCCAACGCTATGCCGCCGGCAGTCTCAATGCTGTGTACCGTCTCCTCAATGCTGCCCGGCACTCCGGTGGCGCCGCCCGTTACATCGTGCTTTCCCTGTCCGGTCCGTAGGGTCCTACCGGTCACCCCCACGGCAAATCCCGCCGCGCCGAGGGCCAGCGCGATCGCTTTGCCGATGCCCGATGCCCCAAGTTGCACCAGTCACCAGCGCCACTTTGTCATGGACGTCAATCTTCAACCTCGGGCCGCCAAGCCACGCCATTCACATGCGCGCCGCCATCCACAAACAGCGTGCTGCCTGTCATGAAAGAACTGCCTTCACTGGCGAGGAACACCGCCACAGGCCCCACATCGGGCTGGGCGCGGCCCATGCGGCCGGTAGGAACCTGGGAAAGGATCGTCTTGAGCATCTCCGGGTTGGCTGCAAAATAATCTTCCGCCTGCGGGCTGCTCGCTGCCGGGCAGATCACGTTCACTGTAATACCATGTCCGCCCCACTCCACGGCTGCGGTCCGGCTTAGTGCCCGCACCGCCTCCTTGCTGGCATTATAGGGCGCGGTGAACATATGGGCGTTTACGCCGTTCAGCGAGCCGAGATTGATGATGCGGCCGTAATGCTGCGCCTTCATGATCGGGAAAACGGCGCGCATTGCCCAGAAAACCGATGAGTAATTAAGCGCAAATGAATCCGCCATTTCCTGGTCGCTGAGTTTTTCGAGACGCTTTGCAAAGCTGGCGCCTGCATTGTTGACAGGAATATCGAGCCTACGAAAGCGTTCCGATATGGTTGCGACCATGCGTTCCACCTGAACCCGCTGCGTGACATCAACCGCCAGGCCGACGGCTTCTACACCGTATTGGGCGCGTAAATGGGCCGCTTCGCGTTCCGCCTCGTTACCGCGGCGCTGCGCGATGGCCAGATCGGCACCGGCTTCGGCCAGCGCACGCGCAACGCCCTGACCGATGCCCTGACCCCCACCAGTTACCAACGCCACCCGTCCTGTGAGCAGTTTTGTCATCGATAAGATACTTCACAGCGCCGTGGGCCATATTCCGGCCTGGACATTGCGAGAGTCATTCTACCACGCCATTGCAACGGGAACCTTCAGACTTTTCAGCTCCTCACCGGCACTTTCCCATTGCTCATCGAAACCGATCGAGACGGAACTGTAGCCGAGCAGCTGGCGCAGGACGGCCGAGGTCCCACGCATCACGGCGGGATCCAATACCAGCGGGAAATTGATCATCGGTCGGCACCAAGGAGGACAATAGCCGACAATGACCGCGGCCCGTTCCCGGTCCGCCGAAAGATTTGCCCCGGTGCCGTGCAATAGCATATCTGAATAGATAATGAGCGAGCCGGGGGGTGCCTCCGCCGGGACGGAGTCGTAGAATGTCGCACCCGTCATGTCGATACGATCATTCCACAAATGGCTGCCAGGCACCACGCGGGTCGCGCCATTCTCCTCATCAAACGGATCGAGACACCAGATGAAGCGGGACTGTAATGGAATGGTCTGGTGGTGGAAATCCATGCCACGATCAAGATGGATAAACTGCTGGGAACTGCCCGGCCGGGTCACATTGGCGCCGTAGCTATGCACCAGATAACTTTCGTTCAGCAGCGTCGGCCCAAGAATATACTTCGTCAATTCGAGCACGAAGGGATGCTCAAGAAAATCCCGGAACATTTGATGCCGGTTGGGAAGGCGGCTTAACCGGCGGTTCTTGTCATCCGGATCCGTGAAAAACTTGCTGACACGGCTCTTGTCGATCGCTTCCTCTCTTGCAATCTCATCGACGAGAATCTGCCGCGCGGCTCGTGCTTCATCAACGGTCAAAACATCTAGTAATATGCCATAGCCCGCACGATCGAGATCTTTTCGAACCTGCGCCATGTCACGGGTCGGCTGCGGTAACGGACCCACAAAATCCACCGGCACGGTTTTGCGAACCGGCGCGTTGTTTTCGTTGTATTCTTCTTTCTTTACCGATTGTCCAACGGCCATTTTTTCCTCCACTGTTCCTAGTTGCGGAGGCCATCCTCCGAATATTTCTCGGCTGCGTCGCCGCTTAGCGCTCGAATTGGACGAGAATTAGGCTGCCTCGGCGACGATCCGGCGGCAGACATCCCCCGGCGTAGGTTCATCAAGCCATTCTCTGAGCATGTTATCGATCCAGATGATGGCGCTCGACATCTCGCTTTCCTGCAGGCGGCGATCAAACCTGTTGCGCATCGCCTTGTATTCATCGTCGCTGAATTGAGGCAGATAATCCACGACAAACGCAATAATCGTGCCAATCGCTGTCGAGAAAACCGACGCTTTATACTGAAGAATCAGTTTTTCCATATCGAGCTTCAGACCACCGTTTTGGGCATATTCCGTGATGAATGTCTCGATCACATCACGACGTAGCTGCAGATACAGGTCAGGATCTGGCATCATAAGCATGCCGCTTAGCGCTTGTGCGATGCTCATCTGGCCAGCGCCGCCCCAGTCAAGCAGTCCCACCTTCAATTCATTCGCTTCATCACGCCAGAACCAGGCATTGTCGACATTGAGGTTCGGGTGACATATCGCGGTATAATCGATGTCGTTGTGCAGATAGGAGATCACCGCATCCTTATGCGCCAGGCCGAACAATATATCCTGTCGCCATTTCGCAAGGAATTCGGCCTGTGTCGTTTCTGCTACGAAAAGCTGCGGGGCCACGCGCGATATGAAATCGATCAGGCGGTCAACGTTGACCTCGGGATTTTTGATGGGCTGGAAATTGCGCGCAGCGCGCGCAAATGGAAAATAGCTTTCTAGTTCGTAACCCATGCCGCCCGTCTTATGGGCAGCGACCAATTTTGCTAGCGCTTTGGTCAGAACAAGGTAGTGCTCTTTAACCTCGGGAATAACGTCATCGCGGCCTTTTCTATAGGCCGGCTCGATAGGCGCGATCCCATAGGGGATCCTGCCAGTAATCAAAATATAGTTGGTCGTTGCGGCGCAATGATCACCGAAATAATATTTGGCCACCGGCACCGGAAGCACGCCGGAACCTGAAAGCCGCATCATCGTTACTTCTCCATGCGGCATTGTTGAAAGACCGAACTTGAAAAGCGGATCCACCGGCGGAAACTTTACAAATAGTTCCGCCTGCAAGCCGGGCTCATCCCTTGCATAGGCGACCGTCAAAAAAGCGTTTTCCGATGCGCCTTTGATGCCTAACCGTCTAAGCTCAACAATCTGCGTCACCTCATTATCTTCTGAAATCACGCCTGAAGCTCGGAAAGCAGACGTTAGGAAGGCAGGACCAGAGGCGCGCAAACCCTCGATAGTGAATGGAAATACCAGCTTGTATTCATCACCAGGCGCCAATGTCTGATGCATCTTCTCGAAGACGCTGAAGTCCAGCTGCAAGGACGGCACAGGCTCCGCCACTTCAAGATCGTCCGCTTCCAGCCAACCGGCGGGTGAGCTGATCCGCACCTGCTCGTGGCCATTATCGTCAATCACGGCGTCCACGCATAGAACGACCGTGCCCTGCGGCAGAAAACGGATCTTATCCGCATTCGGCAAGCTTGACTTGGCCACCCAGGCGCCATCGGCAGAAGCAATCCTGTATCGTTTGCCCGTCACCACGGTCGTTCGGTCAGCCAACAAAACTTTGCCCCTCATCACAATGCAAAGCCATCCCAGAAAAGGCGGCAGGCACTAGACCCGTGCGGAACGATCCGCTCCAACCGGAAAATCTCGCATGCGCAGATGCGGTGTAGCCGCTCACCGTCAGCACGGATCACTCAACTACCTGGGTGATTTGCAAAATATTTCCTTCGATATCGGAAACAAACGCATGTCGGAAGCCCGAAGGATTATCGGCTGCACTCATCTCAAGCACCTGTCCGCCGGCGGCTTCGACGCGAGCTATGAAAGCGCCCAGATCCTTCGTCGCGAATCCCAGAATGACTTCGTCATTCACCGGTTTCGGCGCGGCATCGAACTTTGCAAGAATAAACATCGGACCGCCCTGATAGGTCGGAAGATAAACGATCTCGCTCACCTTCCGCCCAATGATTTCCGCGTCCACCCTATGCATTTCAACGACGCCGCAAACGGAGGTGTAGAATTTCGCCGCCGTTTCCAGATCGGAGACCAACAGCTTGGTAAACATAAAATCGGTATCCAAGGTACGGCCGTGCGGAATTTCATACGCCATGGTTACGCTCCAGTCTCTTTCCATGGGTGGAGATTGTTGTGTGTAGCGATCTTCGCCACCTGGGTGTTGACATTCAGCATTGCACTTTCCTCTTGAGGGACGATTTTTGGTATTTTAATCGCGACCACTCATGATACAGTTTACTAATACAACAGCCGGTGTACTAATGCAACATAATTCCGAAGTTTTTCCGCATATGCTTCCTGATATCTTGATTTATGGGTCTCTTGCGTGGAAATACCGAATTTTTTTGACGCAAATCCGTAAATTGTTCTACCTCTCAACATCTTCGACCAATGTCCGTCGATCAGGCTGCCACCGCTCGTGTCTCGGTGGACCGGCAAATGAAGGCCGCAGAGCGACATCCAGGCCTGCGTTCAAGTTTACCGATCGTTTGCGGGCAGGAATAAGAACCAGTATCGCTCCAGAATGCGTGGCATCATGGGTAGCAGCATAGAATGGCTATGATAGCCGCAAGACGCAGAGGCCGGCCGACTGCGGATGATTCACGAGACACACTTTTGCAGGTTCTGGATGCAGCCCGGTCTGAGTTTGCACGGCTGGGCTACCGTGCAGTCACGATGCGTGCGGTAGCGGAGAAGGCAAAGGTTTCGACCCGCACGCTTTACAACAATTATGCAGACAAGCTCAGCCTGTTCACCGCCTGCCTCGACCAAAGCGGCATTAATTTTCCGCGCCCGGATCCGCAGCCGGGAGAAAGCCCATGGCACGTACTACGCCGCTACGCCGCCGCGCTGCTGGAATCGCTTTCTTCTGACACCAGTCTACGGCTAAGCATGATGGTCTATCGAGAAGGTTCCGAATTTCCCGAATTGTTGAGCGCAACAGAGGCCAACCAAATTCAATATCTGATTCACCCCTTAGCGCAGTATTTTCAAACACTGTATGTTTTGTCCCACGATTCCGAGGCGAAAGCCAAGATCTTTATCGCCATGACTCTCTCTGAATGGCAGCGCCGGGTAACATTCCGTCACCCCGGGCAGCGGGCGGACGAGATTGCCAAACACGCCGCCACGGTTGCTGATATCTTTGTTCGTGGCGGCCTGGTTTCGTTCGAAACCGAGTCCGGTAAAGCTCAGCTTTCGGGCGCCATCGGGTAGTCGATATAACCGGCGGCTCCGGCCGTATAAAGCGTCCTGCGGTCAAACTTGGCCAATTCGGCACCTTTGCGAAAGCGTCCGACCAGGTCAGGATTAGCGATGAAATGGCGCCCGAACGACGCGGCATCCGCATCGCCGGCGGCAAGCAAGCTTTGCGCCTGGGCTAGATCAAGGCTTTCGTTCAGAATTCTCGGCCCCGACCAGAATTGCCGCACGAGACCCGCGCTGTCGATCGCCTTGTCCCGCATATCTATCAAATGCAGATAGGCAAGGCCAAGGGGCGCCAGCGCCTGCAGCAGCGTCCCGAAGGTCTCTCGCGGATCGTCATCCTGCAGATCGTTGAACGCGTTACCCGGGCAGATGCGGAAGCCGACGCGCCCTTTGCCGATTGCGACAGCCATCGCGTCCAACGTCTCGACGACAAAGCGCGCCCGGTTAACGGGGCTGCCGCCATAGGCATCGGTGCGGCGGTTGGTGCCCGTCGAAAGAAACTGGGCCGGCAGATAGCCGCTGGTGCAGTGCAATTCGACACCGTCGAACCCTGCCTCCCTTGCATTCAACGCGGCCTGGACAAATTCGCCGATCACGGCCGGGATTTCGTCGATCTCTAAGGCCCGCGGCGGATCGAAATTGACGATGCCGGACTCGGTGAAAATCTGGCCCTGCGCGCGAATTGCTGAGGGCGCAACCGTTTCAGACCCGGGCGCCTTATTGAGGGAGCTGGCAACGCGTCCGACATGCATGATCTGCAGCACGATCGCCCCACCTTCTTCATGCACAGCCTGCGTTACGCGCCGCCAGGCGGCTACCTGCGTGACATCGTGAATTCCTGGCGTGCGGCAATAGCCCTGGCCAGAGAGGCTTGGCTGCGTGCCCTCGGTAATAATCAGCCCGGCGGTAGCACGCTGGCCATAGTAGGTGACATGCAAATCATCGGGCAGTCCGCCAGGGGCGGCCCGGCTGCGCGTCATTGGCGCCATGACGATGCGGTTTGCCAGCTTGATGTCCCCGAGGGTAACGGGATCGAAGATCGAGGTCATGATTTCATCCTTCTCGCGTGTTGCGCGTCATTCGTTGTTAAGCCCGCAGGCATCCGCGGCGGCGAGATAGCCGAAAGTCATAGCAGGCCCCAGGGTAGAACCAGCGCCAGGATAGGAGTAGCCCATGACCGATGCGGCCATATTGCCGATGGCGTACAACCCGGGAATTGGCGAGCCGTCTTCCCTCAGCGCCCTTGCCTTGCCATCGGTCACCACGCCGCCATTCGTCCCAATATCGCCGAGATGCAGCGGTAGTGCGTAGAACGGCGCCTTTTCCAGCGCGCCCAGTGTCGGGTTAGGGCTGATGCGATGGTCGCCGTAGAGCCGGTCGTAGGCGGCGTCGCCGCGCCCGAAATCCTGGTCCTTTCCCTGCCGCGCCATGAGGTTGAACCGGGTGATCGTGCCGCGTAAGACTGCTTCCTGCACGCCCATCTTGGCGGCCAGCGCATCGAGCGTGCGCGCCTTGAGCAGCACCTTGCGTATCGGTTTTGACAGCAGTGCATCGGGAATGCCAGGCATCACTGCACCTACAGGATAGCGCGCCCGGTACTGCGCGTCGAACACGAACCAGCTCGGCAATGTTCCCGCTGCGGCCTTATCCTTCGCCATCATCGCCTCTCCGAAACGGTGATAGGACATCGCCTCGTTCGCAAAACGCTCCCCAGCACGGTTGACAATCAATGAAAACGGCAGCGAGCGTTCCATCGTGGAAAGGCGCGAGCGCGCCTCGCCAGGCACGCGGAAGGTGGGGGCCCACCAAGCGGAATCCATGTTACGCAGCGCAGCACCGGCCTTTCGGGCCATTCCAATGGCCTCGCCGGTGTCATCAACCTGCGCTCCGCTGGCAAGGGTTTCAGGCGCCACCTCGATGTATTGTGCGCGGAGCGCGGCGTCATGGGCAAAGCCGCCGGCCGCGAGAATCACGCCTTTGCGCGTGCCGATCCGGATTTCACGGCCCTGATGAAGCACTACCGCGCCGGTCACCCCCTGGTCCTGCTCAAGGAGGGTCACCAGCGGACTATTAAGCCAGACCGTTGCACCGGCCTTGTCTACCGCGGCGCGCAGCAGCCCAAGCAGCGCCGTGCCCATGGTCAGGCGGCGGTCGCGCTTGCTGCGCAGCCGCTGCGGAAAATCCAGCCAGTAGCGCCCGATCACCTTGCCAAGCGTCACCGGCCAGCCTTTCGGCCGGAATAGCACGGTGTATGTCTCATTCATCAGCCAGTTGATGCGCCCCCACAGGCTTGCCGCTGGCGAAGCAGTCTGCATCGTGTCGAAGGCAGCGCGGGAGAGGATGCTCGATGGCCAGGAGCGCAGCATCAGATGGGTGCGGTAGCCTTCGCGGCTGCCCGCCACATGCGGGTAGTAGTCCGGGTATGGCATGGCGGTGTAGCGGGTGCCCGCATTGTCCTCGACCCAACTCAGCATTTTATGTGCGTTCTCGACATAAGCCCGAATCTGTGCATCCGCGACATTATCCGCCGTCAGAGCGCGGATATAATGGAACGCATCATCGAGATTGTCCGGCTGACCAATAGCTGCAGCCAGGTGACTGCCAGGTATCCAGATACCGCCCCCGGAGGTTGCGGACGTCCCGCCCCATAGCGAGCTTTTCTCAACCAGCAGAACTTTAGCGCCCGCTAGTGCTGCACGTAGGGCCGCGGTGAGCCCGCCGGCTCCGGAACCTACCACAAGCAGGTCGACTTCTTCATCAAAGGCCATCGTTACTCCTTGGTCTACCCGCAAACGCCTTACTTAATTCAGCGAGTAAACGGATTTGCGATTTGAGGCGCCACAGCGCTCAGCGGCATGGGCGGGCCAAATGCTAAACTAATAATTCTTGAATTTACATCGGCCCATACATATAAATAAACCGCATATCATTGACAAACTTCGGCGTGAATAGGAATATGCGTATTAATCACAGAAATCGAAAGATAGCTCCGGCAGCATATTAGCGCGGCCGAGGCAGAATTGAGGAAACATGCAACGTCTGGAAGGAAAGTTGCCCTTATCAGCGGTGCCACTTAGGGCATGGGGGCTGCAACTGCACGCATTTTTGCATCGCAATGCGCGAATGTTGTAATGGGGGACGTGCAGATTGACAGATTGCACGAGGTCGAATCTTCGATCGGCGTGGCCGCTGTTCCCGTGAAGCTCGACGTGCGCAAGGAAGTTGACTGGCAGAATGCGGTTGCGACCGCGTTGGAAAAATTCGGTAGGCTCACCACGCTGGTCAACAATGCCGGCGTGCTGATTTTTGGCGCCGCCAATCAGCTTGACAAGCAGGCGGCGCAGCATGTGCTGGACGTAAACGTGCTTGGAGCGTTGATGGGTGTTAAACATGCTGTCCCGCCTTACGCGCGAATGGCGGCGGTGTGATCATCAATATCTCGTCGATCGACGGGCTCGTCGGTTCCAATGGCCGTATCGCCTATACCGCCAGCAAGCGGGCATTGCGCGGCATCACCAAGGCCCTGACGTATGAATATGGGCCCGAAGGCATCCGAGCTGTATCATTGCACCCTGGTGGCATCAATACGCAAATGGGCGACCCGATGGCGGAAGCACATGATGATCTGAAGAAAGGCTACCGCCGCGTGCCGTTGCAGCGCATTGGCGAGCCCGAGGAAGTCGCACGGGTCACCGCATTCATTGCGAGCGACGATGCGATCTATGTCTCCGGCGCAGAAATCGCTGTTGATGGCGGGTGGACCTCTGGTCATTACGAGGAAATGCTGCCCGGCGGCGCTTTCTACATTGGAGACTAAAGGCACCACGTTTAGAAAGGCGCATGGATGACCCAGGCGGCAACCGCCATCCTCGAATGCCTCTCTTTGCTGGCGACGGCGATGTCCCACTATCCCGCGTGATGCTTGTTTAATCTGACGCTGGCGTCATTTGCCCATGGAGGCAGCCTTTTCGGTACGAATATCAGAACGAGGCGTGTGACGGCTGCGCGACTAGCGTATAACGCGCCCTACCGAAACCTATGCTTCGGTCAAGAACGCGCTGGTGGGCATGAACGCCCCGCCGCTAAAGGAGTATTTCATGACGGATGCATTTTCCCCGGTTAGGGTCGGCCCTGTTACGTTGCGAAACCGGTTCATTCGGTCCGGCGCCAATGAGATGATGACAAAAGACAGCCGCCCTACCAAAGCCCTACTGGAACTGCATCGCGCTTTGGCCCGCGGCGGGGTGGCCATGACTACTTTGGCCTATGTCGCGGTCAGCCCGGATGGCCGGACATTTCTCGATCAAGGAGTGATGAGCGAGGCCTCGCTGCCGCACTACCAGGCAGTTGCGGATGCGGTGCATGCCGAAGGTGCCAAAATCTCGGCGCAAATTACGCACGCTGGCAGTTTCGTGCAGCACAAGGATCTCTCCACCCGCCGCGCGATGAGTTCCAGCGGCGGCATCGATCTGATGGGGGTGATGCTAGGGCGTTTTCTACAGCATCCAATGGACCGCGCCGATATGGAACGGGTCACCCGTGAATTTGTCAGCACTGCCGAGCTTGCGGCGAAGGCCGGGTTCGACGCCGTGGAGCTGCATATGGGCCATGGCTACCTGCTGAACCAATTCATCTCGCCGCTATCCAATAAGCGACGCGACGAATATGGCGGCGGTGCCGAGAATCGCGCGCGGTTTCCAGCCGAACTGCTGAAGGCCGTAAAACAGGCGGCTGGCGGCCGGCTGGCGGTGCTTGCCAAAATCAACCTGATGGATGGCGTTGCTAAGGGTGCGAACGTTGCGGACGCAATCGTCACCGCCCGCGCGCTGGAAGCCGCGGGCGCGGATATGCTGGTGCTCTCTGCCGGGCGCAATATGGAGTCAAGCTGGCAGATTTTCGGCAGCCCGCTGCCTTATGGCGATCTTGGCAAAATGCAGCGCGGCCTATTTAACAAACTGCAGTTTTCGCTGTTGAAGCTATCGACGCTGAAAAATGTCACCCTTCACGAGCTGTTCCTGTTGGAAGCGGCACGCCAAGTCCGAGCTGCCGTGCGCATGCCACTAGCCTATGTCGGCGGCGTGCAGTCCCGCGTGGCGGCGGAACAGGTGCTTGATGAGGGTTTCAACGCCGTGGTAATGGCGCGCGCGCTGGTGCATGATCCGGACCTTGTCAACAAATTCCGTGCCGAGCCCTTGTATCATTCCGGCTGTATCGCCTGCAACCGCTGTGTTGCAGCGATGTATGGCGCCGCCGGCACCTATTGTCCGATCGCCGGCAACGCGCTCGACCCAGCCTGGAAGCGGATTCCAGCGGCCGCGGTAGTCGAAGCCTAGGCGAAATTAGCGCCGGGCCCCGCCGTAGCTGGTCCGTAACGAGCAGCACAGACCCAAGCGGATCAGCGGCGCCAAATGCTGCGCCAGGAAACGCCAGCGGCCGATGGTATGGGTCATCTCATGGCGGAAATCGGCGAAGCTATGGCGCTGGAACTGGAGCACGCGCTGGCTTTACTCGGTGTCCATCCAAGGGGTGTAGAATTCACCCGTGCCAAGCATGCCAACCGGTAGGGCAACACCCAGGGCCGCGAGCGGGGCGGAGAGCAGATCGCACTGGGTGTAGCTGCCGGCGGCGCCACGCTCGCCTTTCCGGTTGGCCGGCGTGTCGAGATCCATAGCAACGACCCGGTAGCCGCGGGCTTTGAGTTCCGCCAACACCCGCCGTCCGAGATTTCCGAAGGCTCCGGTGACGAGAACGCTAGCTCGGGGCTGACTCATTCCAGTACGGCGACGGTCGGATCGGTCGCTTCGAACGGATAGACACGTTGTTCCGATTTATCGTGATGAGCGTGCCAAACCTGGGCAAAAAACGGGTTACGCGCAGCGGTCGCGCCGTCGCGCCAGGGTGGCTGCAGGCAATCGGGGCACCAATGTCCGGCGCGGAGAACGAGCATTGGGCTGGCTGCAAACTCATGGCCAAACGCGCAGCGCCAATCGAGCTTTCCGAAAAAGCCTGCTTCCCCCATTTCAACAGAAAGGCAGGCGCCGCCTCGAAAAGCGGCGACCTGGCGCATATCCTCGATATCCAAGGCTGCACGCGATTTTTGCTCGTCATAACCATGGTTCAGTCGATGCGGTGTTTTTGCAGGTCGCTGAAGCTTGAACTCGGCCCAGCCGGGTATCGCCTCCCATTCCGACCGCGATCCGAAATACGCAGCGATATGGTCGGTATCGTCATGCTTCAGCCAATGCAGCGTGCCGCCCTCGCCTTCCGCAATCCGGCGCATCGCCGATTTTATCACGCTGGCAGGCAGGCATCTTACCAGAAATCGGCGCCATAGTGGCACGCGCGCCTGCATCTGGGCTATATAATCGTCCAAGCTTTCCGCGCGGAAATGCAGAAAATCCTCAAGATCCTGAGAATCCTCGTACCACTGTCCATGGAAATTACGGGTCGCGAACCAGTTCGGTTCGAACATGTCACGGAAACTCCGCAGCCCCATGATCGAGGCGACCTTAGACATGAACTGATGGTTGACAACACGGCAGGATTCTCCGCCGCCGATATTATAAATGTCGTTCCAGAAGGCCTCTGGAACGTCATCTTCGCAGGCATTCGCAAGCAATCGGCCAGCATCGCGCACCGTTACCCACTCGAACACCCCGTTGATCGGCTGATGAAAGGTGATAGCAGCATCGGGCCCGTTCATGGTTTCCGTCAATCCCCAATGCGCGATTCCGGTTTGACGGAGACTGACCCAGTAACGAAGCCCGGACTCGATCACTTCCCGTTCGGCGATAGTCTTGCTCAGCGCGTAATTATCGTAAACGCTGATCTGGATCGGATCGCCGACCCGGCCCCAATGCACCGGGGGATTGCGGTCACCGGTCTGTGCGACGGTGCCGATATAAACGAGCTTTGCCTGCTTTTGCTCCGGCTGCGCCTTGATCGAGTCGATAATGTTGCGGACCGAGCCGATATTTACCTCGGTGGTCAACGCCGGCACCCGGTCGGCCGCTGGAGAGACCAGCCCGCCAACATGCAGCACGATATCTGCGCCGGCCACGCAGGCGAGCACGTCTTCATAGCGCCGCAGGTCTCCCCAAACGATCCTCAAGCCCGGCTGCCCCTGAAATGGTACCATGATCCGCCGGTCCTTTTCGGTCTGGGGCACCAGGGCCACGATGTCGAACCTATCCTGCCGTTCCAGGAGCTGGCGCAGCCCCTCCTGCCCCATATTACCGGATGCGCCGGTGAGGAAGACGGTTCGCTTCGTCATCTATT
>Ga0116227_10010663_pt1 | contig 15902 bp, 15 predicted proteins | sample S1TSphgellanicum_FD_89693 | JGI IMG/M metagenome (GOLD analysis project Ga0116227, IMG submission 89693) | Host-associated microbial communities from peat moss isolated from Minnesota, USA - S1T2_Fb - Sphagnum magellanicum MG | ecosystem: Host-associated > Plants > Peat moss > Unclassified... | reverse complement strand
TCAGCGTGGGTGCCTCCGCGGTGGTACAAGGCAATTCCTATCGCTTTGGCGACGAAGCCAATCTCACCGCACCTCTGGGCGGCTATACCGTCGTCGACTTGAATGCGGCCTACCGACCGAACGAAGCAGTAACGCTGTTCGCGGTGCTCAACAACGCCTTCGATAAACGCTACTACACCTACGGGGCCTTCGGCCCCGTGGGCGATGTGCCGTGGCCGAACGTGCCGGGAGGCGTGAGCGACCCGCGCACCGCGAGCCCCGGTACGCCAATCACGGTGTATGGCGGTGTTCGAGTGACCTTTTAGCGCTGGCCGAGGCGGCGCGAGGAGATGGCGATGAGACCCATACCCAGTATGCCGAGCGCCCAAGGCGGTAGGGGTCCATCGGTGGCTTGTGTCGTGCTCCCGGCCGCAGGCAGCGATATCGCGAGCAGGTCATCCGCCGGGAACAGGACGCCGTTGCCGGCGGTGACGCTGAAGCTGAGATTGACGCCCTGCGAATTGCTGGGTTGAAACGTCAAGCTGAGCGAGGCCGTGGAGCCTTTGACCATGTTGCCGACCGTGCAGCTCACCGTCTGGCCGGATTGTGTGCAACCGGAACTGCTCGAGCCGGTGACCAGCGACAACCCGGTCGGCACCGTGGTCGTGAGCATGACCGATGTTGCCGTGGGAGGACCGCTGTTGGTGACCGTGAAGGCATAGGATAATTGTCCCGTGAGCGTGAACTTGCCGCTGCCGGTGAGCGCAAGATCCGCCGTATTCCAACCGCGCACCAGTACGGCGGCATTGACGCTGCCGATGCCGCTGGCGAAGTCCCAACCGGTGCCAGCACCATAGGCCTTCGAATACGTGCTGCTGACGGTCGACAGCACGCCGTTGGTGCCGCTCGGCAAATAGCAGTCGATGGTCCCTTTGCAGTTGACGTCCACATCCCCCAAGGTGACGTCATAAAAGGCGCAACTCACGGACACGGCGTTACCGTTGCTCGAGTTGCAGACGCTGCTGCCGTTCGAACCATACTGTGCCGCCGCGAGTGCGTAGTAAGTCGGGTTCGGATTGCCCTGCCTGGCACCGGTCGACTGGTTCACCAGGGCTTGAATGGCGGCCATGATCGGTGACGCGAACGACGTACCGCCCGCACCGGACCAGCCGCTCGGCGCGCCCGTGCAGGCTGTGCCTCCATCGCCCGTGTCGGAGTCGCAGAAGACGTAATAATGACCCCAGATCCCGTCGGCTGCGAACAGCGAGACATCCGGGATGTCGCGCACCTTGTCTGCCGGATTGCCGACCAGCGACTGCCAAGAGGGTTTGGCGTAACCGGCGCAGGTGCCGCTGACCACTGAAACGGTCGATGCCGCGCCAGTCGCGCAGCCGCTGGGTCCGCCGCTCCCACTAGCGGTGGTCAAAAAGTTAGTCGCGCCGTACGCACTGTTGCAGAAGCCGGATGCACCATAGGGTGTGCCATTGCCGTACCCTGCGCCGAGCTGCCCGTAGGCACTGGCGAGCAGCACATTGGCGCACGAGTCGTTCCAGGGGACCTCGGGTACATAGGACAGCGCTGAGCCGTAGGTGGTGCTATTGCTCGAACTCCAGTAGTCATTGGTCGTACCCGCGAAGGTATCACCGAAATCCGTGCCGCCGACCGCGACATTGTAGGGAGTGGAGGCAAGGCCGCTGACGCCGATCCCATGGGTGGCATCGCTCGCGTCGGCATCGCAGCTCGCCGCGCCCTCGTCGCCCGCGGCGACGAATACCGACGTGCCGAGCGCGACCGCCTCCTCGTAAACCGAGTAGTAGGCGGCGTTGGCCGCGGCACCGTTGGCGGCCTCGCACTCGCCGTAACTGATGCTGACTATCGCGGGCGGGCTCGGTCCATTGACCAAGTTTTCGAGCGCAATCAGCCCCCCGAAAGTCGTGGAGCTGGCGCAGGAGGCAAGCACGATAGCCGCGTTCGGCGCCGCAGCACTGGCCCATTCGGCATCGAGGGTGGCCTCGAACTCGTCGCCGGCAACGACGCCAGGGTCGATACAATCGTTGGTGCCGCTGCTCGCTGGGTGCTGCTGGGTGAAGCTGCCGGAAGGGTAGGCGTTCGCGAGACCGAAAGTCGAGCGGAACGTGGTCCAGTCCGCCGCGCTGTACACGTTCGAGTCTTCGATCACCACGACAGTTTGTCCCTTGCCGGAAATACCGTCGCTAAAAAGAGCATTGAGATCATAGATGGTTGCAAGATCCGCCGGAACCACCGCCGTGTAACCGCCGCCGGTGCTATACGTGCGCTTTGCGATTCGAGTCGCCACCTTCCACTTGAGGTCCTTGTGCGGGCGAAAGTCATGCAGCGAAACGACGCCCCGAACCACGGGGGCCAGCGCGGCTGGGACCTGTGGGTCACTCATGTTGGCGAGATGCTTTGCGCCGTGGACGTCGAGGTAATGAATCTCGGTGTGGAATGCGGACAGCACCATGCCCGCGGCGCCGGAAAAGTCGATGAGCGGCAGGCCCGGATACACGGCGTTGACCGTGAATCCATGCCGTTTCAGCCAGTCGGTAACGAGTTCAAGATCGGCGGCCGCGAGACCGTAGCGTTCGCCGAGTTGCGCGGCGGTCAACCAGCGATGAAAGCTCGGCGAAGCGCGCTCGTGAACCTCTTTTATGGCACGCTCTAGCGCCGCCTCGCGCTGCGCCGGCCGTGCCAGCAGCAACTGCAGGTGCGGCATCGGCAGCGCATCCGGAACGCGGCCACGATCGTTGGCAGCACGCGCTTCGGGCCGCACATTGCCGCCCAGCACGATGCGTTGATCATCATCGATGGGTGCCGTTATCTGCGCTCGCGCCGCCGTCTGCGCGTGGACGGATTGCGCAGCGCAAAGTTCGCTGCACAAAAGAACGGCCAACAGGCATCGGGACGTAAGGCGGATCACGCGGCGCCAGGCGGTCAATATTGTGGCTGTCGAAACAGCGCCGGTCGTGGGCGGTTTTGTGTCGCGGCAACGAGCAGGATCGCGGCGGCACAGTCGAGCACGAATTGTCCGCCGAACTCCAGAAAGCGCGACCATCGATCCCACACGGTGACGGGATCAGGGTCGCCGGCCAGGATGGCCGACGCCTGCGCGAAACCCAGCATCAGTTGAGTCCCCGTCGTGATCGCCTCCAGGCACAGCAGGGACGGAATGCCGATCAGTACGCGCAATGCCCACTGCCGCTTCGTTGCCGCGGGCCATGCCAGCAGCAAGGTCCAAAACACCACCGGCGTTTCCACCACTTCACCCACCTGAACATGACCGATCACGCGCGCGGCACGATTCGGCGAATCCATCGTGCGGCGCACATGACCCTGCATCTGCACTTCGGCGGTCAAGCGGCTTTTCCCGGGTTTGACCGCGACACTGTCGATCTCCCAGGGATGGCCCGTGGCAATCAACTCATCGACGTCGGCATAGTAGGGAACGACGAGGCGTGCATAAGGCTCGGCAAAAGCGACTCCGATCGCAAGCGCCGCCACGGCCGCGAGTCCCCAGCGAATTTCAGACCGCATGGGCACCGGGAGCAGAGTCGGGTCGAGCGGCGCGTCCCGACCAGTCCATGAAAAATAATGCCATGAGTATGATGGGTCCCAACGGCAGCACCAGTCCATGCAATGCCTCCCACGCATCCGGGCTGTAATGCAGGATGTAATGCAGGGCCATCAGCCGCGCGACGCTCAGCGTATAGGCGAGCAGGCAGCCGAGCAGCAGTCCTTGCGCGCGTCGCCTGGCACTAGCCGGAAAGGCGACGATGCCCGCGACCAACATCAGGAACATTTCCACGCCCTCGCAGCCACGCGTGACGTGCAAGTTCGCGCCCGGCGAGGCAATGACACGGCCGCTTGTGACCTCGGCATGCTCGTCCGGCGTGACGACGTTGATGAGCGCGGTGGTGGGCATGAGGATCAAGTCCTCGACGACGAAGCGTTCGAACGCCGAGCCGCGCGAAGCCTCGAACCCACCGAAGAGCGCGCCAAAAACGACGATGAACGTCAGCGCGAAGCGCAGCGTGGGAGTCAAGACGCTGCCTTCGGCGCGAATGGCTTTGCCTTGTTGGTCCAGTCCGACAGGAATACCGTCTGATAGTACCGCGCGATGGGAGCGCTCTCGATGATGACGCCCGCATCGCGGTTCAAGCGCACGCCCTCGGGTGAAAAATTCTGGCTGCTGATGACGACGATCCTTGAATCGACGACGAAGCCCTTGTTGTGGACGTTGGGCTGGAGGGCAATATGGGCGGTCAAGTCGACGCCGGCGGCCTTCATCTTCTCCGCCCATTTTTCGCCGTATTCGAGACTCTCGATCAGACGCACATCGACACCGGCGGCCACGCGACCGGCAATGGCCTGTAGCAGCTCCGCGTAGTCGCTACCGGACGCGGAAGCTTCGATGTATTGCATCTGGATGTATAGGGATTGGCTCGCCGTGCCGATCAGTTTGACCAACGTGGACAGGTACTGCCCCTGACCCGGGTTCGAGGGCAGCGTGTCCGGCGTCAACAGCGGCGTGATCGTCACGGGTATGTTTTTGAATACCTGAGCCGGCGTCGCACTGCCGCCGGTCGCGGGTGCGCGCGGCGCGACCGGATTCGTTTGCGCGGCGAGTTTCGCGGCGGCGTCGGCGATGGCCTCACCGAGCGCCGGCGCGGCCTTCGCTTGGTGAACCTTGGCCGACGCGAAGTCCTGGTCAAGATAGGCTGCGAACAGGGAGGCGAGTCCTGCATCCTCGATGATCACATGCCAGTCTCGATCCTCCGTCTGCGGTGGAGAGGTCGGATCCGGTAGATTGCTGTTGTTCAGGTTCCCGCTCGACAGCCATAGAGCGTCGTGGTCACGGACGATGACCTTGATGTGATAGGCGGACGGGAACATCCACGCGGTCACCAGGGCATCGCTGCGCGTCAGGGCGCGTGCGATCTGTGCGCGTGCCTTTAGCGCCGACTCGAGCGCCGCGACGGTCTGTGAATCAGTTTGATTACGGGTGGGATTCGGCGCCGGGTTGTCCAGCACCATTTGCAATGTCTTGCGGCCGCTCAAGACGCTCTGGAAGCCGCTCAGCAAGGGCCCCGACGTGAAATCGTACATACCGACGACCAGCGATGTCTGCGTGTCCTGCAAAAAGCTCGTCAGGGTCTTAAACCCCGCGTCCGGACTCACGCTCGCCGTAATCGTGGTCGTGACCGTCACTGGATCGAGCGGTTTGCCGGGCGCGGGCACGTACGGAATCTGCGGCGTCTTGAGCTGCGCGGCCATCGCATCGGCAAGAGCCGGCTGCGCCGCCGCGTGCCGCGCGAGCGCGGTTTGGTGCCGGCTTCTCGTGCCCGTCAGCAGCCGCCCCCCTGGCATCTCCCGCTCGTACGGCCAGGATGGTTCCGCGTTCTCGGGTCTCCCGAACGCGTGCGTCAACGTGGCCGCCGGGGGATCGCTGGCGCGCAGCCGCTGCTGCGGCGTGGCCTCGCGGACGTCGACGTGGATGCCGCCGAGCGTTTGCGGCAGCATTTGTCGAGCCGGCACATCGCTGGTCTTCGTATGCACGGTGGCGACGATGGCCGACCGGCCGGTCAACTGATGATTCGTGATCTCGAAGCCCGGCCGGACGGTCAGCACGCCGGGCTGAGCCAGCCGCGCCAGATGGCCGCGGATGACGCGATCTATGAACGCCGGGGTGGGAACGGCTTTTTTCTGGGGCATGCGCTGAATTCTTCCGTGATGCAGATTCGCAGCCATGTTCACAGGTAGTTGTTACAGATACTGCAACGTTGCGGCGTTCCCTGCGTTTGCGAACCGCGGCTCCGGCAATGACGCCGCTGGGGCGGTTCCGCGTGAGTGTTCAGCACATTGCTCGAGTACGGCGTCCAGCAGGCGATTCTGCGCGCGTTTCACCGGTTCAAGATCCGGCGGATCGCCAACATCGCCGAGATCGTCCAGCAGTGCATCGATGGTCGAGACGAGCCAAGCGCGTTGCAACGGATCGAGCCGGATCATCCAGCGGCCGCCACACCGGTCTAGAATCAAGAGCAATTCTAGGCGCAACGCCTCGATTCGCTTCGCCAGCTCCGCGCGTGACGAGTCCGAATCCGTCAGATCGATCAGCGAGCCGATCGAGTCGCACTCAGCCCATAGGGTTGCGCACAATTGAATCGCAGCCGCCGCGAATACGTTTGGATAGGTCACCACGACACGACCTCTTGCATTCAAAGCATCGCGTGAGCTTAGCCAAACAACATGATCGAACGGCGACATCCCAATGTCGGTTGCAAGACACCGCGACCATCAGCGGCGCTGGGGAGCGGAGGAGGTCTGGCTGTCGTAGTCGTCGAGAAACGAATTCAGATCGCTCATGATCTGCGTCAGAGATTGATGCAGCGGAGTCGAGGCAAGGCCTTGCGAAACCAACCTTTTCTCGATGTCCCAGAGATGCTGCAGCGTCTTTTTGACCCTGCGGCGAACGGCTTTACGCGCGCGTTCCCACCGCCGGTCGTTGAGCCAATTCTTGCGTCGATTGAGACCGACAGCCTGTTCGACCGGCTCGGGCACCACCTCGAGCCATTTCTTCAAATCCTCTTTTCCGGTCACGTTCATGCTCTCCGTATGCACCGCCATACCCTCGGGTGATTACGGCCTCGACGCGTCGAACAGGGCGGTGACTATGAATCATAACGACCAAGACGCCCGTGACCAATGGGAATTTTACAAACCCTGGAACCAGACGCGACAAGCAGAAAGTATCGAAAGTTCGCAACGATCATCTGGCCCATTTGGCTCATGTACCGCGTCGCGCGGTCACCTCTATCCTCGACACCGGTCAATCATCAACACGTTCGGAGGTTCAAATGCAATATTCAAACGCGGACTCCAATTTCTCGGCGCAGAATTTCCAGGGCCATCAGGGGCAACCGCTCAACCCGTTCAATTCGCAGTTCACGCATCCGCTGCAGAGTGCGACGGGCGGCGGCTGGCAACAACCGGATGTTCAGCAAGCACTGCAACAGTTCATTGCACAGCAGGTGGCGGCTCAAATGGCGCTGCGCCAGCAGCCATTGGTTCAGCAGCCCTTTGTCCAGCAACCCTTGCTCCAGCCGCTGCAGGCGGCTCCGCACCTGCACGCGGGCTCCATCGGCCCGGCACAGCTGCAGTTGCTGATCCATGCCATGCACTCGCTGCAGGGGCTTGCGCAACAGCTCGTGCAGCTGGCGGCGCTCCATGCGCAGCAACTGGCAGGGATCAATACGTCCTTCGGACACTCACAGTCGTTCGCGAGCCAAGGGTCGCCGGGCAGCTATGCGCCGATAGGAATGGGGCAGCCCGGCGGCGCGGGGCTGGCAGTCCATTAACCCGCTGTTGGCGCGACTCATCACGACCTAGATCGATCACGACCGAGACAGGAGTTCAAGACCATGCCTGATCAAAAAGACGATTCCGTCCAGCTGACGAAACCATCGCAGTCACGAAAAGATGGCCATGCACATACACCGTCGGCGCAGGCCCCGTCGGCGCAGGCACCCTCGCCTGTCACCGCTGACGAGCGGGCTCCTGTTTCGGTCGTGCGACGCAAGCAACGCTATCTCGTCGGTCTGCGCGCGACTGCCGGGTTCGCGCCAGGGGCGCACACCGACGCGTTTCTCGACCGGTTGCCGCAAATGGAGGGTGTCGAAGTCGTTCGCAAGTTGCAGCCGCGCAGCAGCGCAGCGTCGCGGGCCGGCAAGTTCGATACGGCGCCGAACATCGTTGTCGTCCGCATGGACGAACAGCTCGGCGAGGCTCTGCGGCAGCACGCGCCGCCGCACATCATCGTCGAAGTCGACGCACCGATCGCCCACTCCGATCTGGCGCCTTCCGAGCCAGTGGGTTGGCCATTTCGCGCCCGCGGCATGCCCTTTCCCAAGTTACGTCGCGAGGTGCGCATTTTGGTCCAAGGTGAGGGCGACCGACCGCTCGCCAATGCGACCGTCAATCTGTTTGGACCCGGGTTTCCGACTCAGGCCATTACCGATACGTCCGGCATTGCGGCGCTGCCCACGTTTACCCCCGACCCTGCAGACATTCACGCCGTTTATGTCCGGCCGGCGTCAGGATACTGGGAGAGATACATTCCGAATCCGTCTCTCGACTTTGCACGGGTCAACGTGGTGCGCCTCATTCCCTTCAACCGGGGTGCGCCGCGGTCGGCCATTGACGGGCAGCACGGGTGGGGCCAGCGGCTGATGAAATTCGATCGCATGACGGCAGACTGGAGCGGCGTCGGCGTCAAGATCGGCATCATTGATTCGGGATGTGACGTTACACACCCGATCTTGGCGCACATTGAGCGCGGGCTCGACCTGACTCGCGACCGTGATCCGCAGGGTTGGCAGACGGATGAAATCGGCCACGGCACTCACTGTGCCGGAATCATCGGGGGCGCGGCTACACCCACCGCCGAGGCGGTGGGTTGTGCGCCGGGTGCGGAGATCGTCATCTTCAAGGTGGTGCCGGGAGGGTATTGCAGCAATTTGATCGACGCTCTCGATGGCTGCATCGAGCAGCGCGTCGATATCGTTCAGATTGGCGTCTGTTGCACCCAGTTTTCGGAACTCGTGACCCAGAAGCTCGCGGCCGCACGGGGCAACGGCATTGCCTGCATCATGGGATCGGGGAACTCCGGCGGCGCCGTGCAGTTCCCCGCCAACGTGCCGGGCACGCTCGCCGTTGCGGCTATCGGTAAGCTCGGTGAATTTCCCATCGATACCCGACATGCGCAACGTGCTCTGCCCCAGTGGCCCGCCTATGGCGGCATCTTTCCGACCTACTTCAGCGGTTGCGGGCCGGAGGTGGCGATCTGCGCTCCCGGAGTGGCCATCATTTCCAGTGTCCCCGGCGGAGGCTACGCCGCGTGGGATGGCAGTTCCATGGCGGCCTCGCATGTCACGGGCTTGGCCGCGTTACTGCTATCTCATCATCCCGCGTTGCAACGCAATGACTACATCGGACGCCCTGAAGTCCGCGTCACCGCATTGCTGGAACTGATCCGCGACATGGCTCTGCCGCTCGTGCCCTTGGAACCGTACCGTGTGGGTTCCGGGTTGCCGGACCTCGAACGTGTCCCTTCGCTTCCGGGGTCGCGTCATCCTCCAATCCACGGCTACCCGGTTCTGCGTGTCGACCCGTTCGCCGCATTGAACGTCAGCACTTCCGGGGTGTGGGGGTAAAGCGTGCGACGGGGTGGTGGCGCGATTTAAGGATTCACCGGAGTACTGAACCGTTCGCCGATCAGTGCGCGTAAAGCCGCCACCGCCTCACCTCGGCGATGCACATTCAACTTGTTCATGATGTTGCGCACGTGATTCTTCGCCGTGCACGGCTCGATGTTCAAGCGACGCGCAATTTCCTTGTTGCCAAAGCCAAGGTTCAGTAAATCAGCTACCTTGAGTTCGCGCTGAGTCAGCGGCCGGAACGGTGTAAGCACCGGTGTGCCGGTGGGTGCCAGGGAGGCTTCAATCCTCGCCGGTAGGCTGACACACCCGCTGACCACCCTTTCCACCGTCGAAACCATTTCACCCAACGTGGCATCGATGCTCACATACGCGTCGACACCTGCCGCGGCACATGACAACACATCGCTGGCCGTCTCCCGAATTCCCAGCGCCACCACCGCCAGCGAGGAGCGAATGCGGCGAATCGCCTCGACGAGGGTCTCGAAACCTCGCAATGGTGCGTCGATCAATGCAACCCGAATGGGCATCGTCGACAAACCGGTCAGCGCTTCCGGGACGGTGTGCGTCCCGAGCACGGTGATCGACGGACAACCCCACAACAGCCGCGCCAGTCCATCGCGATGCAAACGGACATCGCTGACGATGGCTACGTTGATACGTTCCATCTGCCACGCGCCGCGCGTCTCGGCAGACGGTTCACGGTGGTCTTGCGGTTTGCCAGGTAATACCCGGCGATCGCTTGGATCGTGCAGACGTCGAGCGATGAGTGGTCACCTCAGGGAAGCCGGGGACTGCGCGCCCTAGGTTCAGAGCCGCATACCACGCACAAGTTCCCATGTTGACCGCAGAACATCAGCCCGACTCGGCGTCCGATTGACATTTATCAGGAGCGAGCGAAACTCGTTACTTGTCAAAGCCCCTGCGGGGTGCGAAGAGGTGATTCCTGCGATACTCGTTCTGGCTTGCTGCGATCGGTTCGCTGACCGCCTACCACGTACTCGGCGGCGAGCCGGCCACCGCCGTCACGGCTGTTGCTCCTGCCGCCAGCGCTGGCTCAAGCCAGGGCGTGCGCTCGGCTCAGAACACGGGCGCATCTGCGAAGAGCCACGGTGGAACGAATCCAGCCCTGTTCTTCTGCAGCGGCTTGTTCGGCGGCAGCAGCAGCAGCGGCGTCTTGGACAGCGTGCTGTCGGTGGCGCCGCTGACCAGCGGCGCAGCGGACGCGAAGACTGAGGTCCAGTTCGGTCAAGTTTGGTCCAATACCCATCAAGCCACCGTGGGCCAGCATCGCGATCCGCTGAGCAAGCCGTTGGTCGCCGATGTCAAATTGCCCATCGCGTTTTCCGCAGCCGATCGCAAGCGATTCGAGGATGCGGGATGGAAGCCACGACCCGGCGCAATCGGCCCCGTGACGTCTTATTGTCTGGAAAGTGGGGGAAGCCGTGAGCCCGGGACGGCGGCGCCGACGAGGGGCTTGTTCTGCGTGACCGGGGGACCTTGAAGCCGGATCGTCTCACCGGTCGGGGTTCACCGATCAGGTTTCAAGAACAGCGCCTCGAGCCGACGGTTCGGTCGTTCCGCCGTTCGCAAGCGGTTGCCGCGATTCTTGCCCAGCATTTGCATCAACTCGTTGACGACGGGCGGGGCATATTCGCACCATTCGACACCGATGCCGTTCTTGTTCGAGCGGGTCACGTAGGCGGTGATGCTCGTGGGTTCGCCCCCCGGGGTCGTCGGTATGGATAGGATGACTTGGACTCGAGACAGCGGCCGTAGCGCAAAGTCCGCTCTGATCGACGCGCCGCTGAGACTTAAGTTTTCGATGCGCGCGGCGCCCAGCGACGCTGGCTGACCGGCGATTTCGACGGGAAGGTCGACCTTGATTCGCTCGCCCCAACGATGCTCCATGCGGCAATACTTTCACGCGCGCGGTGCCAGGACCTATAGGCAATTCCCGGATACTGACGGCGCAGGTCGCTAGGTGCCGTGTTTGAGCAGCGGCGCGGAAAGCCGCGCAATGGCAATGGCGGACGCCGGCTCGGGTTTACGGATACGCGTATAGCGACGGTGTGCGAGCGCGGCGAGAAATTCGCTGACGACCGGCGGGGAAAATTCGCACCACTCGATGCCGATTCCCGCTTTGCCGACGCGGGCAACGTAGGCCGCCACCGTGGGTGCTTCGCTGCGGGCCTTGTGCGGCAACTCGAGCACGACTTGAATGCGTGACAACGGCCGTACATCGAAGTCAGTCTTGATCGACGCGCCGCTCACGCTCAAGTTCGTGAGCCGGCCGTGCTTGACGGCAAAAGGATGCGCGGTGATGCGCACCGGTATATCGACTCCAACTCTCTCGCCCCATCGATGTTCCATCGCACAATGCTTGCATGCCTGCAGTGACGAGCCCTATAGGGCGAACCGCTCGACGCGCCGCGGTGTTTGTCCTACACCCGCAGCGGCGGTATGACCCCCGATAGGGGCAGTCGGTCAGAAGTGTCGCGAAATATAGCCGATGACGCTTTGGATCTTGTAGAAACTATCCGGTCGCACTCCGCGCACATCCGTTGCCAGCACATGATTACGCGCGATGTTCTGTGCGTATCGGTAATCGAGCCCAACGTCCCATTTCGGCAACAAGTTACGCCATTGCGCACCAATTCCGCCATAAAGCGAGTAGGCCGGTGTGGCGAGGTTGTAGCGGTTGACGCCGGCGAATAACCCCAGCGCGACGTTTTCTCCGACGCGGTAACGGTAATCGACGGGTCTTACGCCGAGCAGCGTGTGATCGTCGACTTGATCGACTTCGACTCGGACGCCGAGATCATTGTTGTCGGAAACCGCGCGGCGCGCGCCAAGGGCAACATGAGGTCCGAAGTTGACCTTGGACGTCGTGATGGGGAGGCCCTTTTCCAGATCGGTGCGCACCTGATTGACATTCGCCCCGGCATCGACGAACAACTCGGTCCCGGCGGCAGCATCGGCGTCTTGGGTCGATTCGTCGTCATCGTCCGAATCGTAATCGCGGGTATGCTGCGCGCCGCCGTAGCGCACGAAGCCCGACACTCGCGAGAACGATTTCCCGAACACGTCGTGGCCGGCAAGTACTTCGCCGCCGACGGTGATGTCGTTCCAGGGCCTCGAGTAGCGCAGCGTCGCATCGATGTAATGCCGGTAGGGATACTCGCCATAGTTTTGGTTCACGAGCGTGCGGACCCGCTCTTCGAGGTAACCCCCGAAGGGTGGCTCCCAACCAATCCTGAACATCTGGCTGCGCGCACCGACCCCGTCATTGAATAGCCGCTGATCGGCGCCCCAATGGCCGGTGACCAGCCCATCATTGGTCATGCCGTCCAAGAAGACGCTGTTGACGTACCAGCCGTTCTGCCATTCGGTGACCTCATACGTCAGGTCGAAGTAGTTCCAAATCTTCGGAAAATCCACGCCCATGGCCAGCGACGACTCGCCGAGCAGATAACTCCCTCCGTCCAACGTGTTTTCGCCGGCATACTGCACGTAGAACGCGAACGGCGTCTTCCCCGGGAAGAGGAAGCGACTGATGTAGGAGGCTTCTTGGTTGCCCTGAGTCTGCGACTGCCCGCCGGGCTTGAAGAAATCGCGGGCAAGAAAGCTCGCCGAATCGGGCAGTCCCGCACCGCCATATTGGAGCTGGCGGTTGAGACCCAACGACCACCCGCTGAAGGGCTCGATCGAGAATTGCGCACCGAACAATTTAGGGGTGCCGCGACTCTCGATGCCCGTACCCTGGCCACCGCCCAATATATGATCGGAACTCGACATGCGCGCGAGGAAGAACTCGTATTGGAAGCCGAGGCCTGTCAGCGGTTCATAGTTCGACAACGTCACCGAGGGCATGGTCGGCGACTCGGTGCCGATCATCATGGTGCTATCCGTGACGGGCGAGAACCAATGGTCGCGGTAACCCACGTCCACCTGGGCCCAGTTGAAGCCGAAACTCAGCATGCTGCCGGTCGGGACCGTGCGGCCTTTGTAAGCAATCACGCCCGCGGATGCGAGGAAGTAGTCGTTCGGCTGGACGTACGCCTGGGCCGAGATGTCGTACTTGCTATCGAGCGGCAAGCCGTGGTCATTGGGCACCACACCATTGGCGCCGTGGTTGACCGATCCGGTCGCACTGGCGTGCGACACACCATAGTCGTGCGAGAACCGCTCGAGATACTTCTTGACCTTGATGCACAGGGGTTTGTCGCGCTTGCAGGCCTGCGGCAGGGCGAGCTGGACCAAGTTCACCGAGAACGGACGCTTGAGGATGGGTTCATCCGCGAGAATGAGCACCCGCTCGATCTGCCGCTCCATCTCCGGCTCCAAATTGAGGGGTATATAAGCGGTGACACCGTCCGCCCAGCTCGCCGGCGCGGCCGCCCAAAGACAGGCGGCGGCCGCCAGATGACCAATCGCCCACAGACAACGCGCCGCCATTCCAAATTTCAATTTCGTCACGATGGTCGAGAAACTCTGGGCTGCGCGGGCGCCGCGGAACCGGGATCATACCAGCCGCGGCGCAGCGCGGCACTTTGCGATACAGAGTCGCGTGGGCGCAACATGGGCAATGCGATATCCTGTGTTCCCTACTCGCCCACCGTCGAGAATCAGGTGTATCTGCCGTCCGCATTTCAGGAATCCCGTACCGATGTGCTGCACGCGATGATGCGGGCGAATCCCCTCGCGACGCTCGTCACCGTCAGCGAGGCGGGGTTGGTGGCCGATCACATCCCGATGCAGGTGCGGGCGGCCGTGCCCCATGGATTGCTGCGTGGTCACGTGGCCCGCGCCAATCCGCTGTGGCGCCGACACCCGGCCGGCCAGGAGGCGCTCGCGGTATTCCAAGGGCCGCAAGCTTATATCTCGCCGTCGCTCTATCCGACCAAACGCGAGACCGGTGCGGTGGTACCGACCTGGGACTATGCCGTGGTCCACGCATACGGCTCATTGCGTTTCATCGAAGATGCCGCCGGTTTGCTGGAATTGGTATCGAGTCTGACCGACGCCCATGAAGCCTCACGGGCGACTCCCTGGAAAGTGGCCGATGCACCCACCGACTACATCGACAAGATGCTGGGCGCCATCGTCGGGTTCGAATTCTCCATCACGCGCATCACCGGAAAATGGAAAGTCAGTCAGAACCGCAATGCGGCGGACCAGCGGGGCGTGATCGATGGGCTGCGAGCCGCGGGCGACGCGCAATCGCAGGCGATAGCGGATCTTTTGGCGACGCGCGGCGGATCCTCGGGCGACCGGAGTTGAGGTGGGCGCGGACCGTCCTCGAGACGCCGCGCCTTGCCTTGCGCGAACTTCACGCGGGCGACGCGCCATTCATTCTGGAGTTGCTCAATGAAGACGGGTTCCTGAAGTTCATCGGCGACAAGGGTGTGCGCACGCTCAGCGACGCGCGCGATTACATCGCGAAAGGTCCGGTCGACAGCTACCGGCGCTTCGGCTTCGGGCTGTATCTGACGAGTTTGCGCGAGGACGGAACTCCCATCGGCATGTGTGGCCTCGTCAAGCGCGACAGTCTGCCCGACGTCGACGTGGGCTTTGCGTTTTGTTCGCGCTATTGGTCCAAGGGCTATGCCGCGGAATCCGCGGCGGCGGTGCTCGACTATGGACGAACCGTGTTGGGATTGAAGCGCATCGTCGCGATCACGGCACTGGATAATCGCGCGTCGATGGCGGTCCTCGAGTTGATCGGACTGCGCCGCGAAGGCAAGATCACTCTGGTCGCTGACGGGCCGGAATTGAACTTGTACGGTCCCGGGCCGGGATTTCCTCGATGAAGACGCTGGCTGCTTCGCTGATCGGGATCGCGCGTACCTCGGCCGATTTTTCACCGTCGACGTGGCCATCGCGACCGACCATCGGTTGATCGATACCGGACCGTACCAATCAGTTCGTCATCCAGCGTACACCGGTGCTTTAATGGCTCTCGTCGGCCTCGGATTGTGCCTGCACAACGCGGCGTTTGATCCCGGGTACTTACTGACGGAGCACACCATGCAACCTTTTCCCCATCACTACTTGGTCCATGCCGCCGTTCGTCCCGACGGGGATGTGCCGCTGGCTGCCGACGGAATGCGCGTCATCGAATCGGCGCCGCCCAAGGAATTCGGTGGTCCCGGCAATCAATGGTCACCCGAGGGGTTGCTCACGGCGGCCGTGGCCGACTGCTTCGTCCTGAATTTCCGCGCCATCGCGGCGGCCTCGAAACTCGCCTGGACCCAGTTGGATGCGCGCACTCAGGGCACGCTCGACCGAACCGATGGGAAGATGCGTTTCACGCGCTTCGACACGCACGCCAAGCTCACGCTGCCGGCAATCACGGACGTCGAACGGGCGAAGCGCTTGCTCGAGAAGGCTGAACTCACGTGCCTGGTCGCGAATTCCCTCAGCAGCGAGCGGCACTTGACCTTGGAAGTGATCGCAGGCTGAAGCCGCCAGCGCGGTAAGCGGGGCGCAATCGCCCCGCACGGCTCAATCGTCCATCAGGAAACTGCGCAGCTGTTCGCTGCGGCTGGGATGACGGAGCTTGCGCAACGCTTTGGCCTCTATCTGGCGAATCCGCTCGCGCGTGACGTCGAACTGCTTGCCGACTTCCTCGAGCGTGTGGTCCGTATTCATGTCGATGCCGAAGCGCATGCGCAGCACCTTGGCTTCGCG
>Ga0116227_10010662_pt1 | contig 15902 bp, 9 predicted proteins | sample S1TSphgellanicum_FD_89693 | JGI IMG/M metagenome (GOLD analysis project Ga0116227, IMG submission 89693) | Host-associated microbial communities from peat moss isolated from Minnesota, USA - S1T2_Fb - Sphagnum magellanicum MG | ecosystem: Host-associated > Plants > Peat moss > Unclassified... | reverse complement strand
CTTGGCAAGGACCATACGATTTTCGCGCTGACGGACGGGAAAGTGCTGTTTGAGCGCAAGAGCGATGACCGCGTGCATGTGTCGGTAACGCCGGTGAAGGTTGCGGCGGAGTAAAAGTTTGGTCTGCCGGTTTGGGTTGAGGAAAGGCCGGCGTTTGCCGGTCTTTTTGTTTGGGTGTTATGAAGTTTCTTGATCAGGCAAAAATATTTTTGAAGTCCGGCGATGGCGGGGATGGGGTAACCGCGTTCCGGCGGGAGAAGTTTGTGGCGTTCGGCGGGCCGGATGGCGGGGATGGCGGGCGCGGCGGCGATGTTGTGTTTCAGGCGGTGGAAAACCTGAATACGTTGATTGATTTTCGGTACGCGCAGCATTTCCGGGCGAAAAAGGGCGGCAATGGCTCGGGTGCGGACCGGACGGGTGCGGCGGCGCCGACGCTGCTGATAAAAGTGCCGGTGGGCACGCAGATTATGGATGATGACCGGGAGACGGTGCTGGCGGATTTGGATGCGCCGGGGAAGAAGATCATCCTTTTGAAGGGTGGGGATGGCGGGTTTGGGAATGCGAAGTTCAAGACGTCCACAAACCGCGCGCCGCGGCGGTCTGATAAGGGGTGGCCGGGCGAAGAACGCTGGGTTTGGCTGCGGCTGAAGCTGATTGCGGATGCCGGGTTGGTGGGGCAGCCGAATGCCGGGAAATCTACGTTTTTGTCCGTGGTTTCCGGGGCGCATCCGAAAATCGCGGATTATCCGTTTACCACGCTGCATCCGCAGCTGGGGGTGGTGCGGCTGTCGGTGGCGGAAGAATTTATTCTGGCGGATATTCCGGGGCTTATCGAGGGCGCGCATGAGGGCACCGGGCTGGGCGACAGGTTTCTGGGGCATGTGGAACGCTGCGCTGTGCTGCTGCATCTGGTGGATGGGGCGGCCGGGCATGTGGTGGATGCCTGGCGCACGGTGCGGAACGAACTGTCCGCCTATGGCGGCGGCCTGGCGGACAAGCCCGAGGTGATCGTGCTGAACAAGGCGGACGCGATGAGTGCGCGCGAGATTTCATCGCGCAAGGCAGCACTTGAGAAAGCGTCCGGCGCGCTGGTGCTGGTGGCGTCCGGCGTGTCCGGCCAGGGCGTGCAGGAAGTTCTGCGGGTGGCGCAGAACATGATTACGGAGGCGCGTCGGAAATGATGCCGTCGCTGGAAACCGCCAGGCGGGTTGTGGTGAAAATCGGCAGCGCGCTGATTGTGGATGCGGAGACGGCAGGGCCGCGGGAGGCCTGGCTGGCCGGGATGGCGCAGGATATCGCGGCGCTGCGGGCGCGGGGTGTGGAGGTGATTGTGGTCTCCTCCGGTGCTATTGCGCTGGCGCGGCGGATTTTGAAGTTTAGCGCCAAACTGCGGCTGGAGGAGAAGCAGGCGGCCGCGGCGGTGGGGCAGATTCGGTTGGCGCAGGCGTGGTCGGCGGCGCTGGCGGGGTGCGGACTGACCGCGGCGCAAATGTTGATTACGCTGGAAGATACCGAAGACCGCCGGCGGTATTTGAACGCGCGGGCGACGTTGGCCACGTTATTGGGGCTGGGTTGCGTGCCGGTGATCAATGAAAATGACTCGGTGGCGACGGCGGAAATCCGGTTTGGCGATAATGACCGGCTGGCGGCGCGGGTGGCGGAAATGGTGCAGGCGGATCTTTTGATTCTCCTCTCGGATATTGATGGGCTGTACACCGGCGATCCGCGGCGGGACGCGGCGGCGGTGCATATTCCGGTTGTGCCGGTGATGACGGCGGAAATTGACGCGATGGGTGGGGAGCCGCCGCCGGGGTATTCGTCGGGCGGGATGCGGACCAAGCTGGTGGCGGCGCGGATTGCGACTCAGGCGGGATGCGCGATGGCGATTGCGCTGGGGCATCGGGATAATCCGCTGGCGGCGTTGCAGGCCGGGGCGCGGTGTACCTGGTTTTTGGCAGCACCCGAGGGGCGTTCGGCGCGCAAGAACTGGATTGCGGGGCATTTGGCGCCGTTGGGCGTGATTACGGTTGACGCGGGTGCCGCGAGGGCGCTGACGAAAGGGTCGTCGCTACTGCCGGCCGGGATACGCGGCGTTGCCGGGAGTTTTGAGCGCGGCGATGCGGTGGATGTGGCCGTGGATGGCGTGCGGATTGCGCGCGGGCTGGCGGCGTATTCGAGTACCGACGCGGCGGTGATCGCCGGGCACAGGTCCGAGGATTTTGAGGCGCTGCTCGGCTGGCGCGGGCGCGATGAGGTGATTCACCGGGATGACCTTGTGCTGTTTTAGGATAGTGTTGATTCCATCAGCCGGGTGAATTCTTCAATCGTAAGTGTTTCTGCACGGCGCTCTGGGGCAATTTCGGCGCGGCGTAGCAGAATCTCGCCGCCTAGCGGGCGCAGGGCGCCGCGGAGCATTTTTCGGCGTTGGCCGAACGCCGCGGCGGTCAGGCGTTCCATTGCTTGGAATTTTTCCGCCGGCGGCTGGTTTGGCTTGGGGACCAGGCGGATGACGGCGGAATCGACTTTCGGCGGCGGCGAAAATGCGGCGGGGGGGATTTGGAGCATGATTTCGACGTTGCAGAGCCATTGGGCGAGGATGGAGAGCCGGCCATAGGCGGGTGTGTTCGGTGCCGCGACAATGCGCTGGGCGACTTCCAGCTGGAACATCAGGGTCATCGATTCATAGGCGGCGGCTTCGGCCAGCCAGCGGATGAGCAGGGGCGTACCTATATTATATGGCAGGTTGGCGACGATGGCGCGCGGCGGCTGGGTAAGCGATGGCAGGTCGGATTTGAGGGCGTCGGCCTGTAAAATCGTAAGGCGGCCTGGGAAGCTGGCGGCGAGTTCCTCGATGGCGGCGACGGCGCGAGAATCGAATTCTATGGCAAGGACATGCGCGGCGGCGCTGGCCAGCAGCGCGCGGGTGAGGCCGCCGGGGCCGGGGCCGATTTCGATCACATTGCGGCCGGCCAGCGGCTCGGCGCTGCTGCGGATGCGGTCCAGCAGGTTTGGGTCGGAGAGAAAATGCTGGCCGAGGGATTTGTCGGCGCGGAGCGAAAACCGGCGGATGATGTCGCTTAAAGGTGGCAGGTTGGGCACGAGCGCTTGTTAGCGTAACGGCCGGCGTGGCAACAAGGCCAGTGTGAGCAGCGCCGCCGAGACAGGAGACAAAACGAGACGCCGGTTCGGCGGGTGGATTGTTCACGCGCCGCACCGGCTGCGCGCGTTGGTGCGGGCCGATGAGGTGGGACTGGCGCTGCTGGCGGCCGCGGTGGGCGTGCTGGCCGGCATCGGGGTGGCGGCGATCAACCTGGTAACCGCCGAGATGCATATGCGGCTGTTTGACCTTGCACCCGGCCAGGGGCTTTCGGAATCGCTGCGGATTGCGCCGCTCAGGGCGTTTGCGGTGCCGGTGCTGGGAGGTGCTGTGTTGGGGCTTTCCGGTTGGGTGCAGGCGAAATTCCGGCCGCGGCCATTGATCGACCCGGTGGAGGCGAATGCGCTGTATGGCGGCCGGGTGTCGCTGCTGGATAGCCTGATTGTGGCGGCGCAGACGGCCTGGTCGAACGGCGTGGGCGCTTCCGTGGGAATGGAGGCGGGGTATGCGCAGCTGGGGGCGGGATTTGCTTCTTATATAGGGCGGAGTTTTCGGCTGCGGCGTAGTGATTTGCGGGTGCTGGTGGGCTGTGGTGCCGCGGCGGCGATTGGCGGGGCGTTTTCGGCGCCGCTGTGCGGGGCGTTTTACGGGATCGAGCTGATCATCGGGGTGTATTCCATCGCGACGCTGCCGTTTGTGATGGTGGCTTCGCTGGCCGGGACGCTGACGGTGCAGCTTTGCTCGGGCGGGACGCCACCGTTGGATGTGCTGCTGCCGGCCATGGTGCCGGCGGGGATTTATCCGGTGGTGGTTGTGCTGGGGTTCTTTGCCGGGTTGGCGGGGATTGCGACCATGCGCGGGGTAACGATGATCGAGGCGGGGTTCCGGCGGAGCAAGATACCGCTTTGGGCGCGGCCGATGCTGGGCGGGGCGGTGGTGGGGATCCTTGGCTGCATTACGCCGAAGGCGATGTCCTCCGGACATTCGGCTCTACATGCGGATGTAAACATAAGCTATCCCTTTTTATTGGCCTTGGGTCTTTTTTTGGTCAAAGCGGCGGCATCCGCGTTTTCCATCGGCTCTGGATTCCGCGGCGGGCTGTTCTTTGCGTCACTGTTTCTTGGCGCGTTGTTTGGCAAGGTGTTCGCTGGCGTTCTGGTGTTGCTGCCGTTCATTACGGCGATGCCGAACGGGTTTTATGCGGTGGTTGGGATGAGCGCGCTGGCGGTGGCGATTGTCGGCGGGCCGATGACGATGACATTCCTGGCTTTGGAAAGTACCGAGAATTTTTCTGTAACCATGGCGGTTCTGGCGGCCTCGATCACGGCGGCGATTACGGTGCGGCGGCTGTTTGGCTATTCCTTTACAACCTGGCGTTTTCATTTGCGGGGCGAGTCGATTCGCAGCGCCGTGGATGTGGGGTGGATACAGAATTTGACGGTGGGGACCATGATGCGGCGGGCGCAGGCTGTGGCGCCGGCGGCGATGACGCTGGCGGACTTCCGCCTGGCCTTTCCACTTGGGGCGACTCAACGTGTGATTGTTGTCGATTCTGACAGCCGCTATGCCGGACTTGCCTACCCGGCGGAGGCCTTCGCGATCGATGATCCAGATGGTGCGTTGCAAAACATTGTGCATCACAGCAATGACTTTCTGAATGTGGCGATGACCGTGAAAGAAGCGATTGCGGTGTTCGAGGCGGCCGAGGCGGATGCGCTGGCGGTTCTGGACGGGCCGGAAACCCGGCGGGTGTTAGGCTTGCTGACGGAGCAATTTGCGATGAAGCGCTACACCGAGGAACTGGAACGCCGGCGGCAGGAGCTTTCCGGCGAGGGCTAGGGCAGGCGGCAAGGTTAGCGGCCCGGGCTAAAAATTATTTCTATTTATCAATAGTTTACGGCGCCAGGCGCGGCGGTTGGCGCGGGCTGGCCGGCGCTGGTTTGGCCGATTCGCGGCAGCGGGGCTGCACGAACGGCGTTTCATTTCGTTTACTTCGTGAACCCGGGTTGGTATTTTTCTAGACATGAGCCTTGCTATCATGTAAGAAATAAAATCTTGTCAATGATCTCCAAAATTACATATTCACTAAGATAAAATAAAAATTTACACAAAAAATTGCAGGAATCGCGTGTTTGTGACCTTCGTTGGAAAACATCTTCGATTTTTAACACAGTTTTTACGAGATTTCTTCTTGCTCTCTTTTGCGGCCTCCGCTATGCAGGATTTGCAAGTCGCTTATTTAGGAGTTTGTTAATGTCTACGTCACTCACAGTTATCGGTGGTGTTAGCGGTAGTTCGATTGCCGGTATTGTGACCGTGCCGACGGCGCTGCCGAGTTCGCTGATCGCGCCGTTGCAGGCGTATCTTTCAGATACGGTGGCAACCTCGGTCACGGGAGGGGCGGCAAACTTCCAGAATTTGAGCGTTGCCGGGGCGACCGGGAATATCACGTCGTCGATCGCCTCTGGCGTCGGGACGGTTGGGTTGCTGGTCATCTCGGATACCGATACGCATGGCGCTATCGTTTCCGGCGCTGCCAACGCTTCGGTGAATTTCACGGTTACCCAATACTATAACTCCCTGGCGATCGAGGCGCCGGGATTCGAAACCGTCAACGGCAATGGCGCCTCTGGCTTCTTTGCCGCGTTCAGCTCCGTTTCAGCGGTAACGTTCAACTCCGAAGGCGGTAGCGGCACGGTTGCCGCGGGCGGGCCATCCGATTTCGTGGTGGTATCCGGCACGACCTGGACCGTGAGCGGCGACACTGTGGGCGGCGATACGATCAACGCCGCGGCGGACAACTCGGCCGTTTCCGTTTACGGTGTCGGCGCCTCGATGAACTACGCGGATGGCGCGGACACCACGCCGAGTAACGTGGTTGGCTTGGCCGGGACGGCCGCCACCGTGTATTCGGACGGCCAGAACGACCTGATTGAGACGTATTCCGGTAGTGACACCGTCTCGGTCTATAATTCCGCGAACGTGCTGGTGAACGGCGGCGCGGATACGGTTTACGCCGAGGCCGGCAATAATGGGGTCAAGGCATTCTTCAATCTTTACGGCGGTACGCTGGACTTCATCAACAACAGCACGGCGGCGGCGACGGTTTCGGGCGACGTGCCAGGCGCCAGTGGCGGCAATGTCACGGCCTATGGCGGTACGGGCGGCGGTAGCTATATCGGCGGCGACGCCGGCAATAACTCGCTGATCGGCGGCGCCGGGGTTGTTACGTTGCTGGCAGCCGGCACCAACAACATTCTAAGCGTTTCGGGTTATGGCAACTCTTACGCGACACAGAATATTCTGCAGGCTGGCGCCGGCGGCGCCACCATGATTGCCGCCTCCACGACCGGCTACAACGAGTTCTATGGCGACACCGGGACGGACGTGATCAAGTCGAGCGGTTCTGGTAAACAGACCTACTATGTCGGGACGAGCGGCGGCGAAACACTGACCGGCTCTACCGTGTCCGGTGCGACCAATGACTATATCTTCAACCAAGACTCCAACGGCGGCGTGAACGCGATTATCACGAACTTCAAGCTTGGCAGGGACGACATAGATATCAACCCGGGCAACTCGGTGGGCGGTGTCTCCATCGCCGGCTTCGACTCGCTGGGTGGTAGCCATACCGGCACGATTATTTACCTGAGCGACTCAACCACAATCCAGCTCTACGGCGTTGCCAGGAGCTCGTTCAGCAATTCGCTCGTCGGTGGGACGCATATCTGATCTGGTTGGTTTCTTCCGGAAAGCAAAAACCGCAGCCTTTGGCTGCGGTTTTTCGTTGTGGGACGCGCTTTTGGAATGGCTGCCGCCGGATCACGCGATAGGCGGGTGGACGCAATCCATCTCTCTGTTGGCGCTGCGAGACAGAAAGATGGATCGCCGCGCCCCTTCGCAATGACGGGGCGGATGGGTCAGAGCCGATATCGCTTGGTATTCGTCAGGCCGGCGTCAGGCGGTCGGGTACGAAGTTGGAGACCAGGCGCGGGGAAAGTTCGAGCGGCGTTGGGGTGCCGGCGGGGCGGATGACCAGGCAGTCACGCTCAGCCTCGGTGAGGGGCTGGTTGAATTCAAACCTGAAACCGTAGCGCGCGTCGCCGACCGCGTGTTTGGCGATGTCATGATCGTAGCGGTCGGCGCGGCCGGTCCATAAAATTTCTTCGCCGGCGGGCGTGGTGATCACCGCTTCGACAGTGACGCGCTCGGCGGGGTCAAAGCGGTTGCGGACCCAGCCGCGGACGTGGCGCAGGCTGCGTTCGTCCACATAGCCCTGGTATTTTGGGGCGCGTCTGAGCGGAACATTGTCGTGCGCGGGGGCGACAATAAGGTGATCGCGTTCCTCTACGGTGAGGGCTTCGGGAATTTCGATCCGGAAGCCGTACCGTCCATCTCCGAACGGGCTGTCGATGAGGGTGGGCCAGAGAATGTCAGCCACACCTTCGGCGATGATGCGCGTCTCCCCGGGCAGGGCGATGGCGACATTGACCCTCACGCGTTCCTCCGGGTCCAGGAGGTTGCGAACCCAGCCGGTGACGGTGGAGGACAGCATTTCGTCAACATAACCTTGGATTTTTGGTTTGCTAGGGAGTTTGATCAGGTAGTCATAGGGATCCTGCAAGCCGTTGATGTCCGCAACGTCCAGAAGCCTGCGCTCGGACGGGTGGTCCCATCTGCCGCAGATCACCATTTTGCCGCTCCATTCCACCTGCATGTTGAGAGGCAGTTTGACGGAATGGTCTTCGCTTGCCGGCGGCCGCGGCCTCGGGGCCACCGGCTCCGCGACAACGCCTGGCGGCGTATCGGCCCGGGGTTGCGGCACGGCAGGCCCGCCGCGCGCGACGTCAGCGTGCAGCTCGTCGGCACTGACGGATTTCATGGCGGGCGCCGGTCCGTCATCAAGTGGTTCCGGCGGGCGGCTAAGCTGAACCTCTTCTGGGTCGTAGATGGAGAGCTGCTGGGCGAGCCAGGCCCAGTCTGCATGGCACAGATATTCCGCCTCGCGGAATCTGAGGGGGATATGGTCCATATCGTAGGTGTACCGAACCTCAACCTCATGGGATAGGCGCTCCTCGCGGAGGTATTTCACCAGGCCCGGGATTTCCGCGAGGTTCGATTTATAGGCCATCATGATGTAGCGAAGCCGCGGCGGCGCGGATGCAGCGCGCCAGGCGGTAAGCAGCTTTTCCCAGTTTTCCTTGAAAATCGGAAAACGGGCGCCTTTGCGCATGCGTTCGAAAATTGCGGGATCCAGACTTTCGAGCGAGATATTGATGTGGTGAACACCGCTGGCGGCGAGGGCGGCGAAGTAGGATTCCGGCATCCGCTTGGCGAGGTTGGTGGTAAACATGACCTTATGGCGCCATTGCCGCGGAATGCGCTCGATCAACCGAAGGAAATCCGGGTGCAGCGAGGGTTCGTGGAGGCAGGAGAGCCAGAAGTCACCATCATTGACATAGGGAATGAAACGGAGCGCCGCCTCGAAGGTTTCATCCGACATGAAGCGGGTGGATTTCGTCTCGCTGTAGTCGAACAGGCAGAACGGGCAGCGAAGGTTACAGTTGTTGACGATGTCCATCGCGAAAAACGACAGAAGTTTGAAATTAGTAAGGAGGTTAGGGGCGAGCGGCAGGGGATCGCCACCAACGGGGCGGATGGCTACGGTGTCGCGCTCGGCTTCGGTGAGCGGCCTGGTGAAAAGGAGGCTGAAGCCGTAACGGCCGTCGCCGATGGATTGGCTTGCAAGCGCCGCATTGAAGGAATTTGCCTTGCCTTGGGCGACGATGCAATCGCCGGCTTCAGTAGGAAGGATCGCTTCAACCGAAACGCGCGCTGTTGGGTCGAAACGGTTTCGTACCCAGCCGACTGCGTGATGGCAGCTCCTCTCGTCGACACCGCCCTGAAACTTCGGCGCGCGCGGCAGGGAAAACTCGTGGCCGGCCGGCCGGATGACCAGGCTGTCGCGCTCCTCGATCGTCAATTCGGTGGAAAAATCGACGGCGAAACCAAATTTGGCGTCGCCGAAATCGCCGGCCGCCAAAGGCGGGTAGAATAGGTCAGCCCTACCGCGGGCGATGATGCGTGTTTCTGAACCCAGGAGCGAAACCGCTTCGAATTCTACCCGGCAGCCGGGATCGGCCACGTCGAATATCCAGCCGGCGACATGGCTGAGTGAGAGATCATCGATATAGCCCAGAAACCGCTTCTCCTCAGCCGGCGCGGGCGGCTCAACCGTCGAAGGCCCTGGCGGCGCGTGCTCAGGCGTGGCGAAAACGCTCCGCGGAAGCACGAAATCTTCCGCCGGAACACGGATGAGGATATCGCCAAGCTGTGCCTCGTTCAACGGTGGCGCGAAGCGCAGGTAGAAGCCGTGATAACCATCGTCCGTCGCGCCAGCCGCAAGGCCGGCGTGGAAGGCATCGGCGATCGCCTCGGCCAGCTTTTGTTCACCGTTCGGGCCGGTCAGAACAGCCTCGACCGCCAACTGCGTCTCAGGCCGAAAGCGGTTGCGGACCCAGCCGGCAACATGGCGCGTGCTCAGCTCATCGACAAATCCTTGAAACTGCGGCGCGCGGCTGAGCGCGTCGTCCTGGCCGACCGCGCGGACGATCAGACTGTCGCGCTCAAGCGGCGTGAGCTTAGCCGGAAATTCCACGGTGAAGCCGTAATCATTCGCATTGGTGTTGCTAAGGCGAAGTGCCGCATAGGGTTGGTTGGCGACCCCGCGTGCGATGACGCGGCTTTCGCCAGCAAGCGCCAGGACCACTTCAAACTCGAGGCGGCTCGCAAGGTCGCGCGGGTCCATTATCCAGCCGCAAACCCTTGCGAGGGACAGCTCATCTATGTAGCCATGGAGGGCAGGCGATTGGGCGAACCCCGCCTCGGTTCCGGGCGGTTCAACGAGCGTGGCGAACGCCAGCGGTGTCTCCGTGCCGGCCACACGAACCATGAGGGCGTCGCGCTCAGCCGCGGATAGAGGAGGGTCGAAATAGAGCTCAAAACCATGCCGCACATCGCCGGATGATTGCAGGGAGAGCGCGCCGTAATAGACATCCGCCACCGCGCGGCCAAGAACGCGTTCGCCCTCCGGCGCCTTGAGCAGGGCTTCAACGGTCACCCGCTCGCCCAGATTTGCCCGGTCGAGGGCCCAGCCAGCGACATGGTGGATTGTCCGCTTCTCGACCAAGCCTTCGAATTGCGGAGGGCCGGGGTGCGAGCGGCGTAGACGGTTCAACAGGCTGGATAGTTTTGTCATGGCTCCTTCGAGCACACCGGAAGGGCGGTCATGCGTTCACGCGCTGCATCGCGCTGTGGATCAAGTAGCTGTCCGGATTGTCGGTGTGCCGGAACATCGGGCAGGACGCGCAAACGGGGTGCGGCGTCGCGGAATTCACCGTTGCTCGCAACTCCCGATACCGTTCCCCGTTCCAGATCTCCTCCATCGATGCTTCGGTCAGATTCCCCATCACGAGACCAGGGACACAGCAAGCCGCAACGTCGCCATTGCCAAGGATGACGGCGGAGTTCCACGGTTCGGTGCAAATCCGCCGGCCGCCGCGCGATATCCCGGCAAAAGGCGGGGGAATCGTGACCTCGATGCCCAGCGATTCGGCAAGCGCTACGATCTCCTCTCGGGTTTCGTTGAAGGCGGCCTGGTCATGCCAGAGGGAATCCTTTTCCATTTCAGCGGTAAACGCTTCCAGGTGACGGGAGATGACAATGTCAACGCCAAGCCTGGCGCCAAGCCGCACGAAATCAGCCCATTCGGCCAGTGTTGAACGCATCAGCGTGAAACTAATAGAAACCGGGCAGTGAACCTGCAATTCCGCGCGGACCCGCATAAAGTCCTCGATATTCGCGACAACCTCGCGCAGCGGCGGCGAGCCTTTGCGGACGCGCTTATAAGTATACTCTTCCGCGGCATCCAGCGAGATGTTGAGCGAGGCGATTTTTTGCCGGCACAGGCGCTCACTGGTCTCCCTGGTCAGGCAAACCCCGTTAGTGTCGATATGGAATGGCGTGCCAAGGCTGAAGATGAAGTCCAATTCGCCCCCGAACCTGGAATCCGCCCAAAGGAGATCGCCGCTGTAATCGCTGGAGACGGTCTCCAGCTCACCGCTGGCGGCCCACCGCCGCAGTTCGGTTTTAATCGTTTCTGGCAGCCGGTTGACGCTGACGCGCGTATGGGCGGAAATGCAATGAATGCAGTTGAGGTTGCATTGCGTGACCGGGCTGTACAGAATCATTCTGGGTACGGCGGTCTCGGCAATCAGGCCGCCATAAGTAACCTTGCCGATGATGCCGCAGTCCTTCTCATGCGTGCCGGCGACGAAGCAGGCGATATGCCCGGTGAAGCGCTCGGCATCGTCGGTAAGCCAAACAGTCGGCGCGGCCTTGCGCTTTGTGCCGCTCGCCTTGATACGCAGCGCGAAGATTTCGCCGCGCAGGGTCATGAGCGGGGCGATCGGGAAATCCAGTGATTCACAGTCAAACAATGCGCTGCACGGGATCGTCATCGTCGCGACTTGCTCTCCCAATGGAATTGCTCGTCCCGGTAAGCTAAGGCGGTGCCGGATACGCGAAGCCAGCCTGCCCAAGCTTGCGGACCGCTGGTCCTTCGGTACGGTTTCGCGCGGCGGCGCATAGCCTCGATCCATACGGTGAAGTGAAAGCGTGAGCGAGCCGGCATTTTGCCGGCCGTATGTGGCGATGACGGCGGAAACTATAGAAAGTTGTCCGCCATCCGCGCGGAAAACCTGCACGACCTCACGGCTGGGAAGTATTTCGCCCGCGTTATGTTTGCTCATGCCAATATCACCTTTGACAGATCATAACACGTGATGGCGCGAGTTTGCCAGTTTGATCATCGGCATTGCATAGCAGAGCGAAAATGGTCTGCAAACTTCGCGCGGGATTCGGTTTGGGCCCGCATCAGGGGAGATGCAGATGGTGGGCGAACCAGCCTGGCAGAATGGCGAGGCTGACGAGCGCCGCCAGGACCGGCAGCCAGATGCCGGCGCGTAGCGCCCCCGCGCCAGGAAACATCAAGCGCGGTATCACGAATATGGCGAGCGGCAGAATGGGCAGCAGATAGCGCCCGGCTGGGCCGAGGATGGCTGGCGTTCCGACATTCGTCCAGACCAGATACTGGCTGAGCCAAACGAGAAGCACCGTGGCGGCACCGATGGCAGTTGCGAAACCGGCATTCAAGACTGTTGTCCGGCCCCTTGGGCCAACCGGGATTTCCGACAGGACGGCCGCCACGGCTGCCACACCCCAGAGGATGTAGAGCCTGACCGGCAGGAAAACATCCTGGTAGCCCAGAAGCCCGATCGCCCCTCTGGCCAGAATGCGCCAGGAGCCCAACGAGGCCGCCACGAACATGTGCAGGAAACCCAAAGGATGGGCGATGACACTTTGTAACTGCGCGGCCGGCGCGACAGCATCAAAAACTCTCGCCGGATTGCCGGGCCACATCGGGCCCGGGTGGTAGTCTGCCCGGTCTTGCGGTGCGGAGACGGCGGCCATTGTCCAGACGAACCAGAGCAAGCCGGGGAGGATGGCGAGCAGGGCGAGGCCGAATCGTTGCAGCAGCGCGCGGCGGGCCGCCCAGAGTTGCGCCAGCGGCGGCAGGGGAATCAGCAAGGCCAGGGCGAGGAGGGCGTATGGCGGTTTCACCAGAATGACTGCCGCGAAGCACAGGGCCGCCGCGCGGCGGCGGCCGGCGGTGAGCAGGGCGAAGCCGAGACAGGCGGTGGCGATCAGCGCGCCGTCCGGATTGACGGAGGCCGCGAGGTAGACAGTCATCGGCATGGCGAGGACGACGAATAGCACAGCACGGCCGAACCGTGCGGTGCCGAGGGTGAGTAGACCGAGCCCAGTGTAGGTGAAAAAGTTTAGCAGCCGGGCGAGGAAGATGGCATCGTAAGGGCGTTCGCGAATGTGTTCGCCGATGGCGAGGCCGACCGCGGGGGCGATGTAATAGAGCGGAAAATACACCGCCAGCGGGTCGTTCTGGATGAAGATCGGGTGCCGGGTCCAGTTGATCCGCTCGCCGAGCAGCAATACCCAGTCCGGCGCCGGCGCGGGCCAGCCGGAAGCGGCCCAAAGCGGCGCCGGATCAGCGACGACGCCGGCGACGATAATGGGGTGACCATCCACCGACACGGAGAGCTGGCGGCGGCCGACAATTTGGCCGTGCATCAGGGCTTCGGCGCGCAGCAAATGGCCGCCTTCATCCGGCACATCGCCCGGGGGGGTCAGGAAGACGAAAACCAGGCCGAGGGGAATGACCAGGCAGAGAAACGCGCGAGCCAGGGCGTTGGCAGCGAATTTTTCGCGCAGGCGCGCGGCCAGAGCCGGAAGGCGAGGGATTTTTGTGACCCTAAATTTCGAGGAGCAGGCGGCGCGGGTCTTCCAGGCTTTCCTTCACGCGGACCAGGAAGGAAACGGCTTCCCGGCCGTCGATAATGCGGTGGTCGTAGGAGACGGCGAGGTACATCATCGGCCGGATTTCGATTTTGCCGGCAATGGCGATGGGGCGTTCCTGGATTTTGTGCATGCCCAGAATGGCGGATTGCGGCGGGTTGAGGATGGGGGTGGACATCAGCGAGCCGTAGACGCCGCCGTTGGTGATGGAGAATGTGCCGCCGGAGAGTTGTTCGAGCTTGAGGGTGCCGTCGCGCGCGGATTTGCCGAAGCCGGCGATTTCGGCCTCGATCTGGGCAATAGATTTTTGGTCCGCGTCGCGGATGACGGGGACGACCAGGCCATTGGCGCCGCCGACGGCGATGCCCATGTGGACGAAGTGTTTATAGACGATGTCATCGCCGTCGATTTCGGCGTTCACGGCGGGGAATTCAGCCAACGCGGCGCAGACGGCTTTGACGAAGAAGCCGTTGAAGCCGAGGCGGATGCCTTTGTGCTTCTTCTCGAAGGCGTCCTTGTACTCGCTGCGCAGCGCCATGATGGCGGACATGTCCACCTCGTTGAAGGTGGTGAGCATGGCGGCGGTATTTTGGGCGTCTTTCAGGCGCGAGGCGATGGTTTTGCGCAGGCGGGTCATTTTGACGCGTTCTTCGCGGGCCTCCACTGGCCTCGGCGACTTTGCGGCGGCGGGCGCGGGCTTCACAGGCGGCTTATTGATGAATTCCAGAACATCGCCCTTGGAAATGCGGCCGTCCTTGGCGGTGCCGGCGCCGATGTCGTTGGCCGATATTTTTCCCTCCTCCATCAGCTTGGCGGCGGCGGGCAGTGGGGCAGGCGCTGCGGCCGGTGCCGCAGCGGCCGGCGCCGGGGCGGCCGGGCGGGGGACAGGGCCGGAGGGCGCAGGGGGCGGATTGACGCCGGCGGCGGGGACCGACGTCGGGGCAAGTTCCTCTTTCTTCGGTTCGGCTTTTGGCTCGGCTTTGGCGCCCGCGGCGCCGATGCGGCCGAGCAGCGCGCCGACATCGACCTCGGCACCTTCGTCGGCGACAATTTCCGAGATGACGCCGGCTTCGGGGGCGTTGACTTCCACCGTCACCTTGTCGGTCTCCAGCTCCACCACGGGTTCATCGGCGGCGACGGATTCGCCGGCTTTCTTGATCCAGCGGGCGATGGTGGCCGTGGTGACGCTTTCGCCAAGGGTGGGAACGGTAATGTCGGCGGGCATGTGAAGCTCCGTGGCAGTTTTTAGTTGTCAGTCGTCAGCAAGGAACGGGATTCCCGCTTGCGCGGGAATGACGTGGGACGCGCGACGGGGCATTACACCGTTAAGGCTTGGTTAACCAGGGCGGCCTGTTCGGCGGCGTGGGTTTTGGCGAGGCCGGTTGCAGGGCTGGCGGCGGCTTTGCGGCCGACATAGCTGGGGCGCTTGGCCGCACCGTCCAGGCAGGTGAGGACGGATTCGATGCGGCGGTCCACAAACGTCCAGGCGCCGTTGTTCTCGGCCTCTTCCTGGCACCAGACCAGATCGGCGTTTTTATACGCCTCGATGGCGGCTTTCAGGTTTTTTGCCGGGAATGGATAGATTTGCTCAAGGCGGACGATGGCGACGTTTTTGATGCCGCGCTCGCGCCGCTCGGCCAGAAGGTCGTAATAGACCTTGCCGGTGCACAGAACGATGCGTTTGACCTGGTCCGGCGCCACAAGGTCGTCAGTTTCGGGGATGACGAATTTGAAGCCGGAGCCGTTGGTCATGTCGTGCAGGCTGGAGACCGCGAGCTTGTGACGGAGGAGCGATTTCGGGGTCATAATAATCAGCGGCTTGCGGAAATTGCGCTTCATCTGCCGGCGCAGGGCGTGGAAGTAATTCGCCGGCGTGGTGAGGTTGCAGACCGACATGTTGCGTTCGGCGCAAAGCTGCAAATACCGCTCCAGGCGGGCCGAAGAATGTTCCGGCCCTTGGCCCTCGTGACCGTGCGGAAGAAGAAGAGTCAGGCCGCACATGCGCAGCCATTTGGTTTCGCCGCTGGCGAGGAACTGGTCGATGATCACCTGTGCGCCGTTGGCGAAGTCGCCGAACTGGGCTTCCCACAGCACCAGAACACCGGGATCGGCGATGGCGTAGCCGTATTCGAAGCCGAGCACGCCGGCTTCCGAGAGGAGCGAATTAAAGATTTCGATTTTTGCCTGCGTCTCGCTGATATTGTTCAGCGGCACGTATTCGTTCTGATTGGTCTGGTCGATGAGAACCGCATGGCGTTGCGAGAAAGTGCCGCGCTGCACATCCTCGCCGGAGAGCCGTACGCGGTGGCCATCCTGCATCAGCGTGCCGAAGGCCAGCGCCTCGCCGGTCGCCCAGTCGATCCCTTCGCCGGAT
>Ga0116227_10010660_pt1 | contig 15903 bp, 9 predicted proteins | sample S1TSphgellanicum_FD_89693 | JGI IMG/M metagenome (GOLD analysis project Ga0116227, IMG submission 89693) | Host-associated microbial communities from peat moss isolated from Minnesota, USA - S1T2_Fb - Sphagnum magellanicum MG | ecosystem: Host-associated > Plants > Peat moss > Unclassified... | reverse complement strand
TCGACGCCCTCTACATCCCCGGCGGAGACCCCGGCCATACCCCGCCCGGCCAATTGATCCCGCTGGTCGAACATGAGGCGGCTGCGCTGCATGCCATCAACCCTGCCGCCACAGTCTGGCTTTCCGCGCAGGGGTTCGATGCCAGGGACAGCGCCGCCTTCTATCAGGCCCTCGCCCGGCGCCCCTCGGGCCTGACCGGCGTCTTTTACGGCCCTCAGACGCGCGATCCGCTGGCCATCCAGCGCTCCAGCCTGCCGCGCGATCTGCCGCTGCTGCTCTATCCCGACATCGGCCATGCGATGCATGCGCAGTTCCCGGTCGCGCGCTGGTCCCCCGCCTTTGCGCTGACCGATGGGCGCGAACCCATCGATCCGCGCCCGCTGGATTTCACGCGCATCTTCAAGGCACAAGCGCCGCTTTCCCAAGGTTTCATCACCTATTCGGAAGGTGTGAATGACGATTTCAACCAGTTCCTGTGGTTCGCGCTGGGCTGGAATCCGAAGGTCCACCCCCAAACCGTGGCGCGGGGCTATGCGCGGATGTTCATCGGCGATCCTCGCGCCGCGCGGCTGCCCTTTGCGCTGGAACGCAACTGGCGCGGCGATCCGGCGACCAATCGCTCCATCCCCGCCACCCTGCGCCTTGCCGACAGCATCAACCCCGCCGCCTATGCCGACTGGCGGCTGGATGCGCTGCTCTATCGCGCGGTCTATGACGCGCTGGTGCGCCAACGCCTGATCGCCGCCCGGCAGCACGAAAGGGCCGCCCTCGGCCTGCTGGCCCAAGCCCGCCGCGGCGAGGCCGAGCAAGCCACCTCCCATGCCCGCGCTCTACTGGAACAACCGGACAGCCCGCCGATCGCCGCGCTGCAAACCCGCCTGTCTGCTGCGGCCGAAACCCTGTGGCGCAAGGCTGGCCTGCAACTCAGCGTCAAACGCTATGGTGCCTCCAGCATCGAGCGCGGCGCCAATCTGGACCGCGCCGCAGTCGATCTCAATGATCGTGCAGCGCTCGAACAAGGTATGGTGGAGGCTCTCCGCCTGCCCGACGAACAGGCCCGCATCGCCGCGCTTCACGCCCTTGCTGATCCGCAGCGCAAGGTCGATCATGCGCTTTACGACGATCTGGGCAACCCTCAGGCCGAACCCCATCTCGTCCGCGCCAAAGACAGCCAAGCCGTCCCGGACCTGCGCGACACCGCCATCGACGGCATCGCCGATCGCACGCCCGAGGATGGCTGGCCCCTCGCCGACATCACCTATGCCGAAACGCTCTATGACCGGCCCATCCGCCTGCATTACAGCGGACTCAACCGCCACAGACGCTACCGCCTGATCGCACGCTATGCCGGGGAGGATTACCAGCTTCCCATGCGTCTGGTCGCCAACGGCAGATGGGAACTGCACGCCCCCCTCGCACGCGCGCGCAACCCGATGACCGTCACCATCGACATTCCCCCCGCCGCCACACGCCATGGCGTGCTCGATCTGGCCTGGACCCGCCCTGAAGGTCTGGGCGGATCCGGTCGTGGCCATCAGATCGCCCAGACCTGGCTCATCCCGCTTCCCCTCTCCCACGGAGATACCCCATGAAAGCCCATCTGACCCGTCGCCGCATTCTGGCCTCGGGCCTTGCAGCCGCCTCCGCAGGCGCTGCCAACCCGGCGCTGGCTCGTCTGGCCAGCGGCCCTGCCGCCGCCGCGCCTGCTCCCTATGGTGCCACGCCCTCGGCCCGCCAGTGGGCATGGCATGGCCGGGAGTATTACGGCTTCGTCCATTTCTCGATGAACACCTTCACCGACAAGGAATGGGGCTACGGCGACGAGGACATCAAGCTCTTCAACCCCACCGACTTCAACCCCGACCAGATCGTGGCGGCGGCCAAAGCGGGCGGCATGCACGGCCTGATCCTGACGGCCAAGCATCATGACGGCTTCTGCCTCTGGTCCACGCCGCTGACCGAGCATTGCATCCGCAACACGCCCTACAAGGGCGGCAAGGGCGATATCGTGCGCGAGATGGCCGATGCCTGCCACCGCGCGGGGATGCCTTTCGGGCTCTATCTCTCGCCCTGGGACCGCAACCATGCCGACTATGGCCGCCCGGCCTATATCGATTACTATCGCGCCCAACTGACCGATCTCTGCACCAACTATGGCACACTGTTCGAAGTGTGGTTCGACGGTGCCAATGGCGGCGACGGCTATTACGGGGGATCACGCGAAACCCGCAAGATCGACGCCCCGAAGTATTACAACTGGCCCTCGATCATCGCACTGGTCCACAAGCTGCAGCCGATGGCCTGCACCTTCGATCCGCTGGGTGCCGATATCCGCTGGGTCGGCAATGAGGATGGCAAAGCGGGCGACCCGTGCTGGCCGACCATGCCCAACGAACCTTACGAGCAGGCCGTGGGCAATTCGGGCCTGCGCGGCGGAGCGATCTGGTGGCCCGCCGAGACCGATGTCTCGATCCGCCCCGGCTGGTTCTATCACGAGGATGAAGACACGCAGGTCAAATCCCCAGCGCGGCTGATGGAGATTTACGACCAGTCGGTGGGGCGCGGCACCAATCTGCTGCTCAACATTCCGCCCGACCGGCGCGGCCAGATCGCCGAGCCCGATGTTGCCGCCCTCACCGCTTTTGGCGATGCGCTGCGCGGCAGCTTTGCGGTCGATCTGGCGCGCAAGGCGGTGGCCCATGCCAGCACAAGCCGGGGCCCGGCCTTTGCCCCAGCCAAGGTGCTGGATGGCCAGCGCGACACCTATTGGAGCACGCCCGATGCGGTGACCACACCCGAGCTGACCCTGGATCTGGCGCCGGGCGCGTTCGACACGATCCGTCTGCGCGAATATCTGCCTTTGGGCGTGCGGGTGACGCGCTTTGCGGTCGATCTGGCCGGAGCGGATGGCGCATGGCACGAGGTGGCGCGCCATGAGGGGATCGGCGCGCAACGCATCATCCGCCTGCCTTCGCCTCAACAAGCCCGCCGCCTGCGTCTGCGCATTCTGGAAGGCACTGCCGCGCCCGCGATCAGCGAGATCGCACTGTTCCGCTCGGTGACGCCGCGCCATCTGACACCCAGCCTCGCCAAGGGCAATCGCACGCTGGATCGCAGCGGCTGGCGCGTGGCTCAGGCCAGTGCTCCCGGCGCGGAAGCCGTGCTGGACGGCAATGCGACGACGGCGTGGCATGCTCCGGCACCCGGAACGCTGGTGCTCGATATGGGCCGCAGCGAGAGGCTGGCAGGCTTTGCCCTGACCCCCACCCGCCACGCCGAACAGGGCAGCAGCCCCCCGGCGCGCTACACCGTCGAATGGAGCGCGGATGGCCAGAGCTGGCAGGCCGCAGGCTCGGGCGAGTTTTCCAACATCGCCTATGCCCGCGCCACCCAGCGCATTCATTTCAACAAGCCGGTCAGCGCGCGCTGGCTGCGCTTTGCCTTCCCGGCCTCCGCTCTGGGCGAGGGCGTGTTGTCGATTGCGGAAATCTCGGCCTTTGCCCCCGACGGGGGTTGAGCCCTGCCTATCGGGGCTGGTCTGAATGCCAGCCCCGACTTTTTGGGTTTGTACGCGAGGGTATGCTCAACGTGACATCGGCTCTTTCGCCGGATTTCAAAAATTACGTATCGCTCAACTCGGCAACCAGATCATAGGCATCGCCGCGATACCATGAATGGGTGACCTCAATGGCGCGGCCATCGGCAAGGAAGGCGCGGCGCTCGATAAACAGGCAGGGGTCGCCCACCGCGATTTTCAGCAATTCGGCATGCTCCTCGCTGAAGCCGATGGCGCGCACACGCTGCAAGGCGCGCACCGGCCGATGCCCGAACTTGTCCAGCGCATCATAGAGCGAAGTGTCCACCGCATCGATCGAGGGCAGGCCCCAGCCCGGCAGCGTCGCCTGTTCCAGCGCCATGGGCAGGCCATCGGCATAGCGGATGCGCATGAAACGATAGACCAGCGAACGCGGCGAAAGCCCAAGCGCCAGCGCTTCCTCGGGATTGACCGCACCCTCGGCCCGGTCGAGCCAGGCATTGCCCGGCTTGCGCCCGCGCGAAAGCATGTCCTCCGAAAAGGAGGAGAGCATCGCAAAGCTCTTTTCCACGCGCGAGGTGCCCGAGGCCGCCTGACGCCCCATCACGAAGGTGCCCGCACCCTGACGGCGTTCGAGCAGCCCGTCCTCGACCAGCCCGTCGATGGCCTTCCGGATGGTCACGCGCGACAGGCCATAGCTGTCGCAAAGCTCGCGCTCGCTGGGCAAGGCCTGACCGACGCCGAGGCGCTGTTCCTTCACCGCATCTCGGATCAGGTTCTGCAACCGAATGTAGCGTGGCCCCGCGATGGTTTCATCCAGGGCGCCAATATGGTGAACGACGGACATAGCTCTCCTCTGCGTCGCACACCTACCGTTATTTCGGGCCGGATGGAAACATCTGGCGACCAAAAAATGACGATATAGTGAGAAATTCCGGGATCGTTCGGCTTGGGTTAAGAAGCGGGGCAGCCCCGGAGGCAGTATCCATCGATGGGAGGGGCAAGGCAGGCTTCATGCTCGGCGCCCTCACTGCTGCCCATAGATAGCGGTTGAATGCGGCCCTCGCCACTGGGTTGATCAGCGCATCGCCACACATATCCCGTCGCGGAACACCCCATCCTTGTGGCCTCCACCACATCTCTGCGGATATTTTGTGTACTTTATGTTTGATTGTCAAAAAAATTCCACCAACACCTCCTAATCCCACGATCGGGATGCGGCCAACGCGCATCCGCCAGCTTCGTTTCTCCAAAGGGGGTTCCTTCATGTTCCGCTCCACGCGCCGCCCGGCGTGCGCTGCTTTGCGCGCGCTGTTGATGCTCGGCACCACGGTTTCGGCCGTCGCCATCACCACGACCGTCGCTCAGGCGCAGGATTACACCAACATCGCGGCCTCTGGCCGGGTGACCGGACAGGATGGCGCGCCCATCGCCAATGCCGAGGTGAAGATCACCTCCTCGGACAAGGGCGTCAGCCGCAGCGTGAAGACCGACGGCACCGGTGCCTACACCATCCCGCAGCTTTCGCCGGGCAATTACGATGTCACCATCACCGCCGAAGGCTTCGCGACCTACAGCGAGCGCAGCATTGCCCTGACCCGCGAGACCGGCGGCGCCAACAGCTTCCGCCTCGCCTCCGCCACCCGCAGCGGCGACATCGTCGTGACCGGATCGCGCCAGCGCGTCGCCGATTTTCAGGACACCACGGTCGGCAGCACGATCAATCTGGCCTCGCTGACCCAGCGCGTGCCCATCGGCCGCTCGCTGCGTGACGTTATGCTGCTGACGCCCGGCACGGTGCAAGGCTCCTCGCCCTCCAACGGCAGCTTTGCCAATCAGGTGTCGATCAGCGGCGCGGCCTTCACCGAGAACGCCTTCTACATCAATGGCCTGAACGTCACCGATTTCGTCTCCGGCGGCCAGCCGACCGAAGTGCCTTTCGACTTCTACCAGACCGTCGAGGTCAAGACCGGCGGCGCCCCCGCCGAATTCGGCCGCGCCACGGGCGGCTATGTGGTGGCCACCACCAAATCGGGCTCCAACCAGTATCACGCCAGCGTCACGGCGCTGACCGAGCCCAACGCCCTGCGCGCCAACTCGCCCTCGACCCGCACCACCGATTACGCCCATGCCACCGCCAGCCGTCAGGAGGTGATCCTCCAGGCCAGCGGCCCGATCATCAAGGACCATCTCTTCGTCTACGGCCTCTACAACTTCCGTGACATCGAATCCTTCACGCCCGCGCACAACCAGAACAACGGCACCGGCGCCATCAACCGCAGCCCCTTCTGGGGCGGCAAGGTCGACGGCTACATCACCGGCGACCACCATTTCGAATTCACCTATTTCGATTCGACCAACGACACGCGCAACCGCAGCTATGACTGGAACACCACCACCTTCCAGCGCGGCGCCGAAACCGGCGGCACCAATGCGCGGGCGGGCGGCATCAACTATGTGGGCCGCTACACCGGCACCCTCACCCGCTGGCTGACAGTGTCGGGCGCCTATGGCGTCAACAAGCTGCGCTCGGGCAATGTGCCGCTCGACACCACCAATTCGCAGGTCACCGATTACCGCACCGATCCGGCAGGCATCCAGATCGGCGCCAACAAGGTGACCGACGCTTTCAGCGAAACCGACGACACACGTCGCTTCTACCGCCTCGACGCCGATCTGCAGTTCCATCTGGCTGGCGCGCACCATATCCGCTTCGGCTACGACCATGAGAATGACAAGCAGGTCCAGACCTTCCAGACCATCGGCGCGGGCGCGTTCAAGATCTACAATGTGACGGCGGATTCGGCCTCACGCATCGGCCTTCCGGTGGGCGAGACCTATTACACCACCCGCGTCTATGCCCAGAACGGCACCGCTCATGTCCGCAATGAGGCCTTCTACATTCAGGACCAGTGGTCGCTGCTGAACAACCGCCTGCGGCTGGATCTAGGGCTGCGCAACGACCGCTTCAGCAATCAGGGCGTGAACGGCCAGTCCTTCTTCAAATCGGGCAATCTCTGGGCGCCGCGCGTCGGCGCCTCCTTCGATCCGCTGGGCGATGGGCGCACGAAGATCTTCGGCTCCTATTCCAAATATTACCTGCCGATGGCCGGTGACATCAATCTGAACGTCGCGGGCAGCCTGGTCACCTACACGCGTTACAATCGTTTCAACGGGCTGGGCGCGGCCAGCATTCCCACCGCTGGCGCCCCGATCCTGACCGTGGCGAACACCCGGGCCTGCCCCGACACCGGCATCGCCAATTGCGAGGTTTCGGCGGACGGTTCGGCCTTCAACCCCTCGGGCACGATCGCGGCCAACATCAAGCCGCAATCGGACAATGAGTTCATCATCGGCGCCGAGCATCAGTTCGGTGATCACATCCGCATCGGCGCCAGCTTCACCCATCGCGAGCTGACCAATGTGATCGAGGATATGTCGATCGATCTGGCCGCGCGCCAATATTGCATCGGACGGGGCATGTCGGTGGCATCCTGTACCTCCACCTTCTCGGGCGGCAACCAGTTCGTCATCGCCAATCCGGGCAAGGACGTGACGGTGCAGCTCAACAAGCTGCCCGATGGCTCGACCCCGGTGGTGACGCTCAAGGCTGCCGATCTGGGTTATCCCATGCCCAGCCGCACCTACAATGCGCTGACGCTGACCTTCGACCGCAGCTTCGACAAGAAATGGAGCCTCGCGGCCTCCTACACCTTGTCCTTCAACAAGGGCAATTACGAGGGCGGCGTCCGTTCGGAGAACGGCCAGCTGTCGATCAACCGCAGCGCCGATTTCGACTCGCCCGGCTTCGTCAACGGCGCCTATGGCTATCTGCCCAGCGACCGCCGCCACAGCTTCAAGGCCTATGGCAGCTATCGCCTGTTCGATTTCCTCGACCTTGGCGGCAATGCCGTCGTGCAGTCGGCGGCGCATTACAGCTGCATCGGCTCGGTGCCGCTCAGCGTCGATGCCTATGCCAACACCTATCACGGCTATGGCTTTTACTGCCAGGGCCAGCTGGTCCCGCGCGGCACCGCCTTCATGGGCGACTGGCTGACCCAGTTCGACTTCAGCGCGGTGGCTCATCTGCCGCTGCCGCATGGGGTCGATGCCTCGATCCGGCTGGATGTGTTCAATCTGTTCAACAGCCAGTCGGTCACCTCCTACAACAACTTCGGCGAGCAGAGCGACGGGTCGGCCAACCCCGATTACCGCAGCCCCGTCAATTACCAGAACCCCCGCTCCTTCCGCCTGACGGCGCGGATCGGGTTTTAAGAGTGTGTTGCGGGCCGCTCCCACACGGGCGGCCCGCAATTGCAAAAGCATGCGCCGCCGGGCAAACAGCCGGGCGGCGACAAGTGATGGAGGCCACAATCGAAAAGCGATCACAGCGTCAGCGCGAGATCATCGCGCGGATGCGCAGCGGACGGACCCTGTCGGTGCTGGCGCTGGCCGGCGATCTTGCCGTCTCGGACGAAACGATCCGCCGCGAATTGCGCGCGCTGGAGGAACAGGGCGTCATCATCCGCGAGCATGGCGGCGCGCGTCTGGCCACACAGGTGCATGAGGGGCCGCTCCACCAGCGCATGGAGGAGAATGCCGATGCCAAGCTGCGCATCGCCCGCGCGGCCGCCGAACTGATCGACGATGGCGCGATCCTCTTCATCGATTCCGGCACCACCAGCTGCTTTATCGCCCGCCAGCTGGTCGAGCGGCGCTCGCTGACGGTCATCACCAATTCGCTGCAGGTGGCCAGCGATCTGGGCGGCATCAACAACAACAAGCTGTTTCTGGCCGGCGGGCAGATGGATTACGATTACCGCGCCTTTTCCGACCATGTGGCGCAGGATTATGTGCGCGGTTTCACGCCGCATCTGGCGATCCTGTCGGTCGGCGGCATCAGCATCGAGCAGGGGTTGATGGACTTCCACCCCGGTGAGGCCGCCATGAGCCGGATCGCCTATGCCACCTCCAAGCGCGTGCTGCTGGCTGCCGATAGCTCAAAGATCGGGCGTTATGCGCTGATCCAGACGGCGGCACTCAGCGATGTCGATATTCTGGTCACCGATGCTCCGCTGGAGGGCGATTACGCCAGCGCCTTCGCTCACGCCGAGGTGGTGATCGCCTGAGCACGCCGGGCTGCGCCCATCAAGGGCAGCCCGGCCACCAGCATCAACAAGGCGCCAACCCCCGCCACACCGGCATGCAGTAGCCAGAAGGCGGGGGCGCCGATCCGCTCGTAATAGACCCCGCTGAAGCCGACCCACAAATTGGCGAAGAAGCCGTGGAGATAGAACAGCCCCATCCAGAAGCCGACCAGCCGGCGCGGCGCGGCCCCGGCGATCAGGCTGAGGCCCGAGGGCCAGATCAGCACGATCGCCGCATCGATCAGCAGAATATAGGTGATGGCCCAGGGCAGCGGCAGCGAGGGCCCTTCCGCGCTGCCCACCGTCAGGATCAGATAGCCCGCCATGCAACATAGGCCGCCCAACAGCACCTGCACGCTCGCGCCGATGGTGTGCCCGCGCCGCTCCAGCGCGCGCGTCGCCCATTGCGACAGGGCGATCAGCATCAGGGTGAAGACGCCATCCAGCGAGAGGAACCATGCCACCGGCATCGCCCATCCACCCAGGCGCAGATCGAGATGCGTCCGGGCCCAGATCAGGAAGATGTTGTTGAGCTGCTCATAGGCGGCAAAGCACAGATAGACCGCCGCCAGCGCCACGATCAACAGACCGATCGCCGGAGAGGCGCCCAGCGACACACGCTCGGTCATGCTGGCCACCGGGGCTCGAAGAATCTCGGCGCCACTGCGCGCATAGACGGCCAGTCCGAGGGTGAGCCCCACCGCCGCCGCGCCAAGCCCCCAGTCCGGCCCATGGAACAGCGCCAGCGCGCCGCACACCAGAGGTCCGGCGATCGTGCCCGCATTGAGAAAGCCGAGATAGACGGTGTAGGCGCGCCGTCGCCGCGCCTCATCGGCAAACAGCATGCCAAGCTGCGCCGAGAGATTGCCCTTCAGCAGCCCGGTGCCCAGCGCAAAGGGGATCAGCCCGATCAGGAAGCTGCCCTTGCCCAGCATCAGCAACAGGCCCAGCACCATGCCGCCGCCACCGCCAAGCACCAGCAGGCGGCGGCTTCCGCCCAGATCGCCGACCAGCCCCCCCATAGGAATGGAAAGGTAAATCAGCGCATTGGCACAGCCGTAAAGCTGCGAGGCAAAGCCCGTCGTCGAAACGGGGCCAAACAGGCCGTGCAACACCGTGGCCCCGGCCACACGGGTGAGATCACCGGCCAACACCTGATCGACCAGCATCAGCACCAGCAGTGACTTGACGCCCGCCATGGCGAAGCGCTCCCAGAACTCCATCATCGCCAGCGCCAGAAAGCGTGGGTTCCTCAGCAGGCTGTCGGTGGTGCTCCGCTCGTCGTCCATGTCGCCTTTCCTCGCCGACTGGCCGAGCTAGGCGGCTTGTGCAACACGTTGATGACAGCGGAAGATCAAACGGGGTGAGGAAAGGCCGGAGCGGGCTCGCTGATGCCCGGGCGCCCGGTTTCGACATGCCCGGCCAGACGCAGGCGCGTGCCGTCCACGCCGGTGAGCAGAAAATCGTACCAGCGATGATCGGCCAGCGGGATGGGGCGCTGCATTGCGCCCGAGAGGGTGAACTGGTCGCGCGTGCCGCTATGGGCGCAATGCATGGTCATGTTCACCGCCGCATCGCCATGATGGGCCAGTTGCAGCATGCCGCCACGGCCATCCTCGTGCCAGAGGATTTGTGCGGTCATCCGCGCTGTACCGGGGCCGCGAAATTCGCGCTGAAAACCATTGGGCCCGCGCACCACCAGAGCATGGGGCTGGTCCGGGCGAAGCGGCCAGCTTTCCTCCAGCCGCGTGCCCGCCGCGACGGTGACGTAACGCCAACCGGGAAAGGCGATCTCATCCTGCACGCCAAAGACCACGCCCACGGGGCCATCATTGGCGAAACGCAGGGTCAGCCCGGCATCGCTCCATTGGGGCTCGACGGCAAAGCGATAAGGCAGCGCGCGCGCCGGGCGCGTCCCGGGCTCCTGCGCGGGCACGGATTTGGCAGTCGCGATGGCGGGCGGCGGGGCGGCCTTGCAGAGTTGCTCGGTCTCCGCGATGTAGCCCGCCACAGAGGGCAGCGCCTTCAGCCAGCCTGTATCGAGCCGCGCCTCACGCGGGACGTCGAAATCGAAGATCGAGGTCAGATCGCCGCAGATCGCGCGCCGCCATGGCGAGATGTTGGGCTCGGCCACACCGAAGCGCTTTTCCAGAAAGCGCAGCACCGACGTGTGGTCGAACAGTTGCGAATTCACCCAGCCGCCGCGCGTCCAGGGCGAGATCACCATCATCGGCACGCGCGGCCCCAGCCCGACCGGTTCGCCCTGATAGGTCTCACCGCGCACATCGACGTTGCCCGCGCCATAATGCGGGGCGATGGCGGGCATGGGGGCGGGAATATGGTCAAAAAAGCCGTCATTTTCGTCGTAATTGACGATAAATGCCGTCTTGGCCCAGACTTTCGGATTGGCCGCCAGCGCGGCGACGATCTGGCCGATCAACACCTCTCCAAACGGGACCGGCGCATCGGGATGCTCGCTCATCTGCATCATCGGCACGATCCACGAGACCTGCGGCAGGCGATCCTGCGCGACATCTTTTGCAAAGGCGGCAATCAGATGGCGGGCCTGTGTCTTTTCGGGGTCCTGGGGCGCCACGCCGTCGATCCAGTCGACATAGGCCCGCCCACGCTTGTAACGTGACGAGGCCCTGTCGAGCTTGCGAAATTCTTTGAAATACCCCAGCGGATTGTCTGAATAATTGGCAAGTTCCTGATAGACCCGCCACGACACGCCCGCTTCTTCCAGCCGCCCGGCATAGGTGCGCCAGGGCAGACCGTCGGTGTCGTCATCCTTGGCCATATCCGCGCCGGGGTTGGCATCGCTGCCGCCATTGGTGACGCAATATTCGCCCTCCTGCCCCACGCTGAGCCCGCTGGTGCCGGTGAAGTGGAAGAGGCGGTTCGGCCCGGTCGGCCCCTGCAGCGAGCAATGATAGGCGTCGCAGATGGTGAACTGATCGGCCAGCGCGTAATAATAGGGCAGGTCGGCGCGGGTGAGATGCGCCATCGTCAGCGGCCCCTTCTGATCGGCCCAGACATCCCAGTTGCGCCAGCGCGCCTGACTGTCCTTCCAACTGTGATCGAGACCGGTAAAGCAACGCGCATTGCTGCTGTTGTAATCGAGCCGGAAGGGCCAGGCGATCTGCCCGCCATCGCGGTCCGCCCGGCGCTGCGCCCATACCGGCCTACCGCCCGGCAGGGAAACAGGGCGTGGGTCGGCAAAACCGCGCACGCCGCGCAATGTCCCGAAATAGTGATCGAAGGAGCGGTTCTCCTGCATCAGGATCACCACATGCTCGATATCCTGCAGCGAACCGCGCGCGCTCAGGCGATGCAGCGCGCTTGCCGGGCGCGCCGTGGCCGCCGCCGCGAGGGCCGCGCTCGACGTACCGAGAAGAAACATTCTGCGATTGATCGACACAGCCGTGGTCCGTTCACTGCAAGGGGCTCTGCCCTATGCGGCCGGCTTGTGACGATGATGTGAAAATTGACCGAATTTTGTCGATAAACTCCAAAATTCCATCAATTCTCGCGTCGGACCGTCAGTCGCGCTTGAAAAGGCTCTGCGCCGCCAGCGCAACCTGTGTGCGATTGCGGACATTCAGCTTGCGCATCAGCAGCGTCATATGTGCCTTCACCGTCTTTTCGGCGATGCCCAGGTCGAAGGCAATCTGCTTGTTGAGCAGCCCGGACCGCACCCCCTGCATCACCTTCATCTGAGTCGGCGTCAACCGGACCGGAGGCGCGAAGCCCGCACCCTCACTGCTCACCTGCTGCATCTCTCAAGCCTCCTCTTGTCGCGTCCGCTTGCCCGGATTCCCGGCAAGGCCTTCTTTGGTGCCACGCAAGCCCCGCCCGATCATGAAGCATCGGGCAAGACAGCGAATGCAGTTGGACAGCTCTTGAATATTGCGACACAGTTCCCGCGTCAACGCCTGTTTTTTCGCTTTGTTAGCCCTATCATCTGTTATACAAATTTCGCAGTATAAAAACCGGCGGCGGCGCAAAAGCGCCCGAAAGCAGCCCCGAGGAGAGGACATGAATGTGATCGCCAGCCCACCATGCCGCGCGCGCAGACAAGACCGACATTCGTCACCGGAGGCCGGTCGATGAGCGAGGACATGCGACTCATCCTCTCGGCGGTGCTGGGAATCGCCGCTGCCATCACGCTGATCGTGAAGGCGCGGTTCCATCCCTTTCTGGCGCTGCTGTGCGGCGCCTTTCTGATCGGCCTGCTGACGGGGCTGCCGCCTGCCGAACTGGCCCATGCGGTGGAAAAGGGCGCGGGCGATGTGCTGGGCGGCACCGGGCTGGTCGTCGCTCTGGGCCTGTCGCTGGGTGCCATGCTGCAGCTCTCCAACGGCGCCGAGGCTGTCGCACAAGCCGGTCTGCGGCTGAGCGGCCCGCGCGCCGCGCCATGGATGAGCATGGCCGTGGCCCTGCTGCTGGGCCTGCCGCTATTTTTCGAAACCGGGCTGGTGTTGCTGCTGCCGATCGTGGCCGCCGCCGCTGACGGGCTGCGTGGCGGCAAGGACGCCTCCGATATGCGACTGCGTCTGATGCTGCCCGCACTGGCCGGCCTCTCGACGCTGCATGCGCTGGTGCCGCCTCACCCCGGCCCCTTGCTGGCGGTGACGGCGCTGCATGCCAATCTGGGGCTGACGATGTTCTACGGCCTGCTGGTCGGCCTGCCCACGGCGATCATCGCCGGGCCACTGCTCGCGGGCATCATCGCGCGGCATGTCCACCCTTCCGCGCCGGTGATCGGCAAGGTCGAGCCTCTGGTGCAGGCCCCTGGCCTGAGCGCCTCGCTGATCGCCGTGCTGCTGCCGGTGGTGCTGATCGCGCTGGGGCAGGTCAAGGCGATGGTGCCCCCCGCCATCGCCTCGCATCTGGGCTGGACGGGGCTGGTCAGCAACCCTGTCTTCGCGCTGGTGCTCGCCAATCTGGCGGCCATGCCCCTGCTGTTCGGACGACGCATGTGCGCGGCGCCCGTGCAGGGCGCGATCTGGGCCGAAGCGATGAAACCGGCCGGCGCCATCATTCTGGCGATCGGCGCGGGCGGCGCGCTCAAACAGGTGCTGGTCACCGCTGGGCTGGCCGATTTCCTCGCTCATCTGGCCTCGCAGGGCGGCATCCCGGCTATTCCGATGGCCTGGATGACCGCCGTCTGCATCCGTCTGGCCACCGGGTCCGCCACCGTTGCCACCATCACCGCCGCCGGGATCATGCCCGCCGTGGTCACCGCCACGGGCGCTTCGCCCGAATGGACCGTGCTGGCCATCGGTGCCGGGTCGATCTTCTTTTCCCATGTCAACGATCCGGGCTTCTGGCTGGTGCGCAGCTATCTGGGCACCAGCACGCCCGACACGTTTCGCAGTTGGTCCGCCATGGAAACGGTCGTCTCCGTGGCAGCACTGGCTTTCGTTCTGGCAGGCAGCTATCTGCTGTGATGCGGGAGGGAACCATGCAGGAAGGACGGCTGGCCGATCGGGCCTATGCAGGCATCATCGAGATCATCAATGCCGAGGATCTGGAGATCGGCAACCGCCTGCCCTCCGAGGCGCGGCTGGCCGAGATCTTCGGCATCTCGCGGACCATGGTGCGCGAGGCGCTGGTAAGGCTGGCCTCCGACGGCATCACCGAGGCGCGGCGCGGCGCGGGCTCCTTCGTCAAGCGGCGGCCCTCGATGCGGCTGGGCTCGCATATGCAGATGATGGACCTGTCGGCCACCATGGGCAGCTATGAGGTGCGCTTCGTGCTGGAGGCCGAGGCGGCGCGGCTGGCGGCCATGCGGCGCTCGGTCGAGCAGATGAGCGCCATCCAGCGCGCCATGGACAATCTGCGCAAAGCGCTGGTCTCGACCGGCCCCGCGCATAGCGAGGACATGCTGCTGCATCGCGCGATTGTGCTGGCCACGGCCAATCCGGTGTTCCTCTCCTGCTTCGACCATATGCATGGCGAGGTTGACCGCATCATGCGCGCGGGCGTCGACATCTCCCGCTCGCGCCCGCCCGAGGCGATCAATGCCATGCTCACCGAGCATGAGATGATCGTCGAGGCGATCAAGGTGCAGGATGGCGACGCGGCGGCGCTGGCGATGCGCTGGCACCTGTCGCAGGGGCGCAAGCGGCTGATGCCCTGACCAACGAACGGTTGCAGCGGGACGAAAAGCCGGGACCTTGGTCCCGCATGTCCTGCCACGCCGCCTCGCCTATCAACAGCGCATATCCATAGGAGACGATGCGTGAGGTTCAGACATGTTCTGATGCTGGGGTCAGGCCTCGGCCTGCTGGCACACACTTTCCCGGCCATGGCCGCGACGCAGCCGGCGGAAAGGCCGATGCTGGCCGTGGCGCCCGCCGACCCGTTCGCGATCACCGTGCATGGCGTGGGCGACGGCAAGGCCGATGACACCGCCGCGATCCAGCAGGCGCTGGATAGCGCTGCGGAGAAGGGCGAGGGCATCGTCTTCCTGCCTGCGGGGCGTTATCGCATCACGCGCTCGCTGTTCATCTGGCCGGGCCTGCGCCTGTTCGGCACCGGAGAGCGCCGCCCCGAACTGGTGCTGGCCGACAGTACGCCCGGCTTCCAGCAGGGTGTCGCGACGATGGTCATCTTCGCCGGGCGCGGCCCCAAAGAGGGCAAGGGCCCGGCAGGCAAGGTGCCCTTCCCGCCGCCCGACGCCGTTCCGTTCAATCCCGCCATTGCCGACGCCAATCCGGGCACCTTCTATTCGGCGATGGAGGGGATCGACATCGCCATCGGCGCGGGCAATCCCGCGGCGGTGGGCGTGCGGTTCCATGCCGCGCAGCATGCCTATCTGCGGCATATGGATTTCCATGTCGGATCGGGGCTGGCCGGGCTCTATCAGGTGGCCAACGCTTGTCAGGACCTGCGCTTCTTTGGCGGGCGTTATGGCATTCTGACCGAGAAGCCCTCGCCCGCGTGGCAGTTCACCCTGCTCGATTCCAGCTTCAGCGGTCAGCGCGATGCCGCCATCCGCGAGCATGAAGCGAGCCTTACGCTGGTCAATGTTGCGATGCGCGACGTGCCGGTGGGGATCGACATCGACAAGGGCTATGGCGACTGGCTGTGGGGCAAGGATGTGCGCTTCGAGAATGTCTCGAAAGCGGGCGTGGTCATCTCCAACGAGGACAATGCCTATACGCAGATCGGCTTCGAAAATGCCGTCGCCAGCGGCACGCCGACCTTCGCCCG
>Ga0116227_10010659_pt1 | contig 15904 bp, 8 predicted proteins | sample S1TSphgellanicum_FD_89693 | JGI IMG/M metagenome (GOLD analysis project Ga0116227, IMG submission 89693) | Host-associated microbial communities from peat moss isolated from Minnesota, USA - S1T2_Fb - Sphagnum magellanicum MG | ecosystem: Host-associated > Plants > Peat moss > Unclassified... | reverse complement strand
TTGCTCTCACTTTTTTCCTGGGCCTTTTTTTTTCTCTCTTTTTTCTTTTTCTTGAAATAACACACCTGTGCATTATGCACAGGGTTCACACTAGTATATTATAAGTTGCTTGGACATCACCTATTTTTGACCATACTGTCCAACCTACTTCTAGTATGTTAAGGTGTTGTACACTCAAGCAAATCCATAGCCCTTGCATAAAGGCACGCTCAATAAATTGTTCTTTTTGAAAGCAAATTGGAACAAGTGAATACATAGCCCTTGCATAAAGACACGCCCAATAATTGGTTCTTCTTGAAAAGCAAATTGTAACAAAATTTTATTATATGCTCTAGGCATCTTGGTGGGTACATAGTATGTAGCTGCAGCTTTGGAGCTTCATTATTTGATTCTTCTTGCACTCCAGGTCTGTTCTGCAACCTAGTTGAATGGTCAGTTTCCTTGGCAGAATAACTACAGACCACCATTCAGAGTAATATGCAAGAAAATAGTCACCTTCTAACTTCTAATTTTTATTATAAAATGGAAAGAAATTACCAGTGCATCTTATTTCAAAGTCCTCAAAAGTCCAACCCTGAAACCAGCTGCTATAAACTGTGGTCGGTTGTGAATTAGGTGTATAACATGTCACCAATTGCAGACCACCTGCTCCAAAAACCATTGGGGACAGACTTTTTTTGGTGTGTGAATTTTCACACAAATAGGAAATTAAGAAAAAAGGAATGTCACATATTCCCTTTTTCTGAGAAATTTAGCCCAAAATTAATTTCTTTAATTGAAATTAGCCAAAGATCGCCACAACTGCTTACAATATGAAGGGTTGCTTAAAGTTTCTTTGCTCTTATATTTTTAATATTGCCAAATTTAGCTAAACATTCTTGTGAACAATCACTACTTCAGAAACATCAAAGAATTGAGAAAAATAAAATTTAGAAACATGTTACCATTTGTGCTAAATTCCTCTTGGGATTGCTTACATTTGATGCAACGTAAAAAAAATTGTGAAAAAAGAAGAAGAAAACACTGAGATTATTGAGTTGATACTTAATGCCGAAATAATTTAACATTGAATGACAAATTGCAAGACAACAGTTAACTCCTAATAGTTATTTAGAAATGGAAAAGGAAAACCCAAGCATATTATTTCGAAGCCCCACGTCCAAGGGTGAAACTAGGTGCTATAAACTGCATTTGTTTGATGGTCAGATTGAACACCCAAATCGGGATACCTTTTTTTTCAATTTTGTGATGTAGCTACCTAGCCACACTGGCCCTCGTCCACAAGAGGAAATAGCCAAATTTGGAATTTTGCTACAGGTCAGAGAGGACAGTTCAATTTTTTTGGGGGAATCCTCCTATGTTTTGGTGACCTTCTTGAATAATAAAATATGGCAATTTCTAAGAAAAAGTTCCTCAAAATTGGGCAACTTTGTATGGTGCACTGAATTTTTATTTTTGGCACCAATTGGAAAATGTTCGCCCAAAAAAATGAACGTTGGTTGAAAGAGATCAAATTTGGGCAACAGGAGCATTTCTCATCTCAAATTAATTTTTTCTAAGTACTGGCACATGGTGCTTCTTCAAATTTAAACTATTTGTGTTCAATGTAATAATGTTCAACTCTCCAACACTGTAGAAAAACAATAATGTACCTTGAAATTTCTTTATCCCCTTCACAGATTTCTCAAATCCAATCTTACAAGACAATTTACCGAAATTTCATGTGACTGCACATACTTTGTGTTCTCATTTTTTGTGGCATGTGGATACTTCAATATTTTTCTATTTTCACACAGGAAATCTTGATTTTTGAGAAAATTAGGTAATGTGGTTTGGAAATTTCTGCACTTGCAACAATTTTCCCTTAGAATTTCTCAACATTTCAACTTATCATTTCTTAATTAATCTATGTCAAATCTAACAAGGGCGTAGGGTATATAGCTCATCCATGTTTGGTGCAAAATGCCCAAACAATTGAACATTGAAGGAAATTGGGTTCTGAACAGCCCAAACTTGAGTATTTGAAATGTCAGCACAGTAACATACAAGGTGTATGTTTATTCTCACTATGCTTAAAAAATGGCTCTGTAATTTTGAAAAAATGCATAATTCTCAACAACATTTCAAGCACAAGGTTTGAATGAAGATAATTACTTTGTTTACAAAATTGGAAATTAAAAATGCTAATCTACAATATCAACAGTGAGTCTTAATTTTTAGCTATGACATGGGGATTCTACCACTAGTCCAACAGCCACATGCCTTGTGGAATGGGTTTGACATGTGACAAATTTTGCTAGGGCAACTCCAATGTTGATAACACCAATGTTGGATGAGTATGGAATTTGAGAGGGATTAATCAGATCTATATATCATGGTAGGGATTGAATTAGTTTAATCTATATATCTAAAAATCTTGAGGGATAATGGTAGGTCAAAACATTTTCAAATTAAATATCAGGCTGTAATAACTTTGGATTTTTGGTGTCACACTCACTACCCAGTAGGAATAGTGATGGATTTTAAATTTGAAACCAATCGATAAAACTATGGTATTCCACGAGTAGAGTTTAGGTACTTTTAGAAAAAGGAAATTTTTATTTATATATTTTCTTTGTAATTTTGGGAGGAAGAACTCAAACAGCCAATAAAGGATGCAAAGGTCTACATGAATTGCATAGCAAGCTAAAAAGCACAATGCATAAGGTTGAGTTCAAAAAATATGTCCAATGTTAGTCTTTTGAAACCCTAAGTTGTCTATGGATATACAAGTAGCATATAAAAGCATAAACATGATTATTATCATGAAACATGGAACACATATGTAATTAATTTCCAACTTTGAAAGAATTCAAAAAAATTTAAAATCAATTTTAAGAGTTTAAAGATAGATAGAATAACATCTTCAACTTGGTGGGCACCAAACAAAGTGTTGAAACAACAAATTTTCATAAGAAACTTTTTCACCATCAAAACAATTAACATACATGACAATAAATGAACTTGGTGGTCACCAGAATTTTAAAACTAAAAGACCTTTAAAAAAAAGGGTGCATAAATAAAACATTGCATAACATCATCAAGTTTCCATGATGCCCTTTAAAATCAGCAAATCACTTGGTAAACAATTTAGTGGCAAAATCAAAGAACACAATTTGAAATATATATTAAATTTTACATCATTAAATTTTGCAAAGTATCAACAAAAGAATTTACAATACCTACAGTTAATGTATCTCATAAACCATTGGTGGACCATTGAATAGCAAAGCTTGGGGGCATTTAACAATTGAAAAAAATTATTTATTAGGAAATAAAATCACCTGGTGGCCACCAATGGGTATCATAATCCTAGCTTGAAACGTACTAAGACATATACATTAAACATTTAACCTTGAATAAGAAGAAATTTGTTTATTATGGAATATGGAATATGAATTTCACCTTCTGGAATTGACAACCAAAGCAAACCTCAAGTGCACGAAAAACAATGATTATCAATTTATTGATTTCATACAAATACATTGAGTATCAAAAACTACTTCACCATCCATACATGAATTCGGATAATGAATTACTAAAACTAAAATTCCACTTTACAAGCGACCAAAAATTGAGGAGTTGTCTAACCTTTTAAACCAATAATGAAATATGCAACTACATCCTTTGATTCTCTAAATAGAAAACTCGGTCAAGAGCATGATTTTCTACTAGTTAGAATTGCAAATGCTTTCATGCGGTCTACAAACAAAGACCAAAATCCACTACAAGCATAAATGAATAATTGAAATTTCCCCAAACTATAAACCTTAAACTCACAAATATAAAATAAAAACAAATAATTAAACCAACATGAAATGAAAGACATGGAAAACATAACTAAAACAAGGAAGGGTTTAAGGTTTACTTAGGACATCACCTAAAGGAAGTTGCACTATTGTCGGATCTTTGTTCGAACTTCCTTCAAGCTACTTGAACCAAAAATAAGACGAATATCGAAAACTGAACATAGCCTCAAAATTTGCATGAGAACTATGAAATGGGCATAAACAATATTTGCAAAAGGCAAACCCTTCAACGCCAACCACAATTGAGATGTGAGGTCTAACCATTGCACCTTGTTTTTGGATAATTCACCTCCTCTGAATGCCTCAAGGAAAAGTCCACTTCATTTTGGATTTTGAAAGGCCTTACTAAGCTCATCATCAATGAGTATTATTTGATCCCTGAAAGCAGACCTCTACATGCAAAATGAACTTGATCAAAATCCTTCAAATAGTAATAAACCGAATGTCTAAGTTGACCCATTTTTGTAGTTCATTGTTCACATCCCTAAACAAACACAAATTGATTAATGAAATTTTTAGGCATCAACAAAGGTTAAATTTTCAAGGACATCTTTTAACAACATACACAACCAAATAGCGATGTAAAATTGTTCAAATGCTCAAGAAAGGAAATCATATACTCTAGTATAAATTTCCAACTTGGATATGTCTAAATTCTTCCTAATCTTTTGTTGATTTCTTTAAAGAAGGGCACACTTTGGAAAATAACAAAGGACACCATTAACACTGAGAATGAAAAGTTTTTTAATTGTACCAAATCGAGGTTGAAAAGTCTGAATCCACTTCTTTGGATTAAAAAGAGAAACACCATGCAACTACCAAAAAGAAGAAAGGCTAAGGCAAGGAGATATTCCAAAATGAGTAAATGCCTCCATCCTTGTTGTAGGAAATGTTAATCCAACATAGAATTTACAAGAATTAAGTTGATATTTAGAATATGGAAGGTTAATTTTGATCAGAACTTTGATAATAACACAGATTGAAAAGACACATATCACGACTTGGTGGCCACCAAGTAGATGAGGGAGAACATTAGGCGACCACTTGATGGTCGTAGGACTGTGAAATTTAACCCAAAGGCCACCAAGCCAAAACTAAACAATTGAAAGACAAGCAACATTCAAGCAATAAAATTTAATATTTTTAGTATTTTTTTCAAAAGGAAAAATTTGAGATATTCAAACAAGAGAAGTTTGAAGATGAACAATTAATATAAAGTACTTTTCTTTTCAATTTCAATTTCGCATTATTACAAAAAGTGGGTTGGCAAATAGGACTACATTTCATAAATAACATTTTAAGAAGTCTTGGATTATTTGGATTAATACATTTAATCCTTCCAAAAGGATTGTCTTCAATAAAGGTGAAAACACCATATCTACCGAATGAAGATTTTCCAAGTAAGGGAGAATAGATTCCAACAAATATTGATTGTCCCCATGAAAGCTGTTAAATGATTCCAAAAAATGGCAGTATATGAACCATTAATCATGCTAGCAATGTGTTGCCAATGTGAGTGTAAGGAAATGTAGAAAAGAAAATGTCAAGGTTTTTATGGAAAATTGGTTTGTTAGGTTTATCTGGTAGGAAATGCGAATTTCCATGAAAAATTCCTAATAAAGCACTCTAGAAGCATGTATAGAGATTTGTGTTTTGCACCAAATTTGCTACAAATAATTATAGATATTGTGACACTAAGCTAGAGACCAAATGTAGGTGTCAAATTGCACAAGACATTTCTTCAAGAATTCTTTCAATCTAGGATGGAGAATGATGGTGCGAAATGCAACATTTCCATACCCGCCCTTATCAAAGCGTGTGGCAATCAAAACTCCATTTAGATTGAAAATCACATGAAATGGACTCACCTTCAGTGTAAGTAAACGAAGCACTAGGGAGTCACCACCCGAAGTTGATGGAATCTCGTCTAAATTTACTTCAACGACAATGTGTGAATTCGGCAACTCCACATCTTCTGCCTCCTTAAGAAACAATGGTTCAATAACCTAAAAAAAAAACAACAACAAACCGTTGGCAAAGTTTTAAAAATCGAAGACCACATAAATCAACAAATTTGGAAAATCAAAGAAAGAATCGGAAGGAAGGAACAAAAAAACAAATTTGGACTATTTACTATGGATGTTGAATAATTTCTACAAAAAATGGTGCAATAGGCCATGGTGCACTTTTCAACTAACATCCAAAATCTCACATCTTCTTTCTTGAAACTTTTATGGTGCTAAAAGGATAAAGTTCCACAAAGGTGGGAACACTAAGCCCAAAGTAATGAAGAAATTGTAAGTATGGGAGAAGAATTTTCATGAAATAATTATCCTCTCTTAATAGGTCGTCATAGGACTCAACAAATATGGCATTAAAGTGTGGAGTTAGGCACATTTTATAAGGTGTATTGTCTAACAACAATGTATTTCCATAGTGAATATTAAGATACCTATGGAAAAAATTAGAAAGGTTTTTATGATAAATTGTTTTATCATGAGTGGGATGATTAACACAATTATAGTCCCTTTTGAAGGGTAACTACAAAAAGTGATTGTTATTCTTGGACAAATTTCAACCAATATTCCTTTGTGGGTCAATCTCAATACTCGTCTCTTCTACTATTTTTCTCAAGTAGGCATTCATCTTGGCAGGCAAAGTAGACATCCATATGTAGATGGTAAATTGCTCTAAACACCTTAAGAGGAATTTAGAACTGGCCTTGGAACAATCAACTTGCCTAATAAAGTGCGACCCTAAATTACATTAAACAATAGAGGTTGGAGGTGATTAATTTTGAAATATTCCTTCCCAACAAGGACCTTTTTCAAATTGAAAATCATGTGCAAAGGATTCACCTCCACATCCTTTGCATCTATGGGAGGAGGAGATTTGAAATCTCTGAGAGCAAGCTTTTTCCCCTTATCTTTTTCGGTAGTTTCATGGAGATCTTTAAAAATTTTATCATCTTTAACCCCATCAAATCCCACATGGGGCATTGGCGGTCGCGACAGGACAGATGGTTCGAGGGATGGGAGAGATGCAAGTGTAGATTGAAGTGGGGACACAAAACTTGGACGTGGCAAAGGCTGAACTAAAAACGATATCAATCTCCTCTATCTCTCTTGCCTTTTTGCATGCCATCTCCAATGCAATTCAGTCCTGTCCAATTGTCCAAATATTTGAACAACCATCTGTGAGGCATTCTTGCACATGAAGATATGCACTCACAAACCCGCTTGGAAGTGGAACTACTATGTAGTTGTAGTCTAACAAATAAAATTGTTCAATGTAATGCAATGAAATTCACTAGGAATCTAATGCATTGTGTCCATTTAGAAGATACAAAGACACTATGGGAGAATCGTAATTCACCATGATGGAATGTGAAGGGGCATTATGTTGATGTTCATTCATTGTCACGCTTGATGGTTGAACCCCTTTTGTTCCATTCGTCATAACATCTACACATAACCTCCTAATCTAACATGCATTGGATTTTTGAAAAGCTAATCTAAAAAGAAACCATGGCACAAAATTTTATAAGTTTTTATTCTTTTGATAAAGAATTAAGCCCTGGGACTAAAAATCACTTTGTTTAGATTGAGGAAAAAAACAAACAATTTTAACCCCCTCTACTTTTGGCAAGTGTAACACCCTTATAACAACCTCGATGATACTGAAAATTGGAAAGAACCTTCTACACCTCCTACATAAGAACTATTTTAAGTTTGACACAAATCAAACAGTGGATTTGGGAGGAACAATTATTTGAAATAAAACTCTAGAAATTTTGTCATGGAAATCCTTTCATGAACTCCACTACAAACACCCTCTACTTCCGGCAAGCGTAGCTCCCTTACAGCAACCCCGATGATGTTGAAAATTGGAGAGAACCTTCTACACCTCCTAAACAAAAACTATTTTAAGTTTGACACAAATCCAACAGTGGATTTGGGAGGAACAACTATTTGAAATAAAACTCTAGAAGCTTTGTCATGGAATTCCTTCCATGCTTATTTCTTGCACACATATTTTCCATGAACAACCTTTCCACACATAAGAACTAATCTTTTTCTCACACATTCATTCTCCTCCCTTTCTCTTTTTCCCATACAAGATACTCCTTTCTCCTTTGGTAAGCCTCCATGACCTTTCCTTGAGCTTGTTTCCCTTGTCTAATGGAAGCTTCGAAATCCTTCCCTCCGATCAATGGACCCTTCATCCTTCAAGAGCCAATGAGAATTGAAAATGATTTGCCCTCCAATTGAATTTAGGATGAAAATTCTTAGGTCTAATGAGACACAAAAAATATTTCATCCTCTAATCAAATAGGATGACAATCCTCATGACTAATGGGATTAAAGGACTCATCCTTCCCCTTATCTTGGAGATCTTGATGAAGTTCTTGAGCTTGATCCTTATCCTTTCCGTCCGTTGACCTTCACATCCTACTTCTTCATCCTAATTATTTCAAGTAACTAATTATTAGGACAATCTATCGGTTGTAACAAGTAAACATCCTTGAGTCCTTATTTGATTAAATCAATTCAATGGTTGAAGTAACATCCCCACATACCATTTACTCTTTTGATATCCCTTACTTATTTTTTCTTCCATGTATTAATTAACTATGTAGTACATAGTAAATTGGAATTAAAAATTGCATCACAAAATCCCCCACATACTTCTAGATCCACTGTCGAAATTAGGGTTTGATGACTCCATTAAATCTAGGATGTTCAAGATTTCATGAAGTTTCGCCGTCACTTTCACACCTTATGCCTACCTAATTTGTTAAATAAAATAACCTCAACCCCTTTTGAACGCAAGTACCACATTGTTTCTGCTACCCTTTTGGTTTTTTGTTGATGTAGGTGAGCATTTAGTCATGGCGGATGATGTCGCTACACCCTCAAATCCTCTAGTTTCACTAGAAGAAAAGGAAAAACTTGAAGAAGCACCGCTTGATGTGAAGGTCTCTCAACAGTCATGCGAACAAGAACCGTCCAGAAGAATGGTGCGCATTCGAGTAGATCGTTTGGCATGGGATCGTCGATTGTCTCCTAACCCACATGCTTTAGTAATCTATTTAAAATTTGTTCTTGCTTGTGGAACTGCACCAGAAAGGTTTGAAGAGTGTCAATGTGAAATCGATGATGTTCGTCTTCATTGTCGAACTTGGGTTTCCAGTGATGGCCATTATCGTTGGTTGCGAGGCCCAATCAATCCCCTTTCCATGGAGCATCAAGCCGAATACTTAGCTCGCACCATTCATCGCATTCTGGAGTTTTTGTAATTGTGATTTATCCTCTTAAAATTGTTTACTAAATTATAATTCACCTGAAGCCACTCAGATGGAAATGTTAATGCCTAAGTTTGATTTTGATTTTATTTAAAAGTTTGATAAAAGCAAAAACTAAATAAAGATGTATTAGGATTGCATCTCAGAAATCTTTTAAGTACACCATTCGTGCTTAAAGATTATTTTACAGATTAACTTAATATTGTCATGGCAAGATGTTATTGCTAATTATGGGCTTATATTCCCAATATATCAATAAATCAAATCTAATTCTACATCCCCTTTCCCTTCTCTACAACATAAAATGATCATGCACTTAAAAGGTTTACTAGGTTTTAAAATTAACCAAGTCTTGCATCAATTTAAATAAAAGAATCTTCTACGCTGAAATATCCAAAAGCTAATTCAATTCTTAATAATTATTATTTGGAGGTTTAATAATTAATTAATACTAAGGAAAATTATGGAATTAAAACTTAACAATTTGTGATATTATAATCCATGACTCACACCATCCTTCAAATTCCACCAGAACCAAAATAAGGCTAAAGGCTTGTCTTAGTCATTTGAGTCCTCAAATGTGTACTCACCCAAATCATTGGACACATAACCTCCATCAAATGGACCTTCACCTGCAAATGAAAATAACAAAGATGAAAATGTACCCAAACAAGAAAAAATCTTAGCTAAACAATTGAAAACTAAAAACAATTTTGAAAAAAAATGGAGAGAAGGGAATTAGAAACTAAATAATGGACATTAAACAATTTGAAAATAAATCTCGGTGGGTATAACAAAGGATTCATTTTTTGAATCTTGCACCACTATATTTTTCAAATCTTTCAACCACATGACTATCTAGTGGCCATTAAATAAGACCTATCTAGTGGCCACCTAATCAAAATATTAGGTGACCATTAGATATAAACCTATATGGTGACCACTAGATTGTAATATAAGTGAGCCACCACATATAAACCTATTTGGTGGCCACTTGATTGAAATATAAGGTGACAACTAAATAGGTCAATCTAATGGCCACCAGATCATCATATTTAGTGGTCACTAAATTGCCGTATTTGATGGTCACTAAATCGCCTTATCTAATGACCACTAGATATAAAACTTCAATTAGTACTAGATTGATTTATCTAATGGCCACCATGTTTACATATTTGGTGGCCACTACATGCAGAATATCTAACAACCAACACATTAAAAAAAAATTTAAAAAAATCTAATGGCCACTAAATGAAATCTACACTTTAGAATAAAACTAAGAAAAGAATCTTATCTAGTTGTATTCATAATTTAAAAGAATTATACAATGCTTGATGAGGAAAGCCATTAGTTGTAATTTAATCTAGCTTTAGCTGGGATCAAGTTTTCGAGAGGAACTTGTTTGTTCATCTCTTCACTAATATTATCATCATCGATATCCTCAACATCATCCTCCATCCCAACAGTGGAAGTTTGCAACGACTCCATAAAACATATTTCATGTCGTGTTAATACATCATTGGAGTGTTGTTCTTTGTCTACCATTGTCTTTTTTTTAACCACATGAAATTGAGAACTCCTCAGGATAGACAAATTATCGATATTCCTTTTCATGTTGACTTCCTTAATAACAACACCGTGGGTATATTTCTTTCCTTTTTTTTTCTTTCTTGTAGGAATAAAAGTATCTTCTTCTTGCAGTTCTTTTTCTGCATCTAGCCCTTTTTGTTCGAATTCTCCAAATGGGGGCGGACACAAATTGCAAGGGGCACTGGACTTGTATTATACAAAACCAATAAACTCATCATTGCAATCTCTTTAGCCTTGTTGAGCAAGTCCATTGGAATTAGTTTAAGAACCCAAACCTTCTTTTATTACACATTGCATCGATACTAGTTCAAACTCGTAAGTGGACAACAAAACTTGAAACATGGATATACATTGGGGATGCATGAAAACTTACTAGGCATAGATTTGTTAATATTCCACCACTAAAGATACTAAAACACATCGTCCCACCACGACATAATGGTTGTAGAATGAATCAAATGGTGTTGAGTTCCAACTTATACAACAACCTCTATTCTTTTGGAAATGGATCGTCACATGTTGGAAGACACCTTGACGTTGAAATTTCAACTTGTGTTAACTTTCCTTCCTATGAAGGAAAAAGGTAAATGTATATCACAAGCGACAAATTCATCCACAAGCCTAATAACCTCACAAGAAGAACTTCTTGCTTGGAAACTTGGTAAAATCTATACTCCATAGAGATGTCATTCTCGAAGTCTTCTTCATGAAATGTGATGATTAAATTGTTAAAAAACTTTTAGTCGCAAATACAAACAATCACTTTGAATGTGACCTTCATGGACACCAAGCTCAAAAGCACATTCTTCCAATCTATGAAAGAATAGACATTTGGGTCCTCACTTAGTGAATTTGTAGTTGAGAACATAACAAAGGTCTTTGCTAACTTCTTGTTCATGATATCAACATTCCTTGAGCAAACCATCCACAATGTCCTTAAGGTTGTTGAATTCTATAATGTGACTAGACGCACACTGGGCTCATTTGTGGGTTTTTATCAATGAACCTTGAAATCCACTAATGGAGAACCTTGTTGAATTCATCGAAGGGACGATCCTTGGATAGATTCATATGGATTTTTCCTTTGACACTAAGAGAAGAATGGCATTTTTTAACCAACCAGTTTTCGACTTATGTCATCCTCAACTTTGTTTTGATTACACACTAATATTTAATTTTTAAAAATCTGCATGAATGGAATGGCATTTCAAATGAGTTAACGTGTAAATTAGTTTGGTAAATGTATGGCATTGACCATGATCGGGTGTTGACCATTAAAATATTTTTAAAAATAAAATATAACCCAGTTGAAAAGTAGTTGAAAATCCCACTTTGCCATGACATTATGCCACGTTGTCAATTGCTTGATTATTTTGGTGGACCTTATTTTTGAATGGATGAAAAAAAGATATTAATGGATGAAATATTGATGCATTTTCAACTATACTTCAACTTTAATTATCATTACGTATACCGTACCCACATATTACCTACCCACCGACCTATTTATCATTATTTACACCTTATGTACATGTTACCTACTTACTATTGTAATTTATACCTACATATTACATATCTACTTACCTAAGTACCTACAAACTATTGACATACATAACTTAACCTACACCTTACTTTAAATCACCTATGTTTTAATCTAAATCTATTTAACCTACAATTTATCACCTACCTATAACTACCTTGGTAATATTTTCAACATATTTTCAACTTGCTTTCAAGTACCTTGTAGTTGATTTTGTTACTTTGGCTTGACTTCACATATGTTTGGATGACCTACAAACAAAAAGACACCACGTGTCATGCAAGTGTGTAACATAAGTGTCCACATGGCACAATATCATATGATGACATTTTCAATAAATCAATAATTTCAAGATTTTGAGACTATACACATGGCACATGTCAAATAATTTAGTTTGATGGTGGACCACAAATGCCCATATGACATGTGTCAATGTTCCATTGGTTATAATGTAATTGAATTATAATCAAAAATTAAAAATTCAATGCCCTTCCTCAATGACATGACACGTAGGTGGACGAAGTTCATCCATTGACTTGCCAACATGGAGTCAATTAAGTCCAGTCAACACTTTATTATTAGAATGTTGCATCGATTAAAATGTTGTCACTTCAACATCAACCCACAAATTGATATGTGTACATTATTTTCAACTATGTTGTGGGGTCAATTCAACATTGTTGACTATTTTGGAAATTAGTTAACAATGTCATTTTTGAGTTGCAAAAAACATTTTGCAGTTGAAACTGATGCTTTCAACTATAAATGACAATTGAGAATAGCTGAAAACATAGTTGAAAAATGGGGTTTTTCTCCTAATGTGAAGAAATCATCAGTTAAGGTCCTTTCGAATAGCACAAACAACACCTTGTAATTATGTTGTAATTTGATTCTTTTCCACATCTCATTAATGTAAGGATGTGAATTTTGTGCCACTGGTTGAGGTTGATTATAAATACCATAATTTCATTTCAAATCACCTTCCTTTTTTTCATGTTGTAGCAAAAATCCATCATTGTCAAGAGGTGTAGGTTACCTCCTATTACAAGTTGATCTCGCAACAATATTTCATGTGCAACAAAATTTCCTTCCACTCATCATAAAGTAGGTCCAAAAGCAACAAGATTCTCATACATTCCTTAATAGACTAAATTGCAAACATAGTTGTTAGGGAAGTTTTGAAGCTCTACACAAAACCAATAAAGCATGATAGATCATTTCCAACACCTTAAGCAAGCATTCAACATGAATATCATGCAAAAATGTTTTTTAAAAATCTATACCTTGTAAGCTTGAGTCTTCTTCTTGTCTTGTTTGAGTTCTAGGCTTGGTTAACCGAACTCAATCCATATTTTTTGTGTGTTGAAGATTCTCATTATATGAAAGGACCAAGTTCTTCAAAGTATGAAGATTATTAAAGATAGATGAGAGCTTGCAAACCTTCATAGAATCAACATTCCAAACGACTATGATATTAAAGGTTTAGAATTACTTGTGTATGTCGTCGTTGTTGATATCTTCCATATGAGTATTTCCAAATAAAATTGAAGAACAAATTAGTTCAAAGGAGTTGACTGAAACAATTGGAGTGATGGGTGATGAACCAACAACAAGAAATTGTAATATGCAATTTACCTTCAAAACTTGGATTGTATGTTATTCACCTGAAAAGATTAGACCAGGTCCTTAGTTTGGTTTCTAGAATCTTTGTGGGATCATTAAAGTCAATAGGAACATTGTTGATTGATGTAGTGAAACATCAAAATTTGATGTTTGATTTCATTCTTTTATGTATTATTCAATGGATAGTACACTAAAGTTCTCCCAGGACGTGGCAAAAATTTATTGATAGTCCTAAACCTTGACACCTTCAATAGGCTTGTTTCCAAAGGGGAAACAATTCGCTCTTGATTGACTCATCTACATGCTTGCAATTTATTTCGTCAAAAACCCTTGGGATATTTCTTCATGACGAGGTTGTTAATCGTCTTCTTCTTAGTTTCTTACATAGTTGCCTCTTTATTTTGCTTCTTGGGAGCTCTCATCACAAATGAACCTTCAACATTTGTTTGAGTCGTTTCAAAAAATTGTTTCAATTTTGTTATCCTTTTCAATGACTATCATGGTCACCATTTCATCCCACATTTGGTGGATAAACCTTGTTGTTTTGTTAAGGAGCTTCACACCCCTTAACCTTCCTCTCTCAAAACTCCTCGAGTGCAAATTGTCATCCATTTTCGAAATAGCACACACAATCCCAGCTTGGAACATTGAAAATGGGACTAAAAGAAAGACAACCATCTGTTGTGAATCATCCTTGTAGGCCTTGAGGTTCATAACATGCGCATATTTCACTGTCAAGGTCCTTCCATTTCTTGAATTGGAAACACCATTCAATTTGTTGGGTTTCCGATTTTAGCTCTATACTCCACTTGTCCACATCTTTTTCTAGCACCCAAATGGCGACATCTACATTCTTGTAGTGTTTGTCATACCCCAATTTCTCCCCAAGAATTTTGTTGAATAAGTGAGTACAAGTATCATTATTGCATGGACAAAAGAACTATAAGAATAGTAGAAAAAATAGAAGAAATGATTTGGTGGCCACCTGTGAGGCAACTTTTGTCCCTCTACCTCCGATTCTATAAGGTGACTATGCTTGAAAGCACAAATGCTACCGATGAAGGACGAATGCGAATGTATGTCTAGTTATTAGGTTGCGTTCGTAGATGAAGTTAATTATTTCACCTTCCAAGCGTCATTCACAATTCAACATTGATAGATTTGTTATTTAGATTCACACATTCCAAATCCTAGAACCTTATATCAAATTGTCACACCTTTTAATGAACACTTATGGACTCAACACCTTCTTAAACTTGGCTACAACCAGCAAGCCTTTGAACTATTGTTTCTAACACATATGTTGTCCAAATCTCGCTTGCTTTAGCTCTTTGGAAAGCTAACCACTAGGCGCACCTTCCCACCAAATATCAAGATCTGTAGCTAAATAACTAGGAAGTTATGCTACGAAACCCGAGAGGGTTTTGCAAAGGAAATTGGTCCAACTCAATTGCAGACCCCCAATCACTTGGAGAATTGTTTCTCCCACATACGTTGTCCAAATCTAGCTTGCTATAACTCTTTGGAAAGCTAGCAACAAGGCACATCTACCTACCAAATCTTAGGCTCTGCAGCTAAATAACTAAGAAGTTATACTACAAAACCCAAGAAGTTTTTTGTGAAGTTTCTCTAAATTCTAACCTTCCAACCTCATCATTCCTCACCCCCATTCCTTAAAACTATTACAAGATCTTCCCTCCACTCCTTTCCTTCTTCCCTCTCCCAAGTCTCATCCCCATTTCCCTTCAAAAAGCTTGTGAAAACCAATACTAAAGGAAATTCTCCAAGGCAAAGAGAGACCCCCCCAATCATCCGAGTCGCCTTTTAAAGAGAAGGAGAAGGGAGGAGGGAGGATCCCATGCTTGGTGGTCAAAGGAGGATCCCATGCTTGGTGGTCAAAGGAGGATCCCTTGCTTGGTGGTCAATGAAGATCCCTTGCTTGGTGGTCAATGAAGATCCCTTGCTTGGTGGTCAATGAAGGATCCCATGCTTGGTGGT
>Ga0116227_10010658_pt1 | contig 15906 bp, 14 predicted proteins | sample S1TSphgellanicum_FD_89693 | JGI IMG/M metagenome (GOLD analysis project Ga0116227, IMG submission 89693) | Host-associated microbial communities from peat moss isolated from Minnesota, USA - S1T2_Fb - Sphagnum magellanicum MG | ecosystem: Host-associated > Plants > Peat moss > Unclassified... | reverse complement strand
TTTTTTTTTTTTTTTTTTTTTTAAAAAAATTTTAATCTTGTGGAGTTTTTTAATCAAAAAAAAAAAAAAAAAAAAAAAAAAAAAAAAAAAAACTTGTAACCCAAAACCTAGTTTTGAATTTCTAACATAGAAATTACTGGTTTTTGGGCTTTATAATAATAATAATAATAATAATAATAATAATATTAGTTACATTAAAAAAAGTTCCTTCACATTTTCGCTCTCATATTTTCTCACATTTACATGCTTAGACAAATAACTGGCAATTAAGGGATTTTTAAAATATTTTTAATATTTAGAATTTAGTGATTTTTCCAAAGATTTTAGCCAAATCAGTCAAATCTAAACTAGAAAAATAGAATTTCTCCCAAAAAGTCGACTTTTTCAGTAAAGAAATGAAAACTTTTGTCTCAAAAAACTAGTGTTGCAAACCTTTTAAAACTACTTTTAGAATTTAATTCAATTTAAGTATCTTTAATTCACTTAATTTAATTAAGAATCCTTTTACATGGATTCATTTTTTTTTTCGTTTTTGGAATTTCAATTTCTTTTTTGCAACTTTGTTCTTTCCATTTTTATCCTTTAGTTGATTTTTCACCTTTTAATCCTTTTACTTCCCTTGGATAGTTTATTTTACAACCATGTTTTCACCATTATTGTTATTTCCCATATTAAATGTTTTGGTTCAATAAATGGAAATTCATATTCTTTAAAAATGAAACTATGGATGCTTTGTGTTATTGTTATTATTATTATCAATACTTGTATTTTTGTTGAATCTTAAGTTTGTCAAATGAGTATGCAATTCCAAAAATACAATGTAAAATAGGAAACTAGTTAAATTTTAATATGTAGTTCAAATGATAATTAACCTAGACCTAAATATTTTAACTTACAACCATTTACAACATGCAAAGTTTAAACATGGAAATTTTTTGAATAAATAATTATAATTTTCAAATCAATAATATTGCCCAAAAACATAGAGTATAAAAAAATTAAATACAAAAATGGAATAATTTCATGAGAATCATAATGAAATATTATATTATAGCTCACAATTGAAAGTACAATTTTCAATAGCCCCATTTTGGTTTTTCCTCGACCAACTCATGCTGATAATGTAATATGGAAATGATGATCTATTTATCATAAAATATAAATGTTAAATAGGTTTTTAAATTAACTTATGATTGCAAAAATTATGTGCCCCATATTGGGAAGAAGAAGCAACCACATGATACGGAAGTGTTAATCTATATGTTTATCCCAAACTCCACCAAAATGAGGAAACCTATGTTAAATTGTTTGGTTTCAAATATTTTAGGTCTGGATTTATATTAAGCTTTAGTAGTTATCTAGAATTATCTTTTGTGTTCATACTTTTTGTTTTTCTTTACAAACCAATAATTAAACATTTCTTTGGATTTGCATGTTGATCCTTGATTTTTCCTTAACAACCTAATGACCAAAAGAAAATTTGAATTAATGATTTTTGTGAAATGTCAAGAATAGTCACAAGGGGCCTTAGAAGGCAATTAGAATTAGAAGCACCGCATCAACTTGTTCATGAAGTTGTTCAGCCACAAGAATAACCACATTCTCAAGTCGAGGGAATCCAACTAGTTGAAGCTCCCAACAATGAACTTCAACAACATGTTACAACATATGTACTTTTCCATCAAATACTTATAGAGCAAGAGAAAAGAAGTGAATCACAAGTACCTTCAATTAGTCAATTTTTGACACCCCAACAATCATCCCAACAACAATGGTCGAATGCATAATCGAATGGACAAAACACCGAACCTATTTGACATGCTAATGAAGTAACCTTTGTAGGATAAAGATGGCAATCTACGACAATTACTACATTCCCAAAACAAATGTGCCTCCTTGATCAACACCAATTATTGGTTACTATACACATAAACTAGTTCTTGTTTTGAATTCAACCACAACAAATTCAGAATTGGAGCACAACCAACTTTTAACCCGATTGGAACAACTACATAACTTGGAGTGAAGACCTTCACATATATCTAGTTCTCAACAGCTTGTAGAACTAGTGGAAGTAGTCATGGCCCCTATTGATGTTCAACAAACACGACCACTTCATCAAATTGTTTGACTGAATGTATTTGCCATGGGAACCATTGAACGACCACTTGTTGAACAAAATATATCGATTACAACCACTCAACCCATTGTTGAAGTTGCATTAACATGTGCATATTGTCAATAGGTCGGACATGAGTTCAATAATTGTCCTTTTGTGAATGATAAATTGAAGAGATTGATGAGAGAAGAACTCAAAACTTTTCTATAGCCTATGGTACTAAACACATCAATGACACATGTTGGTGTACCTATACAACAAACCCAAACACAACCGAGTTTGGTTACCAACCTAATACCAATTAGTCAACATTTAGGTTGGCCACAACTTGTTACACCACTAATAGTAGGGTAAATTAAAATTGTATTGCACTCGATGTTGTATAATATAGTTCCATATTTTGTACCTATGGATCCTAATATGTACTCAATGTACTATTTGGGAATCAAGGGACTTGATCCATTGATTTCTAGAAGAAAGAAGGGATATGCAATCGGTGTTACTCAACCGGAACGAATGCCACATATTGAACAATTGGTGCATAACCAATATCTTGTCAAAATTCCAACTTATGGACTAGAAGAATTGGTTATTGTCACAAGAGGTGTACTTGTTCAACAAACAATGGCAATACTTATAGATGTACCTATTACTACTGGACTACATGTCTATGGTAATGGTTTTCCACTAAGAAAAAAAAGGGTGTTTTGCAACAAGCCTTGTAACTCAATTTTTGAGTTGTAGAGGACATTTACAACTCACTGTATATATGGTGTAACTCATTGTAATTCAATTGTAATTTAATCAAAACAACTCATTTTCAACTACTATGCAACTCCATTACAACTACACACATGATATCATGTTAACATCATTAATTATCATCCATTTATTAAAATCTAACACATGGCATTATGAAGATTTTTTAACATAAATTATTTTTTTGAAATATTGATCTCCATCATCCATTATGATTATTAAGGATGGTCCAAGATTGTGACATGTGGCATAATAAAAAATTACCACATGGCATATTATCTGTATTTTGAAAAAATAAAATAAAATGTATATTAGTAGTTAGGTAGGTCATACATAACCATAGGTAGGTAGGTAGGAAAGTAGGACCTACCTACTTACCTAGGGAGGTACATAGGTGGGAAACCACAAGACTAAGTGCATTAAAAAATAGCCATGAAATTTTATTTTTTATTTTATGTTTTGCCTTTAAGTTAAACTTTTTAAAGCTCGTCCCAAAATGGCACATGTATTTTAATGTGAGAACATAAGAGAACAAGCCTTCTTCATATAGTTTGTAACAGGGGATTTGAAAACAAAGTATATGGGTTGAACCTTTTAATTGTCCATTAGTTGCAAATTGAGTTGCAACTATAACATTTAAGCACTCAAAGCAAGCTAGATCCAAAGGGAAAGCTCCATTGTTTTTGGTGTTGAAACAAAATTTTGACCCCTCCTATTGGCACATTTGGTGCATTAGAAATTGTCAAAAACGGAATAGAATTGAGAAAGTTATGGCCCTTCAATGTAGAGGGGGTCAAAAACTCAAACAAACAAACCACCAAATACTATAAAGACCAGTTCCCAAACACTAACAAATTCCTTGTATGTTGTTTTGTTGTTATTAGAATTCAAAAATGATTTGTAGAACTTTGAATGGCGTTCCTATAACACTTTAAAGCGTTTAAAATGAATAAGAAATAAGAAAGTTATGAGGTTTGAAAATAGTAGGGGTCGAAAGAAAAAAAAAAAAGTGTTTTGTAGGTTGAAAAGCTTAGTTCTTTTCTTGTTATTTTTTCATTACTCATTTTCCTTTGCATTTTAAAGATGATTTTTAGAACTTGAGGTAGTGCTCCCATAACATTTTAAATCATTCAAAATGAAACACATATGATGAAAATATAAATAACCGATGAGTATGTATCCTTATTTAATTATAAATAGTGTTATACTCATAACATAGTTGAATAATAGTACTTTAGTAGTGGTGCATTAGTCGCCATACTAATTATATCAATGGGAATCATAATAAAAAATTAGTTACAAATGTATCCCATAATGGGTGGTGGAAATGTAGACACGTGGCATGATCGCATGTATGTACATTGTACACTAGTTGCAACATAGTTATGGTTTTAGTGACACATTTATAATAGTTCTAAAGTAGTTGCCACATGCAACTACAATGCAACTCTTGAAAAAATCAAACATGGTTGATTACAGATGTATGTATGATGTGTATAAATTATTGTATAGAAGCCCCATTTTCAACTCACATGCAATTATAATACAACTGATTGATTTTCTAACATGGTAATTTATTTATTAATACGATGTATTTCAAGGGGGTAATTGCATAGTAGTTGTAATACCCAAGGGATAGTTGCATAATAGTTGTTTTTTTATTTTAATTATAATGTAATGTGGTTTTAGCGGATGTGATTTTTCATAATGTTCTTATCTAGTAGCCCATAAGGGCTACTTCATATCCATGCCAAGTGGAGAACCACTTGGAGGTTTGCCTAATGGAGGATTGCCAAGAAAAGGGTCACCTAATTGAAACCCACTTGGAAAACCACCACCTAATCCACATGTTGGATTTTATGGATGGTAGGCACCCAATCCAAGGATATTCATGCAACCATGGTATTAACAGGTTTTAGTTCAATCCGCATAACCAATAAATTGCCATATCAGAAGTTTCAATATCCCACATATGTGAAGGATACTAATTCTGATGCTCACATTAGAATTTTCAAAAAGGTAATCAAAGCTAATGGTGAGACTATGGAAGTGGATATCATCAACATGTTTGGTTTCACTTTATGAAACATTTCAGAGTGGGGTGAAAACTTCATACAAGATCATCCTAACTACACATTTGATGAATTGGAGCAAACATTTTGCAAACACCTTTGAACTGTGAAGAACGACAAAGAAATCTATATGCAACAAGTTGGCAAATGGGTAAAAGTTTGTTATGAACATTTACTTAAACTGGATAATTATTTACAAATGAAAGCTATTGATGTTTTTCTTACTACTATTTTCAAATCAAGTTTACATTCATACCTTAGATTGGCAACAAGTATGACGAGAGATACCCTGATCAAGCATAAAGAAGTTGTAATGATTTATGAAGAAAGTGGATTGATTATAGCAAATTACAATGCTTTGATAACTCAACCAAAGTCCAAACTGGTTGCACAACCCATAATCAGTTATACCATTACTAGGCAACGATTAACTTGTTCAAATTGTGGTTAAATAGGTCATGCAAAAAAAACATGTCATAATAGGAAAAAAGAAGAACCAACAATTCTTATTGTACCCATTAAAGTTGCTGAATTGTTGGCTGAAGTGGCTGCACAACTTGTTAAACCAACCAGAATGCCATTAAAATATCCTTATATTATCTGTTCTAGCTTTGAACATTATGCATTTGATGGTCTTAGAAATGAAGAAGTTCAAAACATGTTTTGGACTAAGCCAACGACCATTGCCATTGTAGTAGCAAAAAACCCTAAATTTGATAATGTACCAATTAATGTAGTTATTGTTGTCACGACACATAGCCAAGTACCAAAGTAATAGGCTTTTTAAAAACATGAAATGGTGAAGGCAAAATAACAACTGATTAACAAACAAAGGAACAATTGCATGGTTCATTTATTCATACTATTAAAGAATTACAGGGAAATGACTTAATGTCATAAGCATTCATCAATTTAAATGGACCACTTCATTCAAATTAGGTTGCTCTACGAAAACTAATAAATCAACTAGTTACAAGTAAACAACATGTTCAATTGATTCCATAAATAATAACACTAGAGAAGACTTTGGAGGAAATTTTGAAAGACATCAATACTCAAGTTCTGGAAACTAAGTATGTTATCAACTTGGGGAAATTCTTGAAGATTGTGCCAAACATCAAATGATACATTTTCAAACTGGTTAATTATGTTCAATTGGTTTAACGCGAACCTATTTATGCAACAGTGGTTATCAATCATCAGATCGCCATTATACAAGTCGAGGTTGGTAAGAACTTCATTGATGATGTGTTGATTGATGGAGGATCTGGAATAAACATCATTACTAAGAACCTGGAAATATAATTAGGTTTAGGGTTTAATCTAACACCTTATCTAACACCTTATAATCTATGTATGGCAAATCAAACCATAGCCAAACCATTTGGTATTATCAAGGATTTGAAGATATTTGTTCATGGAATTCCCTATATAATTACATTTACTATTATTAACAAAAATGTACTAGATTATAGTTGTTCGATGTTATTAGGACACCCATGGTTGAGAGATGCAAAAGTATCCCATTATTGCGGAATTAATATTGTTACCATACAAGGAACCAATATAATAAGAACCATACTTGTTACAAATAAACTTGTTGTTCAAACTAAAAGACCATAAATTTTAGTTTGTTATGATTTCCATTATGGAATATCTAATGACGAAGAGGATGTGATGTTTGCCACAAAGTTAAACATGTTTTCAATAAGAACCATAACAGTACCCACTCATACTAAACATGTTCCTAAATCAGTCCACATACCAAATATTGTCATAGTAGGACTGGTCCCAAAACAACTTGTTAAACCAATAGGTGTATTAGCCATAAAATTAGTTATACCACCTTACACTATCAAACAACACTTACTTGAAAATTTCTTCCATCCAAAGGTTGGAGAGATGATTGTTGATGAGGCACCTACTCAAGAGCAAGTACATGATTTAACCATAGTAGGTTGGATAATTACTAAGGAAGAGCAATTAACCAAAGTCAATTTGGGTACCAAGGAGAATGTGTAACAAATGAAAGTGTATTTTACACTTGAATCGGTTGTCATAGATCAACTGATTAAGCTTTTAAAAGAGTTCAAAAATGTTTTTGCCTAGACATACAAAGACCTTAAGGGTATTCCACCAAAGATTGCTCAACACCAAATTGAACTAGATACCACAATACCACTTGCTCATCAAGCAAGGTACTGATTAGATCCCAATTATGCTATTATTGTCAAGCAAGATATAAACAAGTTACTTGTTGGTTTTATTAAACCGGTTGAAAAAATAACTTGGCTATCTCCAATAGTGGTTGTTCCTAAGAAAAATGGGAAGTTGACAGTTTGTGTTGATTTTAGGAAACTCAATGCAACAACAAAGAAGGACCATTACCCATTGCCTTTCACGGATGAAGTCATCAACATAGTTGTTGGGCATGAAGTTTATACCTTTCTAGACATGTTTTCAAGATATCATCAAATATTAATGGCACCCAAAAACCAACACAAAACCGCATGTGTGACAAATTGTGGGGCTTTTGTGTGGGTTGTGATGCCATTTGGTGTCAAAAATGGATTGCCCACCTATTAGAAGGTAGTAACTAAAGCTTTTCATGAATACATTGATGTATTCATGAAGATTTTTCTTGATGACTTCATAGTTTTTGATGACATGCCAACTCACCTTGAAAAGCTAAAAAAATGTTTCCTTAAGTGTAAAGAATTTGGTATTAATTTGAACCTAACAAGTGTGCATTCATGGTGTTTTTAGGAACCATCTTAGGTTTCATAGTGTCCAAAGAGGGCAAAGTCATGGATCCTAAAAATGTTGAAGCCTTAGTAAACATGTTAGTACCTATTACCCGCCAAGACATCCAAGTTTTTAATGAAATGGCCCAGTTTTATAGGTGTTTCATTAAAAACTTTGTTTCAATCATGTCACCTATCACTAAATTGCTCAAAAAGTTTAAAGTCTTTGAATGGATTGAAAAATACCAAAATGTTTGTGAGGAGATTAAGAATTAGTATATACAAGCCCTTATTTTGATTAATCCAAATTGGGAGCTTAAGTTTCATGTTCATACAGATGCATCTTAGTTAACAAAAGGAACCATAATAGCACAAAACTTGACTAGTAAGTTTGATCAACTAGTTATGTATGCCTCCAGATTGCTAAATTTAGCTAAGAGAAACTATACTACTACTGATAGGGAAACCTTAGCTATGGTCTATGCCTTGCACAAATTCAAACATTACTTATTGGGTAACCGGTTTGTATTTTATGTTGACCACATGGCCTTAATGTACCTAATTAATAAGCCACAATTTTCTACCATAATAACTAAGTGGTTACTATTATTATTGGAGTGTGACTTCAAAATTGTTTATAAGCTTGGTAGATCCCATTTGATGGCAAATGCATTAAGTAGATTGCCTAATCATGTAGAACCGGTTATATCTTGATCAAACCACTAATGCTCACCTATTCACTTTACAACAAAAGTGGTTACAAAATATTTATGATAACATGTCAAAGGGAATGATGCTAGAAAGATTTACAACTTCATAAAGACAATATTTAACTTAGAGAACTAAACCATTTGTGTTACAAAATGGGATATTTTATAGATTTGGACAAGACAATAAATTTTGTTGTGTTTTGCAACCTGAATAGGTGCTAACTATATTACATGAGATGCATAGTGGAGTTGGTGGGGGACACTTTTTTTAGACATCACGATGAAGAAAATCCTTAATGTCGGTTATTGGTGGCCAACCCTGAATATAAATGTTCATGAATTTTGTTGAGCCTATGATTTGTGCCGACAAACAAGTAATTTATTAGCACAAAATATGGAAAAGTTGATCAATATGGTGCCTGAAGAAACTTTCTAGAAATGGGGACTAGATTTTATTGGACCTATTAAATCAACAAATCGTTATTCTAGCAATCAATACACTTTAATTGCCACTGATTATGCTACCAAGTGGGTGGAGGCCAAAACTTTGTGCACTAATATAGTTGTTGTTATTGTGAAGTTCTTATATGACCATATTTTCATCTAGTTTGGATGTCCACTCACTATTGTGACAGATCAAAATACCCATTTCATTAACGATGTTATTCGTTACTTCACCGATCATTTCATCTTAAGACATACCAACTTTACTATCTATTATTCAAAAGGGAATGGACAAGCTTAGTTTACTAATAAAGTTTTTGGTACATTGTTCATGAAACTAGTGAATGAGAACTAGAATAACTAGGATGAGCACCTGTCCATAGTTCTATTCTCTTACATAATTGCTTTTCTAGTTGGAACCGGTCACACTCCATTTCAACTTGTCTATAGATTACACCGATTACTACCTACAGAGTACTTGTTACCATCCAAGCCAGGGCAGACCTATGATCCAAAACATGTTAGAATTCTAATTAGTTGCATGTCAAAACTAGAGAAACTACAAGAGAACCGGCTAATATCATAGGACCTAATAACTTTTAACTAATGGAATCAATTGTTATGGTCTTAGAATCGACACATTGAGACAAAATACTAGTTTGGGAATTATGTTTTATGGTTTCCAAGGGCTGTCAAAGCACATACCCTTAAGTTTCAGAGACAATGGTTTGGACGATATAGGATCCAATACTATCTACCAAACAACATAGTATTATTAATGACTATCGATAAATTCGATCTAACTCAATACTGGTTAACATTAACAAGTTGAAACCCTATAAGTTTATAGGGGATCAATCACTTCAACTTGTTTTAGTTAAGCCTAGAGATTTTTAACAAAGGAACCAGTGGAGGTGAAGTATTCTAACAACCTATTTAACTAACAACAAGTTGAGGAAAACCATTCTGATAACCTATCAAACAAAAAATTCGTCGAGATTATTCATTCTAGTAACCTATTTGTTGAAGAACTAGTTTAGTCTAACATTAAAGGTTTGACAACAAACAATTTGACGAAAAGAAGAATGGGTAGTGATTTGTTTGAACCAAAACTAGTTCAAATAAGTGAACAATGTGTTGACAGAACAATTGGTTAAGAACCAACTTGTTAGCCATGATTCCGCACAAAATAATGATATGTCATTCAACCTAATTACATGTGTTGATTTCTTAGGGCCAGTATGCCTTAAAAGTTGCATCGTTTTCCAAGCACCACCACTTTCCACTTTATAGCTATAGTTGAAAGAACTTACATGTCCTTTGGAATGTCTTTTCATTTTTTCATTCTGAATTTTTTATGTTTTTTATTGCATCAAAATGAAGCAATGAGTGCCTTAGATTAGTTGAGAGAGAGAATAAGCAAGAGGGAGGAAAATTTGATAAGAGAAAGATAAAAGAAATAGGTAGAAAAAAGAAAACTACAAAGAGTTAAATAGGAAGTTTTTAAAGCAACTGGAGCAATATACATTGAATCGTTTGCATCAAGGTTGCATCCTATATTTTGAGAAAGTAATGAAAATTCTTGGGAAGGGAAAAACATAGAATGAGAAATTTTTGAAACATTAAAATGTGTTGCCATTATGGGAAAAGGATTTGAAGAAACATTGAGGGATCTTCAAAGATAAACTACATCGCCTATACTTGCATTTGTTGTTATTAGTGATTTTGAAGAAGAAAAATAGGTTGAAAGAAGAGCTACAAAGAAAGAAGAACAAGTTGAGCAACCTATTGAAGTTGAGTAATCAGCAGAATTTTCATTAAAATCGGTTGAAGGAAGATTCCTTGACATAGAAGCTAGTTCTTTTGACATACTTATTGTTGTACCTACCAAGTTCCAGTCCAAGTACATGATGAGACACAAGGGAAAGGAACAAGTGGGAGGAAAACAATTCACTTACCAAAGTAACCCAAAAGTGAGCACCTGTTGAAGCAAAAGAAATTCGGAAAGTGCTTTAGTGGATTTGGATGGGATCCAAAAAGTGACCATGGGTAGAGTGTGTTGTTTTGGGAGGCTTGTTTGTTGTTCATTGGACAGTTCCACAACCAGACCTGTTGGAGGAATTTTTGCATATGTGGGAATCCACAAAGGATGGACAAATTCAAACAATCGTTTGTGGTGAGAGAATCAACGTTGATCAAATGTTAATTGTGAAACAGTTTGGCGTCAGTGCTAAAGAGCAGTGGATGCAACAAATGCATTGGTCAAAGAAGTTCAAATGGCCCTTAAGAACATAGCTAGACTGGATGCATTTTTTAACAAGGAATAGTGGAATGTCATCCGAATGAAAGAAAAATACCACATCCGATTTGCAGCCATTTTGCAAATTATTTACCAATGATAAAGGTTAAAATATTTTAGCAACTATATTGCCATCATTCTAAACCTAGCAAACAAGGGAAAGAAGATCAATCGGTGTTCTATTGTGTTGACACAAATGACATTATAACTGATTTGGTGGACTTAGCACCAAAAGCAAATAGTAGTAGGGTTAACAACACCTAATAGGAAGGTAATAACCTATTATTTTGGACCTATTATTGAGGCCTATTTACGGCATTGGTTTCCCTTGTCAAAGGAAGATACGCCTATTGATTCTCCAAAACCACAATTAGTTCAGGGGAGAGAGGAGAAGATTACTATGAATCAATCCAGAGAACCTTTTCCTAAGGTTATGACCAAGGAGCAATTCATAAGTGAGTGACGATAATACGTTCAGCCAACACATCGCAATGACCAGTTTGGCAGTCACAATGGGTGAAGGTACAAATTAAAACCTAGGGATCGATTAAATCTATAACCAACTAGCTCACCACCAAAGAAGAAACCTCATACCCATTAGTGAATCATGGTTATGGAGGGAGCTGATGAGGTCATGGAAGTTAATGTCACTACATAGTAAGATGACAAATCAATAAGGATGGATAGTGACCAGTTCATGGAGGAACGAAATGAACCTGACTTTGAATAGGTACTAAATTGAGGACCTTTACTTGTTCAAAAAACTTCTACTCCTATAGAATAAACTAGTAACATGTTATCAACAAGTATAAAACCCGTTCAACCAGTTCAACCTAAACATGTTGAACCAACTTAGATTAAACATGTTTATATATTTTTTGAAATTTTAGCAACCTATGCTCAACATGAAAATGTAAAATTGGTTACATTTTTATTTGAATAAACAACCTTAGTTGCTCAGACATGGTCTTAGACAATAAATAATTTAGTTAAACCGAGATCCAAGTACAATAATGTTGAAAACTTGTTAGAAGACACCAACAACCAATTACAAGCCTATTGTCTAGAATTGGTTAGTCATAAGCAAGCCTTGTAGAACAAATATAAGGACTTGGCTATTATGAAAGCCCAACTCCTTAAGTAACAAGTAGGGGACAAACATCTTGTTGTTAAAGGCGTTGAAGCTGAAAGAACAATCAAGAAGGTTAAAACCTTGCACTTTAAATTCATTTCAAAACTCATAATGACCTAAAAACCTTATAGACTGATCTTCATCGGTTAACAAGAGACTATGGTAAGATGGAGGCCATTAGTGTACAACAAGAAAATACTTTATTGGAGTTGGAGACTACTTGTTTGTAGTAGAGGGAACAATTTACGAAAGTCAACATTGATATGGAGAATCATACCCATGAACTTTCAGTACAAATTCAAGAATTGAAGGGCATATTGGAAACAATTCACAAAACACCCAATAAAGTTTCTCAACCTATTTACATGGACAATTGGTTGAAGGAGTGAGGAATTACTTTTGGACAATGCTTTGCTTAAGGTAAAAAATCAAACATTGGCTGATAGGAATTCAAAGTGGAAAGAATTGTGCAAGAGCTCATTAAAGGATAGATCCAAAAAAGTTTGGAGATTATTCCTACAGACAAATAAACCTACTTGAATGAACTGGTTGCATACCGGTTGCATTTTGAAGGCTACAAGTATGACCAACTTATTAGCAAACTAGTTGAAGTACCTATTAATGTTTTCCAAAAAACTTCACATGTGCAAGTAGCTGTTATAGCTATAAGTTTTCAAAATGACTTGTTGTTACTACTACTGAGGAACCCAAACCCATCAAAGGGGGAACAAATCTAGCCATCGTTTCTTGTGCTTTACCTTTGCCCACGAAACCTATGGAAATACTTATTGTGGTTATTATGATTCATGTAAAAGCCTTGGAAAAACCTATTGCTTCAAAACCTATACCATTAATTATACCAAAGATTGGAGTAGGCATAGAGGTTACTTTGATTGATAGTATTACCCATGCCTATGAAGTTTTTAAGACTCTAGATATAATATTGAAGGACACACCTATTACAAAAAGACTAGAATATCAACTGGTTCCTTTGGTTGAATCTGTTGATACCATAGGTGAATGACGTGTTGATACTCCAGGTGAATAACATGTTGATATTTTAGTTGCAAGTGTTAAGCATGTGGTTCTCAGTGATTGATTTCAAGGACCAAATATGGTTTTCAAGGGGGTTAATGTTAACCCAATTTTTCAATATGTATATAATAACTGGTTAAACCAACTAGTAACAAATGAGGAAATATGACCTAAGGTTATTTTAGTTTTTTGTTAACATGTTTTAAGTTAACCAATTTGTTATAAAAACTAGTAACTGGTTTGTTACAATAACTGATTGATTAATAAAATAGGTTGATTTGAACTTGTGACCAACAACTTGTTATTTTGATTTTGAAATTTATAGTGGCTAGTGATTGTTTAAATTATAAACAACACTATGAGTTTGTATAACTAAGAAAGCTTAGAAATAGAAAGGAGGATCTTTCATTTTTTGTAACTCTTGAAAAGTTTTTGATTTTTGAATCATGTTTACTTTGATTTTCTTGATAAGCTTTTCCTTTTTTGTTTTTAGAATGTAAGATTTAGAAATGTTGTTCTTGATGAATAAAGAAGAAACCACAATGCTTCTTGTGTTTTAAATATTTTGATTTGGAACAACCTGTTGATAATTGCAATAAACCATAGTTAGAAACTAAAAGAGAAAATGTGAACCTAAAAGGTATAGAAAAAACCCTTAACAAAACCCTAATTTAAACTAAAGATTATCATATTTTGGTTATCATTAAATTGTTTATATACTCATCAATATATTCATTTCTCCAAACTCAACCAAACTTCACTAAAATGATTAAACCTATGCCACAAACCCTAAACCCTATATGGCCTATACCTAATTTTAAGTTAGAAATTATATAATTTTTTTATCATTATATTGCATATATACTCATCACTATATTCATTTCCCGAAAGCTGACCACATTAGTGACCCTATCCATATTAACATGCACCAAACACACTTCATGCTAATTTCAAAAAGGGATTTTAAACAAAAATCCCATTACGTGCACTTCAAAATAAGATGGAAAAAACGTTTAATTTGTTAAAATGTTGAATTGTAAGGTGCTTCAGCTTAGGTGCCTCCTTTTATGAACACCACCTTTAAGGCGTATATATAAACACTGTGTTATAGATGTTGTATTTGATATAATCAATTCATGATCATAAAATATTATGCATTCTCCTGAAAAATCCCTCGTTCTAAGATTCATTGAATGAAATCCAAACTACTATATTTTAGCAAAGTGACTTTGGAAAAGTAATCAAAAGAGTCAATACAAATTTAAGCAAACCATCAATGTAGAGAAGTTAATACAAAAATTTCCTGGGCACTTCGGGATTCATGGGTTGGTCCCACCACTAAAACATTAACTTGTCCAAACTTTTATTTTTTTAAAAAGTCATGAATTTTAAAGTATATTTAGGTGTAAATAAAAATCATATACTACCCAAAATTTTTTTGTTTCACACCAAAATCATGAGAAATGACCTAGTCATACACAACTTCCTTAACCCTAATTTCATAAATGATGACCAAAATTAACCTAATTCATGGGTGAATTTGATATTGTAGACAACTTCAAGACCCAAATCCCCATTTTAAACTTATTTTATTTTTAAAACTGCAAGATGAAGTATTGGGAATTCAAGATTTGCATTCTATGGTTGTTCTCTTATCTTGTTCCTACTCTTCAACCTCGTCATGTTTCTAACTTGTTGTCTAAGTTTCTTTTGGTGAATGGCTTTCATTCTTAATTTCTCCCATTGATTTTCACTTTAAATGTGTTTAAAAGACAGAATTCCCTACATATAATATGATCTTTTAAAAAAATTCTCAAGAATTCTTTTTAATTAAAAAATAAAAAAAAAATATATATAGAAAGAAACCCTAAAAGAAGGGTAGAGAACCCCCTCCTTAATTGTCTAAAACAAATGTAACCTCAAAGATTAACTTTACTCGAATGAGACCGGTGTTAATTCGACTTGTTTTAGTCCCTTGCATGACTCCCCCATTTACATGGTGGGGGGGGGGGGAGATTTTCCCTGGCATAGGAGGTTCTTTCTGTGAGGGCCCTCTCTTTCCCTCCCTCCCCAATTGTCCCTTGTACTATTCCTTCGTATGTTTTTTGGTTCGATATGGTGTCTTAACCCGTGAACCAGTTTAGCATGCTTTTATTATAAAAAAATCCCAATCCGAGGAGTTTCCTTGGGCAAAAATTGTGCACTTCTTTGCTCCGATAGGTTGTTTGGTTTGTCGGTTATGCCGCCCACCAGGTGACGGACTTCCAATACTTGATGGGGTCCAGCAAAATGTCGTTACAAAGAGGTAGGCGAAGAGATGGGGAGGGGGGCTCCGTAACTTACTAAGATGTTATTGGAATATTTTGCTTTTGCAAATGAGCCAAGGTGTACTACTTCTCTAAGACCCCTCAAAAATCTTTTAATATACTTCCAAAAAAATTTCCCCCCCCCACACTCCCTCTCCCTCCCCCCCCCCCCCCCCCCCCCCCCACACAACCCCCCGCCCTACGCGAAGGGGGGCGCTGTTGTTAGAGTAAAATCTCTTTTGAACCAGGGCGAAAATAAAACAGACGAGGCGGCGCGCTCTTTCTC
>Ga0116227_10010657_pt1 | contig 15910 bp, 15 predicted proteins | sample S1TSphgellanicum_FD_89693 | JGI IMG/M metagenome (GOLD analysis project Ga0116227, IMG submission 89693) | Host-associated microbial communities from peat moss isolated from Minnesota, USA - S1T2_Fb - Sphagnum magellanicum MG | ecosystem: Host-associated > Plants > Peat moss > Unclassified... | reverse complement strand
TCCACACAACCTCAGGGGGGCCATGTCAGTATCATGTGTGACATTGAATTGATTATTGTTTAATAGTTTGATCAATGTTTCTTCCATATGTTTTGGGCACAAAATGATGATGTGGGTTGTTGTATGTTAACCCTACTTCATTAGACCATGATATCAAGATTTTAACCCGAGGAAGAGCACTGGGCTTGTGAACTACACATTGGCTAATCTGCCTGGGCAACAAAACCCATGCCAATTCACCTCGAAACCTGTGCAACATTTATGACTTGTCACTGAAGGATGTATAACCTAAATGCTTGAGCCATGTTAGAGGACATAACCAGTAGTAGTAAGGGGGCATTGAGATGATGATCCCCTTTGTGTCAAATTCTACAATGTGGGGAGAAAACAAGGCTCTGTCCATGAGCTCAACAGGTTATGGGATCCACATCCATGAGCTCAGCAGGTTATGTCATATAACTGTTGTGTGGGTGTCCAATCAGGAAGTGACACGTCATCAAGACACGGTTATGAATATATAGGACCTAGTGTTCTTACAGAACAGGTTACTGAGGTGAAACCAGATATTAAGTTGGTTGAGGTTCATCCACAACTGAGGCGTAAGGGGGGCATCCAGTGGATGGATGGATGGATGGTGTGCTGGTGGGTGCTGGTGGGTGCTGGTTCACTCTTAACTGTTCTGTGGATTCTCTGCCAGAGTGCAACAGGGATTCCCCCACCTGTTAGGCCAAGTCACGATTCTGTCAGGTTGTAAAGGGGGTTCTACCAAGGGCACGTACTTGAGCATAACCAGCCGAATTGAAATCAGGTATGATTTTCAAAACCAGAAACCGATATTTTTTTAAAAAGAACTGGGCATGGAATTGGGTTCTTGCTTTTATTTATGCGGTGAAACTGGAACCAAAATACAGGTCTATTTGAAACTGGAACTGGGATTAACTCATAGTTAACTGCTAGTTCTGGTCCCCCTTAATAAGAACTCAACTGGATTTGGGTCTGATTTTCTGAACTGGAATTGAAATTTTTTTTTGGGGAAGAACCAGATACAGGTTTTCATTTATGTGTGAAATTGGAACCAAGATAAAATTTTTAAATTAAAAAAAAAGAAAAAAAAAACCAAAACCAAAGGTTCTTCATCCAAGGAAAGAACCACCCAACATGGAAGAAAAACCTAGAAACGTACCTCAATAAGACACCAATGCCGTTGCATGTATGTGCACCACCGCATCACATAAATGGTTTACTTTTTATTTAAAAACAAACTGGGCCATTCTCCTAAATAGAATTCATTATTCAATGAAGCCCAAAATGGCCAAGGGGGTACCCTTGTCCTCACTCACAAGCGCACCAACTTAGCAGCTGGAGAAGCTTGGGTGTCCCTTGTTCAGCTCATACTTGCTTTACAAAAGAGAAAAAGAAAATGGGTAGATAGATAGATAGAGAGTGGAATTGGGTGTTCTTTGTACATAGTTTACTTGAAAAGAAAGGGCCCAAAAGGGAGAGAGAGAGAGAGAGAATCCATAATGGGCACAATTTATGTTGTTTGCAAAAAGCAAATAGGAACATTTGCTCTTGGGCGGTGACCCTTTTTCTCTCATTGTGTGTGGGTCCATCTCCAGCCATCTGAATTAGTCCCCCTCGTGGCCATGTTTCTTCTTCTTGACTTGGCAAGCTCAAATTTTGCTCACCGACCCCTCTCTCAGTTTGTAGCCTAGAGAATAAAACACATGTCTCTTTGTTGCCATTTGAATGAACCTTACCTCTTTTCAAGCTTAACCATTTCACTCCTCTCCCTTACCCAGTTACCCAGTTACATGGATCTGAAAAGACAAATTAACATGCGCCTGTGTCTTTCAATGTTCAAGTCATCTATATCAAAAATATTTGATAACTTATCTCTTTCAAGCGTATCTATTTGAACTCTTTCTATTGCTAATCTACATGGACATGAAAAGGCATAATAATAATAATCATGATGAATTATTGGGAATGAGAATCATATAAAAACATAAGAAGAAAAAAAAGAAGAGGCGAAAATAATAATAATATTATTAATTTTGATATTTGCCCAACATTGGTGTAAGCATTTCTAGCAATGGTTTGACACCATGGGTCTAATATAAAGTTGTAACGGTGACCAGGGTTTCATTTTGTTGGAAAGAACACCGAGTTGGGTTATGGTTCTAGGGTTTCAATTTGTTGGAAAGAACACACCAAGTGAGTATTCAACCTTTATGATGGAACTCAAGCTTTAATTCAAGGGAATTTATGGACAGAAATGCTCAGTTTTTTTTGTTATGGCAGAATCAGTGTCTTGACATACACAAATGTGCATGTGAAGTCTGAACAACTGACAATTTGGTAAAGGTATTATGTGATTCTCAAAACATCCCTGGAATGACAAGGCTGGAGTAAAATACACTATGAAAATTTCCCATTTTCCTTAGTGTTTGTGTGAAGAAGAAGTGTTTTTTTTTTTAGGTGTTCATTTCTTGCCATTGCAAGCCCAGCCAATATTGCTTTTTTTTTTTGCCAAATTTTTTTGTCCTTAAATATTCCATTTGATCTAATACGGTTACAATATGACCTAATTTGTAATATGGTAATTATTCCTTAACAATTTTCAAAGAGATGAACACTAGGATAAGACACAAACATGAAAATCGCTTTACATTGGAATTTGGTATATGGACTCAACTACCTCCAATTTTTCAACATTTCACCTTATGTAGTGTTTGAATCAATAATTTTCCCAATTTTTTTTTGAGAATATCAACTTTCTAATGTTAACTTTTGAAGCGTATTCTACCTAGATATGAAGGTGCAATTGTTTGCTGGGTGAACTTACATGTGTACTAAAATTTTACTAAGTCCAAAATAAAATAACTACCTACTTAATAATTTGGCATACATATATAATTAATTCGCCTCATTATTATTGCACCTTCATTTTCAATGTAAAATAAGATATATTGTATATATATATGTTTTAAATTGTTATTGGAAATATGTATGTGTGTGTATTGCATTGGTTTATTTGATGTCACCACACCTGCAAAATTGTTAAGGAAAGAGGCAAAACAAACTGACTAAGTGAAAGCATCATTTTTTCTTTTGTGATGAGTTTTCACCCCTAGGCAATTTTTTAAAAAAAAATTGCATGACTTCTATAAAGGATTTTTTTGGGGAAGAAATATCCTAAAGGGTGCCTAATAAATCTGTATTATTTTTTGCATTTACATTTGAAAGAAATAATAAAAATAATTTAGCATTTAGCATTATACTAAATAATGAAGCTAGAGTTTTTTTTTTTCAGATTTTCAACATGGCAAGCATATATTTTTCAGAATTTTTGACAATTCCAAAAAAGTAATTATGTAAGGCCTAATTATGCTAGGTACTAACATAGGTTTTAGCATGTTGAGAAAATATAAAACAATTCCAAAGACAATTCTTCTTTCTTTTCCAAATTTGTCTAAGTCCTCTTGTTGTTGATTGCCCAGACCGAAGACCTCACAAAATTGAGAAAAAAATGCCCAGAGTGAAAGTAATTAGGCAAGGACAAGAAAAACAAACATATGCAAAGCAACAGCTTTTTTGGATGTGAAATTTGGCCAAAATGAGGGGGTTTTTTTTTTAAAAAAGGAATATTCTTCCAAAATGTTTCAGTTTTCCTGAAATTGTTTGACAAATTTTGAAAATAAAATTGAAAAAATTTCGTCAAATATCATTTTATAAACTAAGTTTTAAAAAAACAAATTGGTTCTAAAATCCTGTCATCATTTAATGCTAAATCCCTCTTTAGGATGCTAGCCAATGATGCAACATGAAAAAAATTGAAATTAAAAAAATAAAAAATCACTGGTGGTTATAGCCAGTGTGTTTTTATTTTATTTTATTTATTATTATTTTCAGTTTTGTGGTTTAGAAAGTTTTTTTTTCCCAATTGTTGTTGCATTTTTTTGGAATATACACTAAAAAAAACCGAACAATTCCAAAAAAAATTCGCCATAAGAAAAAATCACTGAACTTGTAGCATGTCGTTAGCATATAGCATGATTCCTAGACTTTTTCTACTACTTTCCTCTATTACCTGTAGCCAAATCTGGCAAATTCCTTTTTTAAATGATAGCCAAATCACCTACCTCACAAATTTGAAAAAACAAAAATAAAAAAAATCGAAACACTGGATTGGACCCAGTCAAATAAAAAATAAAAAAGCGCAATAAAACCTAAAAAGAAACCTTTTTTCCTTCTTTTAATCTTCTTCTTTTCTTTTTCTTCTTTTTTCTTTTTCTTTTCCCGTCCCCGAGATAAATGGGCCAACTACATAGGCAGACGTGGATTTTACGAAACGGGGTAAAAAAAATGAAAAAAAAAAAGAAGTGCGGTAAAAACGGTAAGAAAATCGGGAGAGACGAAGAGGAGTACATACACAGCGTGGGTTCTCTGAAGAGCGCTCTTGTCTGCCAGTCTGAACGCAACGCTGCAAATCGACGACGCACGAGCTTCTTCCTCTTCTTCGTAGCTGCCAGCGTCGCCCCCTTTGGCTTTCTTCTTCATCGCCCACAACACTCGATCGGATCTCTTCGCGATCTGTTCCAGTTCATTCTTCTACTTGTGTGTTTTCGTTTTGTTTGAAGAAATTTTGAAGGACAAAAAAAACCAAAGAACCAAAGAAAATTAAAAATGAGGGAAATTATTTGTGTTCATGTCGGACAAGCGGGAATCCAACTCGGAAATGCATGCTGGGAGCTCTTCTGTCTGGAGCACGGGATTCAACCCGATGGCAACCTTATCACGTATGATTCTTACCACAGATATCCGCCTCTCTTTGTGTTTTTCTCGTTTGTTAAAATAATTTCCAATTCTTTTGTATGTCTAGTCTGGTATCAACTATCAAACCTTGTCGAGTCTCCGAGAAGCGTTGTTTTGTAAGCTTGCGAATTTGTTTCTGTCCGACGTTTTTGTTCCGGCGTTTTCTGATAAGTGCTTGCTTTGAAGATCTTCGCGGGAAATATAGTTTAGCATGTCTTACGATAGTTTTTCACGTGTTGGGAAAGACTCCCTCTGTTCTAGGAGTACTATTAGCGATGTTGCAGTTCTTAGCGAGAAAGTCTTGAAAAGCTTCGAGCGGACTATAATAATATGTCTGATCTTCTTCCGCCAGTCTTTCTCCTCGTCTTGTTCGAGAAATTCCGGATGTGTTCCGAGCATAGATGCCAGTTTTGTGATGTTTAGGTCGCAGCTTTTTCTCGCAAACGCGTCGGCAGGAACTTATATCCTGTGCGACCGCAAGGTTTGGACATCCTTTGGATAATATTCGATATAAGATGTTTGAGAGCATCGCGATTCACCGATTCTAGTACTCAGAACTCTTTGAAAAAGTTTTGCAAGGTTTAGACTCGCGGAGACGTTCTTTCGATAATCCTCCATAGATGTTAGAGATCAGTTGCAGCACCGTTCACAGATGATTCAAGCTGTACTCACACCTACTCTTTTGAAAAATTCTTCCGTCATGAAGTAGGATGGAAACAACATGCTGAAGAGATAGGAACCTTGGTCGGTCGTGGAAGTTTTGCAACTCCTCGTTTGCTTGTCATAGCTGAATTCTTCCGTGTAGCGTCATGAAACTAACTAGGTGGGTTGGGGCAATAGCTGCTACGTTGCACAAAAGAGCTGCACAAACAAGGTTCCCTGCAGTACTTCTGTGCCGTTGCACACAAACTCCGATTCTCGTTTCAATCGGTGAATCCTTTTTTGCTTTACAAGGAGCGTTGGAAGCTATCATGATGTGCGTGCCAAAGTATTCTGTGACTTTCATGAGAAGTGAAATTTGTCTAGGGAGTGGCTGTTCTCGTCATCTGTGTGAGAGTCAGACTCGTGAATTCTGTTTTGTATAAGTGAGCTACAACAAGGTGGATACATAGAAATATGTGATGCAGATATAGAGTGCAGACCAGTTGCACGCGATGCCTTCCTCATTGAATGAATTGCAGCCCTCTTCACGAGAGATCAAGTGTCAAGCTATGATAGATTTGTGTCATGGAGCATCTCAATAGGGAACAATCTTGAAGTTTTTGAAACAAACAGAGATGCAACATTCAGCTTGATGGGAGGTGTGGTGGCATGAGCAAGATACATGATGTGCTGCCCCCCAAACCCAGATTTGTTTTTAGGTCATTCTTTGTGCAGACGGCAAACTTTAATGAAATGTGCTCCAAATTCATCATGGCTGCTGCAGAGGTGAAGGGAGTGTGGAAATGGAATCCTTCAGCACTTTTTTCAGTGAGACAGGAGCTGGGAAGCATGTGCCTCGGGCATTGCTGGTAGATCTGGAGCCCACTGTTATTGATGAGGTTCGGAATGGCTCTTACCGTCAGCTTTTCCATCCAGAGCAACTGCTTTCTGGAAAGGAGGATGCAGCTAACAACTTTGCTCGAGGGCACTACACAGGCCAGTTTCTTTGTTTAACCCTTCTTTGGTGCATCAAGCACTCAACAGTGTGGTGCTCTATGTACATAGCCATGTCTTCTGTAAGGAGGTGGTTGTGAGTCTATTCTGATTTTGCTCAGAAGTTGGATATAGTCCAATCTCCTTTCTGCAGGGTCATTTGTATGGTGACCTTCTTTCCCTCAGTTGGTCAAGAGGACTGAGAGGTGGCATTGTTTGTCCTGCTTGAGGCATTGGCTTCTTATTTGCTGTGTTGTCATGAGTACTAGCCTCACAATCTTATGAGTGGCACAGAAAGCTAACAATATCTGTGTTCTGATTTTGCAGTGGGAAGAGATGTTGTGGAATTGTGTCTTGACCGAGTTAGGAAACTGGCAGATGCTTGTTCGGGCTTGCAAGGTTTTTTGGTCTTCAATGCTGTGGGAGGTGGAACAGGCTCTGGTTTGGGTGCCCTGCTGTTAGAGAGGTTGTCTGTGGAGTATGGGAAGAAGTCCAAACTAGGCTTCACTATCTATCCTTCCCCACAGGTATGTCTACTGATGAAAGCAGGTGAGGCTTCCATTCATCACAGAAGCTCCTGGATAACTGCTAGTACTCTGGTAGCAATGTAAGTTGCCAACTTGGGTGTATGCTCTGCACAATATGGTTTTGATGTTGACCATGATCTCTCAGCTAATTGATTGTTTCTGTGTGTGTTGGCAGGTGTCAACTGCAGTGGTAGAACCTTACAATAGTGTGCTCTCAACCCACTCCCTCATTGAGCATACGGATGTTTCTGTGCTCCTAGATAATGAAGCAATATATGATATCTGCAAGAAGTCACTTAATATTGACAGGCCGACATACACCAATCTGAATCGGCTCGTCTCACAAGTCATTTCTTCATTGACTGCATCACTGCGCTTCAGCGGTGCCCTGAATGTCGACATAACAGAGTTTCAAACGAATCTTGTCCCTTATCCAAGAATACATTTTATGCTGTCCTCATATGCCCCTGTTATTTCTGCTGAAAAAGCCTACCATGAGAACCTCTCTGTTGCAGAAATCACAACCAGTGTTTTTGAACCAGCATCTATGATGGCCAAGTGTGACCCACGCCATGGCAAATACATGGCCTGTTGCATGATGTTTCGGGGTGATCTCACACCCAAAGATGTACAAGCAGCCGTAGCAACCATTAAGAGCCGACGTGCTGTACAATTTGTTGACTGGTAAGTATTTTAAGATTTCTCCAGAGTACAATATCCAAGAAATGTGACGAGTTTGTCACCTTCTGAGCTCCATTTCATGACCAGTTTCTTGTATGTCAATTATAACAATGGCTAGATTATGGGTTGAAAGAGCAGCCTGGGATGTGACTGACGTGAGTAGCATGGCATCATTGCACTTATTCTCTCATAAATTTGCAGGTGTCCAACTGGATTCAAGTGCGGAATCAATCATCAACCACCAACAGTAGTGCCTGGTGGCGACCTTGCAAAGGTGCGACGGGCTGTGTGCATGATCAGTAACACCACTGCTGTAGCAGAGGTTTTCTCTCGCATCAACCACAAATTTGACCTGATGTATAGCAAGCGCGCATTTGTCCACTGGTATGTTGGGGAGGGCATGGAAGAAGGTGAATTTTCAGAGGCAAGAGAAGACCTGGCTTCATTGGAAAAAGATTATGAGGAAGTTGGTGCAGACACACCTGATGAAGCTGATGAAAATGGTGAAGAAAATTAGCTCAATGTATCATCCACAGCCATGGACTGGTCACCAACTTTCCTGGCAGTAGGGTAAAAGCATAAACAGGGCATAAACAGGTTGATTTTATCATCATTCTGCCAAAGTTCATTTTTGACTTCATCAGGTTTGTATGATTCACTGACTATTCAGTAGCTTTGAGAGCCTTGAGTATATGGTATGTGAAGTGTAGAAGCATGTCATGAATCACTGTTGCAATTATTCAGTCAGTGTTAACCTGATGGCACCAAGTTGACATCACTGTACATTCAAAGCAGAGGCCGTTTGCTAGTTACTGTTCTGAACGTACAGTGAGTACTATCACATGGTCTGGTTCCATGCTGTTATTCTCATTGTAATTACAGGGACAAAGAATCCTGCATCCAACACCAATGAAGCTGCTGTGTCCTACATGTGCGGCTGCCAAACATGGAGTCTTGGCAGCATACATGCAACAACTACAATTCCAAGTGTAAGCTGTTTCTAAACATGGACATTTGTGTTGCCAGCTCAAGAAAGTTTTGGATGCAAAGTTGATGTCATTGTAGCACTAGCAGCTTCGACTATGGGACACAAATCAAAGGACTATCCATTCAGCATCCAATCCCTGGAGGGTACTCCTGGATTTGCTGGGCTCATCGGTTTTGATGCCAAGGTTGGGATCAATGGCATTGTGTATCATTGCAATCTTGTTCAGAAACTAGTTAGTCACAAGATGCTAATGGAGGTATTCTACTGTGTGTCTCAAGCTTGAAGTTCCTTGTAGAAACAGGAACTACTCTAACTGCTTCTTAGATTTGTTTTTTTATTGTGTTTACTCCGTTCTGAGTTGCAAGCAGCCAATTGTTATCAATGAGATAATTTGAAGGTAGTGGATTGTTAGCTAGTTAGTCACTTGTGGTGGAAGGGTCAGGTATATGGACGCTTGACCCATTAGTTTTCAGAAAATCAAACAATAAATTCTCTAAATCTCAAAGAATTGGCCAAAGAACCTCCCCTGAAAAGCCCAGTTCTTTGCCAATTCTTTCATCAGACTCTCTCGCTGGTGCTTATGAACTTTTCAAATCCTTGGGAACCACCAGAGGTTATCTTAATTCTGCAAGATTATTCAAAATTTTGGAACCACATGTTCTTTGATTCTTAAAATTTTCAAAAAACCAAGAATTAAGTGATTATTTGTTTGGTGGATTTTGGCAAAACTTCGACCTTGAGAATTAAAAGGACTAATGTCCTGTTGCAAATTCCCTGTTCTTTAAGAGAAAAATTGCCAAATGTTTTTTTAAAACTGTTTTTCGGAGAAAATTTTATGACATTTTGATGCAAACTTTAGTTCAAGGGTAGTTTGCTACCACTTTTGTACAGTGTTTGATGCTATGAGCATTTTTTTTCCTGGCCGAATTTTTGCCTCTTGGCAGCAAATGAATTCACTCATACAAAGGATTTTTGTGAAAAAAATGTCTAACAGGTCGCCAAAATATGAGATTCTTAAAATTTATTACTTTCCTCTCTGACCTGTAGCCAAATTTGGCTAATTCCTCCTATGGGGATGATTATCAATGTGACTACATGGTAGGTACATCAAAGGATTGGAAAAAAAAAACCCCTTGGTTGCTATGTCTGAATTAAAAAAGAAAAACCCCTTCACCAAAACATGACCTTTTTAAAGGTTTCCTATTGTTACTTCTATTAATTAAATGGTGTGTCCCTCCCAAGTTCTTTTTTTCAATGAAATGAATGAAGATGAACCACTAGATGAAAAAGCATCTAGATTTTTGGGTTCCAGGTAACTAGTGAGATTGCATAGGTTATTGAGACTATTCATGGTAATGAGCACACTCAAACCAGTTATCGGACATTATCAATTATAAAGGAGTGCCAAGCTTTTCTGTTATGGGACACAAAAGAGGATGAGTTATGAGGTTCAACTAACCAATGATCAAGAATGTGCAAAAAGGAATTAAGAAAGTATGAAAATGTCATAAGGTTAGCAAGATATGTGATATGACTGGGGAGCTCTCATCCAATGGTGTGTTGCCACTTTAGCAAGACACTTCCCTACAATCAGTTATGAGTATGAAATCATGGAGTGATGAAAAAAGAACGAAAGAAAATCAAATGCACAAAAACCTGGAGGCGGAGGAGTTCAGCAAATGCTTGTGTTTCTTGGCTTCTAAGATTCTACATTGGATCCATAACTCTCAATGGCTTGCACTTTGGAATAACAAATTTGAGTTTTTAGCAACAAGGATGGATGATGTGTTGTTAGGAAACCTTTTATGATTGTATCCAAATCCCCTATCTAACTACGGTGGTTAGCTATCTACTAATGTGCTAACTATTGTTGTGCAGTTGTTTGAGTTGTTGGCAATGCCTAGCAAGGCAAGGATATTGTGTTTAGATTCATTATAGAGTATAGTAGCTTAAGGGACTTTTATAGGCCCCTAGGTAATAATAATAGGTCTATTTTTAATATGAGGATTTTTGAAAGATGATATTTTGGCTTGTGTTGAAACTTGAGATTAGTTATAGAGTGATAATAGCTCGAAGGAATTTTTTGTTTCTTTTAGAGGATTTTCTGAAGATTATATTTTTACATGTTGAAATATTTGAGTTTCCACAATTCTTCTTTCGCCTTAAGATACTTTTTAATGTAAATGGCAAGGCCACAATGTGACACACCCCTTGTTAATAACCTCCAGTTCAGGTTTTTTTTTAAAATTTAAAAACCATTTTACCTCTGCTGGCTCTGGCTTTTTGAAAGTTCTCAGAATCACAAAACCTAGGGTTCTGGTCCTTTGAAAACTTTTAGATATGAAAATTTTGTCCAAATGACAAAAATCAAATTTAAATTTTAAGTTCTTCCACTAATGTACACAAATATATTTTTTTCCTTTTAAAAATATAAATTGATTTGAAAAAAAAATTAATTTCATTATTGAAGACAAATTCCATAGCTATTCTGTGAAAAAAAAAACTTAATCACATGATTCATAAATGGATAATATAATAATAAATAAATAAATATCTTTCATATCTTAAACTTTCATTTGAATCCAAAAATTATGTTATACAATTTTTCTTTTGATACTATATCATAACTGTACCAATAGAATTTAATTTCAATATGCGATATATAATTTATTCACATGTAATATTTATAAATGGATCATACATAATTTTTAATAGAAATATAATTTAAAAAGTATATTAACCAGTTTTTTCCTTTGTAAGATTAATCTAAACAATCATTTTAAACTTTTAAATATGAATTAATTCCATATAATTCATTGATTTTATGGAAAGTTATAAATTTATTACATTTAAACATATAATATTTTAAATTTTACTTTAAATTATGATTAAAAAATTCATGTAAAAATAAACTATGTTTTTCACATCTCAAACATCTATTTGATTTAAGTATACAATTTTGCTTATAATATATCATAATTGTGCCCCAAAAATGTAATTTAGATATATGATATACAACTTATTCACTATATAATGTTCATAAATGGGTTATTAATTACTGCTATTACCTAACCTATTCAAAAAGTAAATTGCATTGCCTACTTAATTAAATAATTAATTCAAAAAAATCACACATATCAACATGATAAAATACCTACTACTTAGTCATATACATATAACCTATTACCTAGTCTTATTTCTATCAATAATTGTTATGAGTCCTTTGAAATTTTCACAAACCCACTAAACCCTACTACACATTTATTAAAATAAAGTGAATACACCTAGACCACTAAATCCAACAATTTTATTGGCCAACTCAATTTTTTTCATATTTAATTACTTGTGGATTTGCAACAAGGATTTATAATTACAATCAACTTGAGAAGATGCCACATGATGTTTAATGGCTTATGAACCACTTTCCAAGCTGCAAAAACAACAACATTTTCATCTATTTTGGGATGCCACTAAGAATAGATGATATAAATGTATTATTCATCTTCATTTTCATCCAAATTAACATTAGTATAAGTTTCATATGTAATTACAAATCATCTCGTAATCATTTATGTGATTACAAGTCATTTTTACCAAATGCCATAGAGGACAATCGCATTTATAGTTGCAAAAATGATTGATTTGGACATAAATCACAAATGCATGGGTTGGAATGGACAATATTCCTTGTAATGTCATTGATCCTTGACCAAAATAAAACAAAATAATGAATGTACAAAACTTATTTAATTGTATCACAATTGGTAGGTTATGAATAGTATGTGGATATATTCACAAATATAGGAGCCATAGAAATTGTAACTAGTGCTTTGTTTTTCATGTTTTTGTGTAAAAAAAAAAGTAATATTACACATTTCTTTTATATATTTTGATGATAATGTTCTTAATATATTGTGGGAACATGTCTAATAATTTGAAAGGAATATAATAAAATTTAAATTCTCAAAAGCATTGAATAATCAATGTAATCAGTGCTTTTATTGCTTGAAAAAACTCATAAATGATTCTTAAGGGACTTGAAAATGACATAATTTTGGAGAGACTTTTAAAACACATATTCAACCGACCTTATCTTTGAATGAACTACGAACAATTTTGTTCATATGAATGCTCTAAAAAGGTTCATTTTTAAAGTCTAGCACTAGCATATGATAAGCATCTTGCAAACTCAAAACAAAGTCTAGTCAATTCTTTCATATTATTTTGCAACTCAAAAAATTAATTGAAGGAATTGTGAATGTAAATTCAACAACTACAAATGTTGTGAAAACGAGTGTCCATTGAATATCTATGAACAAGAAAACTTGCAAATATATTGTAATTGAAAGTCTTGATGTGATGTTTTTTGTAAATTTTCTAGAACCTTTCTAGAGGATTACACGAATCCTCTAGAAAGGTTCCAAAAGTTATCCTTTGTAATTCTCCATGGAATTGGTAAGTGCAACTCTATGAAATGTAGCTCTTTGGGGTAGCTTTTTGCTAGGAACTAAGTGTATTGTCACATGATAACAATGTTTTGTTTCATAAGGAGGTCCACACTACATGATTTGCACCTTCATTATATATTGAAACTTTCTTTTTTTGGTTTGGTAAAAGCCATACTTTTGAACTTGAATAACATCTTCTATTGTGTTGAATTACAAAATGCCTTACTTGGGACGCCCTATATGCTTCTATTTTTTATTGACAAGCTTCTCATGCTTTTAGTTGTTGATGCCTTTCTCATTGGTAGCTTCTCACCAACATAAGAGTTGAAACATCATGGGACCGGGTGGTGGTGAATGCAAGTTGTTAGCGTGGTGTCAAGGGTGCATGCTTTGTGGCAAGTGCAAGCTTTGTGACAAGTGTGCAAAGTCACACCCAACACACTTGCACCCCCTAAGTTTCCACATCGGATATATAACCTACCCAATGACCTAAAGTAGGTTCTTATTATGAAAAAATTGAGGCCAAAATGTGGTTCTTCAACCAAGAATAAAATCTTGCATTTTTGGAATGTGAATGTGAGGAGCCTTGAAAACAAGTAGCTATTCAAATGGATACCAATTTTAGGTTAATTCATAATGAGTTTCTAGAGTTAGGCCCCTATCACCCACCTATGATTTCCTTCACCTTCATTCATTCAATGTTTACTCTAGGCACCTAGGTTCACCAACTAAAGGCCCAATTGGTGAAAGCATGGTGCATTGGACCAAAATGGATATCAAAACCATAGTTTCTACAAGTGATGAAATGTAATCAAAGGCTATATGATAATTGTATTGAATCTTTGATGGTTTGAATTCAAATATGTTTGGTAATTTATATGGATAGTGTAATGCATAAAACATTTTTATAAATAAAAATAATGACATAGTATATTTGGATTCTTCAATCTACATATCTATCTTGTAACAAATTATGTGGATTTTTTTTTCAATGGAAAAATAAAATTCTAAATATTTTAATCATTTTTACATGACGATTAGAAATTATTATTTGAGAAGAAAAATCACACATTCCATGCTTTGAAGGTAAATATTTGAAAAAGTAAATAATGAACACAAAAATAAAAATATTAAAAAAATTCAACAACAATATGTTTGTATCATTGATAGGAAGAATGGTGAGAAACCAATAAATACTCATTGAATAAAATTTAATGCATGGTGAACATTTAACAAATCTCATGCTTAAATATAATTACAATTGAATAAATAAATAAATAAATAAAGTGAAAAAATAAAATCACATTGATAATAATCATTTTAACATATTGATACATATATTTAAAAATCTATAGATAAATTTTTAAAAATTGCGTTGTTTTAAGACCTAGGATTTGAATTTTGAAAGGGCCAAGAAAGGGATTGCAAAAGTTGTGTACTTATGTATGAATGAATGAAGGTTTGGATGTGCCACAATTGGTCCACTATGCCAAGCTGCCATCCCAATGCATGCATTTAGTGTATAAAACCCTCACCTAAATCCATGTGAAAACTCTCATAAAAGCTCCATGCAAGTCCCCCCAAAAAAAAACTGAAGAAAAACTAAAAATCTTCACACTCATCATCAAAAGCCAACATGTGAAGGAAATACTTAAAAGCAAATCACTAGATTGTCTAAAAATGAAGTGTTTCCCCACCAACTCCCCACAAAAAGAGGTGTTAGAGTTCTTCAAAGGCCATTGCAAAACCTCATCTATATTTGACAAAGGACCAAAAAAAAACCCCTCCTTAAGTGAGAGCTTGAAAGGAGATGAAGTAAGTTTGGTTTTTTTTAATGTGGAAATTAATATGTTAACTATAGTCTATACCTAATCTTTTGATGAGTGCCTTTAAGTCATAAAACCCCATTTGATTACTCCACTCATAACTCAACACCTAACTAAAGTTAGGCCAAAGCCAACCAGCACCCACCAGCACACCATGCATGCATGCAGGATGGATGGATGGATGGTGGGTGTGGACAAGAAGCGCTTTTTCATTATATTCTATCCACATACTAACTATCCAGATGCATCTACCTACCTACCTACCTACCTACCTGGTAGCCACCAAGAGTGAGGTGGGTATTAGAAATTGCACCAAACCCTCCCCCACCTCTCTCCGGGTATCAAAGTTGATCATCATGATCATGAAACAAATCAAATACCCAGTTTCTATATATATAACCATGGGTCTCAAAAAATCAAATACTCAATTATTATATAATCAATTATCATAGAATTATAGTTCTCAATTTTATTTTATTTTTGAAAAAAAAAAATTCAAATATCTGCCTAAAACTACCAGCTCTTTCTCAGTTCTTTCATGAAAGCTGGTGATTCTTTGGAGGTTTTTGAAATACCCAGAATTTTTTTTTAATACCCAAACCTGATGGGTATCACAAAAATCAAATACCCACCAATCTAGTCTTTGGTACAACCAAAATGTTAAGACCCGTGTTGGCTGGTTATTAGAGATGGCAACTGATAACCGGAGGTTCTCAGGTTTAGGGGGGGTACAATCTGGTCAAACAACCTTTCGTACACTTGTCGGTTCTTATCCGGTTAGTTGGTGAAAACCGGCGGTTCTTTGAGGGGGTTTTGAAAACCCCATAACCAGAGAGGTTCCTTAATTCTGAAAATTTTCCAAAAAAAAAAAAAAACTAATTGAAAACTTGGTGCTTATATTATTTTTAAATTTTTAAAAAATAGAATTTAAAAATTATTTTTAAAATCAAAGTAACCGCCCTAACACGGTTTTTGACTTTTTGGTTG
>Ga0116227_10010653_pt1 | contig 15913 bp, 10 predicted proteins | sample S1TSphgellanicum_FD_89693 | JGI IMG/M metagenome (GOLD analysis project Ga0116227, IMG submission 89693) | Host-associated microbial communities from peat moss isolated from Minnesota, USA - S1T2_Fb - Sphagnum magellanicum MG | ecosystem: Host-associated > Plants > Peat moss > Unclassified... | reverse complement strand
TACGAACATTTAAAAAAAAAAATAAAAAAATATTATAATTTTGTAATACTTTAATGCATCAAATAATAAAATTTAAAATATTTAAAAAAAGAAAAAAAAGAAAAAAAAAAAATTTTAAAAAAAAAAAAAAAAAAAAACAAAAAAAAAAAGTTGAAGGCAACTAAGGATTTAAGGGTTATATCATAAAAATAATAAAAAACAAAAGTTGGACAAATTTTAGACCTATAATTAGAATTCTCCGTCCCAACCATGTGTAATTGGATTAGGGTTTTGGTCCCCAACCATTTCATATGTGAGGTCCATACACCTCCTTTAAAAGAAATTAATGATAATAACTATAATTTGAAACAACTGTTTAAATTTGGATTGTGTGGAATCAAACATTTCCATGAAACGTTTCCATTTTCTCTTTACCCCACCAATCCCCCACTCCATCTATGCTTTAAACCCTCCATTCATTTTATTATATGTCCGCATTTCATTTCAATTATCATTTAGTGCAAATTCTTATTGCCTTATCCTTTGCATAATAAACATTTTTTCACCCATATAACCTAGATTTCCCAATAGGTATTCAAAGTATTCATCCCCATGGGTGAAGTATTGAGGTCAATTTTTATACACATTCAGGTGCTATAAGATGTTCACATCATGATAAAAGTTCGAATCTACATAGATGAACAACCCATATTAATGGTCCACAATGACCATGTTGTTCATTGTGTATATCTTTTTCCGCCCATTAAACCATGTGCGATGTGCCTCATTTTACCATGCTTTCATTACACCAAAATACATCCTAATTCACTTTGGGTTTCATTAGATTTTGAGTGAATTTGGACATTTTTACCATGGTGAAATTGGTCAACCCTTTAGTGAATGAGGACCAATTTTTATGGACAATGAATTGGTTCATTAATACTTAATGAATCAAGGTTACTTTCAAGTGAAATACAAATTTACCAAACCACACACTTGCTAGTTAGTTAACTAGGCAACATGAAAATCAATTAAATTTAGATTATTTAATATATAATATATTGATAATTTCATGATTTTCAATCTATGAGTTATTGACACGTGTCATTACTTAAGTTAGGTTAAAAACCTAGCCTAGATATGTAGGCCACATAATCAACTTAGGCCCCTACTTTAAAAAACTAAATAGGAAAATATTCAATCAATTTATCGTTATTGACCATGTACACACAACTTGTGAGGTTCAATCCTTTGACCATTAAAATGGAAGTAAACATCTTTACCATTAAACCACCCCATTTGTTGTAATAATATGTTACATTGCATTCTATTTATCAAATACTTCATTTTAAACATTAAAAAAACATAAACTTTGAAAAATTCATGTCTTATTGAAATTGTGTCTAAATGAAATGATTCGAGTTAACTTTTTAAAAAAAAATCAATAATGTACATAATTACATTTATTTCCTTTTAAAAGTGGAAAATCATTTGAAAAAAATTAATTGAATTTCACTATTCAATAACATTTTAATGACCATTCTTTTGAAAAAAAAAGTTTAATAAATGGATAAGATTTTTGCTAATATAATAATATTACTTATGTTAAGCTATTTTCAGCTATTGTAGGGTTACTTTTCATTAATCTAAATTATTTCACTCTACATTATTTACGATTATTTATGGTTATTCTCAATTATTTTTGGCTATTTTATGTTACTTTTGGTTATTATAAGAAATCTCACCTTGAATTATTTGTCTATTGTAGATCATTTCACCGTAGATTATTTTTGGCAACTCTAAACAATTATAATATATGGATATTGGTGGTTATTGATTATTCTTTTATTGGGGTTATTGGTGGTTATTAATGGTTATTAGTTTCTATTTTATTAGTGTTTATTAATGGTTATTGGTAGTTATTTTATTGGTGGTTATTAGTGATTATTCTAAATTAAATTACCATAGGCTATTAATGGCTATTAATGTATTTTCTATTATAAACCATTGGTGTTTATCTTATTGGTGGCTATTGATGGCTATTATATTGGTGGCTTTAGTGGCTATTAGTGATTATTTTATTAATGGCTATTGGTGGTTATTTTATTCGTGGCTATTGTATAATGAGTTATTGTTGGTTATTCTATTGTAAGTTATTTTAAATTATTTATCATATGTTATTTTAATTATTTTAAGTTATTTCACCTTAGGTCATTATATTATATTATAATTTAAATTATTTTAAATTATTATACTTATGATATCTTAAGGTAAAATAACATATAATAATTTATAATAACATAAGGTATAAGTTAAAATAATTAAAGTAACTTAAAATAATATAAAATATATCATAAAGTAACATATATAAGGTATTTAAAATAACATAAAAATAAATTTATTTACTACAATAAATTATAATAGTGAATTATGTCAACTAGTAGTGAAACATGATGTTTACATGATGATATTACAATGAAATAACTTTAATCAAGGTGAAATCAATAAAATGCAATGAACTTATTTCACTTTTAAGGTCCCATAGTGATTTAGGTAGTGGATTACAACCCACTTTTGTAGTATTGCTTGTAGATCTTAATCAAAATGTCATCAATAAACCCAATGCAACTGGGAAATTCATGAAATGTGTACCCAAGGACAAATTTTTTTCAATTGTGGGCCATTCGATTTCATTACCAAATGCATTATTGATGCATGATGTAATGAACGATGCATCATCACACAATGCGGATTTAGACCAATTCCATATCGATGCGTCATACTTAATGACATTGTCATGTTTCATGTGGAGATTGAAATTTAAAATATTTTATTTAGGTGTCAACTTCAATGGTTTGCTTGATACAATTAATACTTCATTTATTTTCATGCAAGACAAAAAAAAGATAGACTTGAAATTCCTAACCCTAAAACCAAACCCTAAATTTTTTAAAAATCAAAACCATAATGAATAATTTGCCAAAAAATAATGCATTAAACCTTAAACCTGAACCCTAACCCTAAAAATAAAACCTAAAAACTCCTAAAATCAAAACGTTAATGAACAATTTGCTAACAAATAACACATTAGACCTTAACCTTAAAGATAAATCCTAATAGCCTTTAGATTCAAAACCTTAATGAACAATTTGCCAACAAATAACACATGACACCTACACCTAAAACCTTGACCCTAAAAATATACCTTAAAAACCTTTAGACTCAAAACCCTAATGAAAAATTTCCCACCAACTACAAAATCAGACCCTAACCCTAAAAACAGACCCTAAAAAACACTAAAATCAATACCTCAATGAACAATTTGCTAATAAATAACACATTAGACCTTAACCCTGAAAACAAATTGAAAAATCCCTTAGACCCAAAACCTAAATGAATAATTTGCCAAGAAATAACATATCAGACCTAAAACCTAAACCCTAACCTTAAAAAAAAACCTTAAATACCCCTAGACCCAAAACCTTAATGAACAATTTGCCACCAATTAAAAAATCAGACCTTAACCCTAAAACCTAACCCTAAAAACAAACCTTAAAAGCTTCTAACTTTAAAGGTTAAATGAAGAGTTTTTTTAATTAAAAAAAAATCAAACCTTCAAGATGATATTAAAATTTCATTTGTAGATCATGCATGGGCCAAGATTGTTGGGACCACTAGTGTTGCCAATTTATCAAACTTCAAAGCTCATAATAAAAAAGGTTGTAGATTATTAATTATATAATTATAAATTTTCAGCACAAGTAATAAATATTTTTTCAAAAATTCAACAAAATGAAATATAATTTAATTTATGCTAAAATTGTTCATGTATTGATACATGTTTATTTAAGTCACTAATTTTACATTTGTTTGATGTGACCTTGTCCATTGGCATCTTTCATCACAATGCTAGTACAAGGCCTTCGAATAAAGGCATTACTAGAATCAAATTTACATTCCACTATCACCTTGTGTGGGTTTTCACTCTAATAATGCACATTTGGATTTCATTGTTATACCTACTAAAAGTAAGATCTAAATGTGCATTAACAAAGTAATGGTTTGATTTTATCACCTTCTGTAGGTTGTTACCTTAATAACATATATTCTACACATATAACACATCGAGAAATTTTGTTTTGTTTAGAAGGGACCTTACACATACAAAATGCATGTTGATGTGTGTTAAGTAAGAATAAACATAAAATGCTCTTAGTTGTTTTCTATCTTATTGTGATCTTTCTCTATTTACATTGAAAAAAAATATCAATTTGCGACTATAAAATTGTTGCAACCAACATTACAACTTGAATTTCATCAATGAAGTCACATTCAATATCTAGTTGCAAATCATGACTCAATACGACATCACCAAATGGTCCATCAATAATGTATACAGTTAATGTATACATGTTCATTCTTTAACGATCTGTATAACATTTGCAACTACGTTTTGCTTTAGCAACTATTTTTATAACTATCAATTATTTGCACATTATTTGCCACATGTCTTAAATTGGGGTTATTTTAAAACAATGATTGCAAATGTTGAAAAAATCCAAGCCATCAAATTCCAATGACTTGTGATGGTGCCACTTGGTAATATCAAAATCCACCATGTGGCACTATTAGGAATTTTGGGTGAAAATTCTTTCATTATTCAAACATTGATATTGGCCATCCATTATTAACATTCATTTTAAATGGTTTTAGATTATAACATGTGGGCAATCCAAAGATGTTATGTGGCATATAACTTATATTTTGCGGGAAAAAAAAATATTTATTTGAATAAGTAGGTGAGTAGGTACATAGGCCTATGTATGTAGGTAGGTAGGTAGGTAAGTAGGTAAGTATAATTAAATAGGTAGGACATACCTACCTACTTAAGTAGATAGATAGGTAGGAAAGTATATAGGCTCAAAAATAACTATGTAAATATTTTTATTTCATTTTATGTTTTGGTTTTAAGGTTAATTTTTTTTGAGTTCATCCCTAATGGCACTTTTTTAGATGTGAAAACATAAGAAAATGCACCTTTTTTATATACTTTACAAGATGAAATTAAAGGACAAAACATATGGGTTAAATTTTCTAGTTGCACTTTAGTTGCAAACACTTTTAATAAACATGTGAAAAGCCCATTGTGCAAACCACTAATTTTGTAGTGATACCACTATAGTGGGTTTATAATAGGCTTAGTGGTTCAGGGTGGTGGTTAGTCCTAGATGGGATAAGGAAACCATTGAATAGGTGATTGGGTGGTTTAGTTCAAACTTTTTTGTGTGGTTTTTTTAGGGTGCCTAAACAACAAATGTATAATTAGTGGTTCTATGAGTGGTTTCATGTAATGATCATTAGGGTAACTCATCAAACCCTGATTGATTAGTTAGATGCCACGTGACATACAAACATTGGCCACCCAAGTTAGGCCCATTAAGCTTGGCCACATGGCATTTAAATATTGGCCACGTAGGTTTAACTGCATGGCATTTACACATTAGCCATTTAGGTTATGCCATGTGGCTAGAACATAAATGACCTAGGTTAAACTTAAATTAAGCTTAAAACTGAGTACTTCAGTCTATGAACTTAAAGCCTAAAGCCTAGGCAACTAGGCTTAAGTCTAGGTGCTTAAAGTAGGTTTAAGCAACCTAGGCCTACCCTAGGAACCTACATTATGTCGTTTCCTAGGTTACACCTAAAGTCAAACCATTAGATTAGGCTTAGATATAAGCTGTCTAAGTAGGTAGGAATAGGTAGATAGGCAAGCCTAAATAAGCAAATAAGTAAGATCCTATATATTTTTTAGTGACTTAGACTTTTTTGAAGTTTGAATATATTTAATGCATGTATTATGTGTAGATTAATACTTTTTCATCTAGTTATATAGTTTACAAAGTTCAAGTTGTTGACAAAAGATATGGGATAAATTTAGAACATTATCTCACATCATCCTTTGTCCCGAACAAAAGTACCCAACTTTTACCATTATTATCTTTCTCATACTTTGTCCAAATGAAAATAAATAAATTTCATTCTTCAATTTATTCTCAAACACATCAAAATTTAAACCAAAATATCAAGTAATTTGACCAAAAATGTATTTGAATCTTCATTATTTCATACATTTGAACAACAATGATATCTTGAAATTCTTTTTCTTTTTTTTCATAAAATGATTTGTAAATAAACATATTTAAAGTCAACATGATTTTATATATATATATATATATTTCCCCACCTTTGAAAAAAATACAAATCAATAAAAATTGTATAAATGTTGTGTTATATATATTTGTAATTATAAGAAATATTGTAAAATAAAATATGTTGTCCATGAAACAAATAATATTTATAAAAAAATTTTAAATTTTAGAAAAATTATTAAAAATTCATAATTATTAATTTATATATGTATAATTTTTTATTTCATAATTTTCATCAAATTTTATTTTGAATAGTAAATTTTAATCTTTTAAAAAAAATTAGTTCATTAAATTTGATTTGATATAATTTTTTAAAAAACTCCAAGTTGTATGACCAAATATTTTGATAAATTAAATAAAATCAAAATTTATATTGTTTGCTACCCATCACATGGAAACATGAAAATAATGGCATTTTGGGGCATTTGGATTTTTTTTGAAATTTTTTGAATATCATTAATAAGAATATATTTCATTATTTAAAATTCAAAGAAGATATTTATTTAAATAAAGTTTAAACCCTTGAACAAAAGTCCTAGCTTGAACATTTAAATTATATTCTACACATCAATACTTTTATTTAATTTTATGGTTTCAAAAATTTTGGCATTTTTTTTTCATTTTTTGGGAATTTTTTAAAAAATGACTTTTTTGCCCAAAATTTATTTGTCACCACTATCTAGATATTCACATTAAATAATCAATGATTTTAAGGCAATTTTTTTAAAAATTATAAGGTATTAATTATTTATTTGTGCATTAATTATGTGCATGATTGTTTAAAAACCTATAATATGTAAACTAGATACATATGTCTCCCTTTTAATTTTTTTCCCCTTTAATTCAAAAGTTTTTATTGTTTCAGATTGTATATTATTAAATAATTATATGGTGTTCATGAAAAAGAATTATGGTCACGTAATCTTATCCATGAAATTTTTAAATTATGTAGTCATATCCATGGTTACAAGAATACAACTAAATATATATGATTATATGATTAGAAAATGGTCACTAGTCATATTTGTCTTGGTCATAAATGTCAAGTTTTGGTGTAGTGGTATATGTAAGGTATAGGCAAGGTATTTAAATTATGTAGCTTATATGTAAGGTTAGGTAGGCATAAAATCGGCATGTAAAAACTATGTACATATAAATTAAATACACATATTTTAAATATGTATAAACCATGTACATATAAGCTAGGTTATACCTAGGCTAACTGTGTGTAATTAAGTAGGCTTAACATACCTTAATGTAAGTATAAATCATTATGTACATAGGTTATGATATATCTAGCATGTGTATAAGTTACAATATATATTTAATTTAACAATAGACATATTTAAAATACATATCCTATTCTACTTAACCTAAGTATAGATTGATTACTTTAGCCTAGGTATAAATTAATGATATTTAATTAGGTCATACTTATCTTAGGTTAGTGAAACATGACCTAAATATACTTAATTTAGCCTAAGTATCTTTCTAACTATATTTATTTAGTATTCACTTTTTTATGTTACCCAATGGCTACATCAAAATTAAGTACAAACATGTGGCATTTAAACATTGGACACCCAAGCTAAATGATGTGGCATTTAATTTTTATGGTGGCTACCTAACTATCTACCTACCTTGTTAGGTGGTTAACCTTGTGCATATTGCCTGGAATGACCATTAGGAAAAACTACCCAAGTGGTTTGAAAAGGTGGAATGAAATTTTTTTAACCATGCCAAAAAACATTTCAAGCAGAAAATTTGTAAACCACCATCACTTCCAATTGCATAACCAATTTGGTGAGTTTTTTGGGGGATTTGTCCACTTAACAAAATCATGAGTGGTTTGTGTCATGTGTCAACCGCATAAAGTCGAATTGGGTGTTTGGTTATAATGGTTTGTCCATGCATTTTCTAATAGTGAAATTAAGTTGCAACTAGAAATATTCTCTCCCATACATTTTATGTTCATTTTCTATTTTGTAAATTATATAACTAATCAAGTAAATAGGTAATTCATTAATCAACTAATTAACTAACTATTACCTACCTACCTAAAATTACTTGCTCTTCTTTAATTATAAAAATAACATTCATTTTTACTTCATACTTTTACTAACTAATCAAGTAATTCATAATCGTAATTCATTAACAATATGTAACTATTTACAAATTAATTAATTAATTAATAATGCAGTAATTCATTTAAAAAATTCACAACGATGTGCCTTGTATGTGCGATACAAGGCACATGTTTCTGTCATAACCTACCATGTTTTACACTCATAGCCTCATGTAATGTGCCAAGTAGCATGTTTTGTAGCCGTCAAGACAGTACCAAGTCCAAAATGAGCATAACATGGACACAAAACATGTCTATGCATGAAAGGGCGAAAAAATGACGGGGCAAAGGGCAGACTGAGAGAAAAAATCGCAGCACAATTATATTAACTTGTACTTGCCTCTTCCCCATTCCATCCATTACCTTCTCTCAAGTCTCTCCTCTCTATCAGATTCTCTGTATTACCTCTCCTCTCCACTCTCAAACAGACAGTGTTCAGTTCAGAGGTAGTCCAATACTTGCATCCTTATTGCACAAGAGCAGACACAACAACGTGCAGTCCAATAGTTGCCAGGGGTCGTCGCCTTCTTCTGTACCAGAACGCGGCGAATATAACGTTGGTAGATGCCTTGAAGAATTAGGAGCAGATAGAGTGGTTATCACTGTGCTCGAGATACGTCACTACAGGCAGCCCTTCCAGCGCAGCATAAGGGGCATGGACCTGTTGCACGATTTCGTTGGGCTTCGCGTGAGAGTAGGATGCCGGGAAAAGCTTATCAAGGCAGAGAAATTTACGGGGAAAATCGAGATTTCAAAAGTGGAAAGCTCGGAAACCAATGGCGCAGAGATCAAGCACGGCCCCGTGGAAATGGAAGATTGCGGGGAGATTGGGTTGGGGGATTTGCTGGCGATTTTGAAGGAGCACAATCCTGATTACAGCCTCCACAGCGACAACTGTTGGAAGTACGCGGACTCAACTTTCAGGAGGTTGATCAGGAATTTTTCAGCGCACCCCACCATCAGTCCGGCGAGGAGAAGCGAACTTGAAGGCTTTCTCAACCATCCTGCTCCTACCATGCCAGACAATGTAAATTTTTCCTGTGTTTCAGCATCCCTTGGGGTGCTGGGACGGAAGCTGGACTTGCGTTTGTTGCGTCCATCGGCGCTTCTGTCCTCGGTGCTTCTGCCGTCGCAGTCAACTTGTTTCCTCCAGAGCAACTCGCTCAACTTTCTGTAAGCCTAAAGTGTGCCACTGTCCAAAATTTCTTGCACTACACTAGTGCAACCCTTGCCCAAGGTGGCATGCACACCATGGCAACAGTGCAAGTCCCAGCTCCAGCGCTACTCCAGATTTTGTCAGCGCCTCAGACGATGCAGGCCTTTGCAGCAGCGCAGTCCCAAGCCCAAACGATGCTCCCGGCTTTATCTCCTCATCTCTCGCATGCTGCTGTTGTCACAGGAAGTAAAATCTCGGCGGTCGTTGCCGCTAAACTTGTCACTGTCGGTAAAGCCGTGGCTGTTAGAGCCTGCCACTTTTTCTGGCCTTTCGCGATCACTATTGAAGTCCTTGTTGCTCTGTATGTTCTCTACAAACTCGGTCAATTGGCGCTGGAGGCAACGCCTTGGGGACAACGATGGCCGAGGAAGCTGAGAACTTTCTTTCCACGTCGGCGGACTGGTCCTTCTACGACTTGAGACCGATGCCCGTGTTCAACGCCGCAATGATCGATGTTCAAAGGATAGAAAGAAAGCACACTGCGGGTATCCAGGAGGTCGAGCTCATGTGCTGTGCATGTCGTCGATGTTCTCTCTATGCAGGCCTATGCTCTTGTTTTGGATGATACTTTCGATGATAAATATAATCATCATATTATGCTTATGATGAAAAGTTGGGTAAGGATGAAACCCTAAAGCGATGGCACAATGTCATCAAGCGCTGAATTCAGTACACGACAAAGTGTGGACAGTTGATGGTGAGGGGTGATGGAGTTGCAATGGTTGTTGTTGTTTTGCTTTCGTATTTTGTTTGTTCTAGGTTATTTGTATATATATATATAATTGTCATAATGTGCTTGTGATGAAAAGTTGGGTAAGGATGAAAGCCTAAAGCAATGGGATAGTGTCATCAACTATTGAATTTAGTGCACAACAAAATGCTAGCAGTTGACAGTGATGGGTGATGGAGTTGCAATGGTTCTTATTGTTTGCGTTTGTATTTTGTTTATTGCAAGTTATTGTTTGACAGCTTGATTTGTGGTAAATCATTGTTCAACATTTGATGTTTGGCTGGTTGCTCTTCATTGTGGAAGGAGTTTGAAGGTTTTACAAGTTGGTTTTGGAGGATGCAAGTGATGGAGCAATTGGGTTGTACCTATTTGAAGAGCTACTGAATTCTTCTAAGGGTAGCTAAGTACCACACTTTGAAATTGAGTGATGGATCTGTTAGAAGATTAGAGTTTTTTTTGTTTTGCAAGCAAAAGTGGAGGAAGAATGCCTCAATGTGAACCTATTTCTGTTTCTTAGAAGCGTGTAATTTTTGTTGCACATGTGTTTCGATAGAAGGAATGTGGGTTCAGAATTAAAATGTAGGGGTCAATTTAAGGACATAATGATAGGGGCTAGGGGTTTCAGAAACGGTCCCTGTGGCAAGTGGGGGTGTTGCTGTTAATACTTCTGTTGCAATACAATGTAATGTTTGTGTTTACATTGGTGGGAGAGAGAGTACCCATGTAATTGGGAGCTCCAAAGTTGAAACCTTGTTTTGGAGAAGTTTATTCCTGGGAAATATCTGCTTGTGGGAATCCAAAATATTGTTCCATCTTTGTAAACTTGTTAAGTGGATTATTTGGATAGTTCATTCTACCTAAATACATGGGGACAATAGTATTCAAATGAAGGGAAAAAGCTATTTCATTGCTCAATTTTCGCATTATGTTATGTTCTATGGTTGTTTGAATCATGTGTAATGGGTTTGTCCAATAATGGCTATGGGAATCAATTCATCAGGAATGGGAGTACGTGTTGTAATCCTTAATAAGATTGCTTTTGACGGGACCAATTGAGTTTAGGAGAGAGGGATTGGAGTGTTTACCTTAAAAACTTCATTGACCACAAACCCTTCACTTTCACAACTAAATAATATGTGGCTAGATGAACAAGATTGTTAAGGAGGAAAACATTGTATGACATTTCTCAAGAGGATATTGTGATTGATATACCATGTTTTTCACAAAGACTCCCCATACCATTTTACTTTAGTTCCTCCTAGTTTGTTGCAAGCAACAAGGACTCAATCTTAACTATGATGCTAAAATTAAAAGAACTAAAAGTCTATAGGACACTATGGAGACATACTTCTCATTTCCATCAATACATGAATCAAAGATTTCCATGGAATATTTCTTTTAATTTCAATGGATGATGAAATGGGGAGGCAATGAAATAGGGAGACTTATGCAAAGTTCCCATCTTTTCAATCCAAACATTAATCCATATCATGTTATTTTTTTAAGTAGGCATACAATCTATTCATCTAAAACCTCTAAAAGTTTATACTCCTAGAAAACCACTAGGACTTAGGAGCCTTAAACTTAACTTTACGTTTCCTAGATTATCTCATATTGAGCTATTGCATCTTTGCTTCAAGTAAACTCTTCAAAGCTTATCCCTCTTGCCCTCCTTTTGGTTGGGCTTGGTTTCCTAATTCTGATTTTTCATTTTTTTCTTGGGGACAGTCACTACTTGCCCTCTATTGGTTCTTTGAAAGGATCCCTTCCTTGGTGTTTTGAGGGCTTTTTGCCTTCACCCCACCACCTACCTCTTGGTGGTTGGTTTTTTTTTTGGGTCTTTGCAAGTTTTTCCCTGCCTTTGGGAATGTAATTATTTGTGTCTTCTTAACCTGCAAAGGGACTTTAAGTTCAATGGTATGATCCTTGTTTAAAACCCATAGGTCTTGGGTTCAAACTTCAAACCCAGATCAATGAGCAAGTGCCAACCCTGTTGTGTTTTCTACTGCAAGGCTTGACTTGGGGTGACTTGCCCATAGGTTGTCAATCAACTCAAATTGTTGTATTTTCTCCCCAAAAAAAGGGAAAAAAAAAGTTTGTTCATGTTCTGCCTTTGTCAGTCTTGAGGACAATTGTGGGGGAAAAACTTTGCCATGTTTTGAACATTATCAAGTGGGGTCATTCCATTGATAAAGCCCATGTTTGTGGATATTACAATTGTAAGGACCTTTGAAAGTTAGAATTTCATTAGTTTCAAAAGTTTTGAGCAGAGGCTCCTTGTTGAAAGGATTACATGGTTTTGAGCTCCCTACACTGGAGGGGTGATACCCTGAAGGTTAGAACTTGCTAATTCGATAGGTTTTGAAGTTTTTTTTTTTTCATAAACTACTACTGTGACAGATTCTGCCATCTCCTACCTACTTAACCAATTTTAAGGCCTACCTAATCAGCAAGTTTGAACTTTGCACTGGGTGCTGGTTATGGTTCCCAGTTTGCCAAATGGCTCACTCAGTAGGTTCATTAGAGCCATAATTGGCATCCATTGTCAACCCACTAGTACATTACTCTTTTTAAACAAATTAGTCTAAGACTCATTAAACAATCACTACTCTCTTCCTCTAAAAATTGATCATATTGCAAGAATAGATATTATTGAGGAAGAGGAATTTTGCAAAAGGTCAAATCCAGTCGCTTCAATTACAATGTTTCAAATTTTCAATAATCAACTTGATAAGTAGATTCAAGGTCAAACATTTTTAATGGAAAAATGGTAACCATGTTCAATAGGTTTGAAGTTCAATCCTTTAGAAATTTGACAAGGCTAGATCAAAACTTTTGTGCTTTCCAACTTGGCCTCCAATTTGAGAATTATTTAACACCCAACATCAATGACAAGAATGATATTATTGAGGAAGAATGCACTATTATTACACATGGTAGTGACAATTACTATATCATTAAAGAAAAATGTACTATTACTAAGTTAGACAAGGTTTTGGTACATTTTTTTTGAACAATTTTTTCGTTCTTGCCACTATGAGAAAAATGGGTGTTTTGCAACTAGCCTTGCAATTCATTGCAATTCAACTGTAACTCTATCAAAACAACTCATTTTCAATTATTGTGCACTCCATTATAATTGCATCTATGATGTCATTGATTGTCACCTATGTATTAAAATATAACATGTGCCGTTATGAAAAATTTTAGACATAAAAATGATTTTCTTTTTGAAATATTGATTTTCATCATTCATTATGATTGTTAATGATGGTTTGAAATTATGACATGTGGCATAATAAAAATTTGCCACATGGCATATTAATTACATTTTGAAATAAATAAATGAATATAAATATTTATTTTAATAGTTAAATAGGTCGTACATAACCATAGGTAAGTAGGTTGGTAGGTTTTAAGACCTACATACCTATGTATTTACTTAGGACCTACCTACCTACCTACCTAGGGTCATAGGTAGGTAAAAAGATAGAAAAATAACCATGATTGTTTTTTAAAATTTATGTTTTGCTTTTAGTTTAAGTTTTTTTGAGCTCATCCCAAAATGACATTTGTATTTTAATGTGAAAATATGAAAGAACAAACCTTCTTTACATAATTTGTAACATGGGTTTCAAAGACAAAACATATGGGTGTAGTCACAATAACACATACGATAACAAGTGTAACACTTGCTTGATTTTTTCATGTTTTAAAGTTGTAATTTAATTTGATGTTGAAATTGTAAGATTTGTTTATATAGTTGTATTTTTAATATATCATGGGAACATGGGAATTAATTTTAAATTAATCTAATGAATAAAAAATAACGAAAACACTCATTAAACATTGTAACGATTACATTTAAATAATAAAAAGACTTGTAAATGGATTTCAATTTTTTTGAAAATGAGATATTTTTACCAAATTTTTAGCATAAACCTTAATAAAATATTATGAATTAAAAATAAGTAAAATTAAAGACTTTTTCAAAAATATTCCAAGAATATTTTAAGAATATGTCCCCAAAAGTAGTGACAAAAGCAGTCAAAAAGTTAGTAGGTGTGATTTGTGTTATTCCATTTGCACCCATATGGGTTAAATTTTTTAGTTGTTCTTTAGTTGCAAATTAAGTTGCAATTGAGTTGTAACTATAACACTTAAGCACTTAGGGCAAAGCTAGATCCAAGGGGAGGGCTCCATTGTTTGTGGTGTTTAAACAAAACTTGAACCCCTCTTATTGGTGTCTCTAGGGAACTAAAAATCATCAAAAATGAAATAAAATTGAAAAAGTTGTGTCACCCCAAAGTAAAGGGGTGGCCATAAAGGGTTTCAAAAGGGTTCTAATTGTTGCAGAACATTTTCTAATAACGATAAAAGTTGTACCAATGGCTACCCCATAGATTTCATGGCAAGCTAATAAAATATTTCCATTTCCCAATCTTGAAAGTGTAATGCAACCCTAATTTCCACTAGAATATGTGCCCCCATATTTGTATATGTTCTACTAATTATAGGAGCTGACATTGATATAAATACTTGAAAGTAGTTAAACTTAACCTCAACGAAACATTAAAAAAAACAACCCAAAAGGTGTCGCTCCATGATTTTTCCAAGCTTCTCATAACTCCACACCATTTTGTTTCTTAGATTGCCTCTTTCCATGATGAAAAAAAACATCATCATCAATGCATCATTTTGTTCATTTAGGACAAGTTGTTGTAATGCCAAAATGCTCAAGCAATCACATGTTTGATGAATATGAAAAAAAAAAGGCCACAAGGATGTTTTGCCTTCTTTATTCCATGGTCTAAGGTTAAGGTACTTCAAAAGTGAGAAGAAACATTAGGAAAAAAAATGAAAATTTGACAAAAAATGAATATGAAAAAAATGAATAAAAGGAAGGAAATATAAAAATTGAAAAGAAGTGAGAGTAGAAAGTGTGAATTGAAATAAAAATATTCCAAAAAAATGAACAAAAGGAAAAAATGTCAAAAAATGTGAAAGCAAAAAAGAAAACACAAATCGAAACTCTTGCATAGATAGTGTGAAAGGAATGATGAACTTAAAGAAAAGGAGATAAGATAAGATTTTGGACTTATACTTGGACCAAAAAGGTTTACATGACTTAAGTTTAATTCATAAAAATAATATATTTTATGACTTTGTATGTTGAATTCAATTGTTGGGCTAAAACATTCAATCTTGAGCCCATGAACAATTAAGCCCATGCCCTCATGTAAATCGGGCCTAAAAGTAGCATTATAATTTAATGGTCATACATTGTTTGGAACTGTGAAAACTTTTAAATCACAAAGGCAATTTATTTAAGGCTAATTGGACTATCACAAAATTACAATGATTGGATTAGGTTTTTGTTTTGTGGTTTGGCATGGGGGGTGGGGGGTGGTGTGGGATTTTCACACTACATTAAAAAAATTTAAAAATTGAAACATTCTACCACAAATGACTGGTGTAAAAAATATATTGCCAATAAAACTTGGGCATACATTGTTTTATACAACCATTTACGCATTTGTTATGAAAGTTTGAAATATTTATATTGATTTGAGATAGTCAATCTCTAGAGTTTATATGGAAATTATGTAGTTAATATTCCTTACACTATGGGCATTGTTGTAAACTAAAAAATC
>Ga0116227_10010652_pt1 | contig 15916 bp, 12 predicted proteins | sample S1TSphgellanicum_FD_89693 | JGI IMG/M metagenome (GOLD analysis project Ga0116227, IMG submission 89693) | Host-associated microbial communities from peat moss isolated from Minnesota, USA - S1T2_Fb - Sphagnum magellanicum MG | ecosystem: Host-associated > Plants > Peat moss > Unclassified... | reverse complement strand
AGGAACCACTTCAATTGATCTTCTTTTTGATTGTATTACTTAATCTATCCTTACAGCTCACTTTATTTTCCGTTTTAGTTATCCCGGTATCAGCTTTTATCATATCCCGCATTGTAAAGCGGTTAAAATCGCAAGCCATTGCTTCCCAGCAGTCTTATGGTATGATGATCAGTTACCTGGACGAAGCATTATCAGGTATCAAGATCATTAAGGCTTTTAATGCCGTTGGCTTCATCAAAGATAAATTCGATAGCGAAAACCGTAACTACTCAAACATTGTCCGTTCAATGGCCAAACGGCAGCAATTGGCTTCACCGGTATCCGAGTTTTTAGGGATCCTGATGATCACGGGTTTAGTTTTGTACGGAGGTTCGTTAGTTGCAAGCGGGGTATTAAGGCCATCTGCATTTGTGGTGTATATCGCTACTTTCTCGCAAATCATGCGTCCCGCAAAAGCCATATCCGATTCCTTCAGTAACATTCATTCAGGCGTTGCTGCCGGCGAGCGTGTTTTAGCTTTAATTGATGAGAAGCCGATGATAGTTAATTCGCCAAATGCCGTTCCGGTTAAAAGCTTTAACAGCGAGATCACGTTCGATCATATTTCGTTCTCTTACAGCGAAAAGGTGGTTTTGAACGATATTAATATCACTATCCCGAAAGGTAAAAAAGTAGCATTGGTTGGCCCATCAGGCGGTGGTAAATCAACCATGATGGATTTAATACCGCGCTTTATTGTGCCTCAAAAAGGACGTGTTTTGATTGATGGGCAGGATATTAAAGATCTGACTGCCGAATCTGTTCGCGATTTGATGGGCATTGTAAATCAGGAATCTATTTTATTTAACGATACCATTTTTAATAACATAGCCTTTGGCAAACCCGGCGCTACCCTGGCCGAGGTTGAAGCTGCGGCACGAATAGCCAACGCGCACGATTTTATCCTCGCTACCGAAAACGGCTATCAAACCAACATCGGCGACAGGGGTTCTAAACTTTCCGGAGGCCAAAAGCAACGGATCTGCATCGCCCGTGCAGTATTGACCAACCCTCCGTTGATGTTGTTGGATGAGGCTACATCAGCTCTGGATACAGAATCGGAAGTACTAGTTCAGGAGGCTTTGAATAACCTGATGGAAAACCGTACTTCGCTAATCATTGCCCACCGCCTGAGCACCATCAAGAATGCCGACTTGATTTTTGTATTGGAAGATGGCCAGGTAGTAGAACAAGGTACCCACCAGGAATTATACGACAACAGTGGTTTATATCGCAGGCTGATCGATATGCAGGCTTTCAATTCGTAATAAATGGCAGATAAAAAGGTAGCCGTAGTTGTTCCGTTTTACACGAGTGAGATCTCCGAATATGAGCACATAGCGCTTGCGCAGTGCTCGGCTGTTTTGGCAGGTTATCCCATTATCGCTATCAAACCGCATTCGCTGGATATCAGCGCTATCACAATTCAATACAACTTTACCGACACCATTAGTTTTGATGACAGCTATTTTGCCGGCGTGCAGGGCTACAATAAACTGATGCTTACCGAAGAGTTTTACGCCGCCTTCACCAATTACGAATATATACTGATACACCAGCTGGATGCCTTTGTATTTAGCGATGAGTTGCAAAGCTGGTGCAACCGCGATATTGATTACGTTGGCGCGCCATGGTTGCGCATTAATGGTTACACCGATTTGTTTAAAGCTGTAAAATCGCGCATACAGCGACTTTACCATGCTCGCTTTGATGTATATGTAAAAGGAATGCCGAGCGATATGCAGTTTATTAACCGGGTGGGTAATGGTGGTTTCTCGTTGCGTAGGGTTAATAAATTTAAAGAGCTATGCGTAAGTCGTAAACCTAAAATAGAAGAATACCTGGCTAAAGGCTGGCACTATTTTAACGAAGATGTATTCTGGAGTATCGAGGTAAACCGCAAACGGAAAATATTGAATATACCCGGTTTTAAAACAGGATTAAAGTTTGCCTTTGAGCATGCGCCACAAAAAGCTCTAAAGTATAACAATAACCGCCTGCCCTTTGGCTGCCACGCCTGGAACCGGAATGTAGAGTTTTGGCAACCTATATTTATGGAGCTCGGCTACACTATTTAACGGCGAAAAGTTTTTTAAACCAGGCCAGCACAATATAAAACTGTAGTTTTATAAACAAACCAAAATCCAGCTTTCTGAATTTGCCATTCTTCCATAAAACTTTATTGGCAATACTTATCGGTAGTTTACTTTGGGAAAGCTGCTTCAAAAAATGCTTAAAGGTTCGCCTTTCAATATAGATCATCTGCTTGCGTGATAAGCCTTCAAGGTTAATGGGCAAAATATGTTGCCATTTTTCGAATAGTTTAATGGTATCCTTCAGCCAATCGGCATTATAGCTCCCTTCCGAAAAATGTTCCAACAAAACATCAAAGGTTACAGCCACCGTTTTCTCCTGCCCAATAGTTAACGAAAAATCCATATCATACACGTGGAAACCTGCAAAACTCTCATCAAATCTGTATTTCTCAGCTAAAGCTTTGGTGGTACAAAACCATACACCATCAACGGCTACAACCGGTGCAAGCGGCCTATCGCTGGGGTTATGGTACTCACGCTTGGTTTCCTTTTCTTCAAATTTAAAGCGTTGCAGCAGGTTAATATAATAACCCTCATTACCCATACCGTTCCAGCCGGTTGGGGTTATGGGCCGGTAACTACTTCCTGCAAGGCCAACTAATCCAACATCAGGGTGATTGGCGAAGATGTTTTTTACAACCAAACCCCAATCCTGGGTATGCATAGCAACATCCTCGTGCATAAAGCATAAAATATCAAACTTAGCCTGGCTGATTCCCTGATTATAGATCTGGCAGATACCTTTGCTGCCTTCACTGTTATCAAAAGCAACAATTTCGTGATCAACACCAATTGTATCGGCAATATTTTTTTTTACCTGCGCTAATAATGGTTTCTTTGCCGAGGATATAATTATCGAGATCATTGCAACAAATTAACGGCCCACGGGCCTCAAACCCTGCCAAATTTTAGCGAAGATACCATTTTATATAAGTGTACCGTAATTGTGGCAGCAGGTTTGCGTTAAACACTTAGTGTAACTTAATAATTACCGTATAATATAATCCCGATAAAAACATTTATTAATTAAAACTATTATGGTACATAATAGTCAAAAACCCAAACCAATAACAATAATTTGGAACAGCCGATACATAGTACCACACCGCCCCTCACCAAAACAAATTACGCTTTTATTGATAGCCTGCGTTTTATATCGATGATAGGTATTGTTATGGAGCATTGTGGCAACTATTTCGGGGTAGAAAATTATCCTCACCTGCTACAAAAAATATTTGTTGTAGCTAATGTGAGTGTTTACAAGTTTGGCACTATCATCTTCTTTTTACTCTCAGGTTTCCTTATCGGCGATAAAATTAAAACGACTACGGCCAGAGATTATATGGGTCGCAGATTTAAAAACACCATTAAGCCCTGGCTTTTTTGGGTATGCCTGTTCATCTTTTGCAACTACTTAACGTCGGCGTTAATCTATTTTAAGTTTCACCCGTCAGATTTTTGGCAAACGCCTACCCTGCCCATTACTTACCAGATCAGCCATACCGTATTTTTTACCAGCTACTGGTTTATTTTGAATTTCATGATCTGTTTGGCAGTATTACTCAGCTTTAAACGCTACCTCGATTCGTTTAAATTTGGCATCATCCTGCTGTTACTATCCCTGTTCTATTCTGTAAATTTATATTTCGGCTGGATCATCACATCGCATACAACGGCCGTGTTAGGTTTTGTTTTTTACTTATGGCTGGGATACCAATTGAACCGGTACTTTGCAGAATTCCAGGCATGGCTTAAAAAAACATCAGGTTTTCTGTTGATATTAGGATTGATCATATCTTTTGCTGCAACCTGCGGCGAAAGCTTTATTTTATTGGGACACGGCTCGGCAGATGCATTTAACACCCTTAGAGTAACCAATATCATCTTTTCGCTGATGAGCTTTGTAACCATGTTTAAATTCAGCGATTATTTAAATGTGAGCGTATTAAAACCGCGACAAACAACCTATGGTATTTACCTCATCCACGAGTTTTTGATCATACAGTTTTTACCGTTGATATTTTATCCAATGCATATTCAGGATAACATCCATTCGGTAAAATATCTCATCGGGATGCAGCTATTACGCTTCGCGATAGTTTACAGCATGTCTTACGGTATTACTTTGTTGATCACCTATCTGCCCAAAAAAGCAAGCTGGGTAGTTGGTCAATAGCTTATAAATACTCTTTGTATTTTTCTACATAATCCGACAACCCGGATGCGGAGTATTTTTCGATCTCGCGATCCAGGTGACCGTATTCTTTGGCGTAATACGGACCACAAGCATGGAAACAAACTTTATCTTTGATCAAACCCGATTTCAATTTCAGTTTGGTACTGAATAGCAAGGATAACATCCCATCTTCGGCAACCTTCATACTGATGGACGAGAACAGGAAACGCCATTTCACCTTACGATAATCTGATCTGCGGAAGCAGGTACACCAGCCGCCAGTTGGGCCTCGCTCAATTACCTTATCTCCGCGCACATCTTCGGTATAATGTTCTATCGGTGGTTTGGCACCATCAGTAAATTCATTTTGGATCACATTCAAACCAATAAAACCATAATCGGTATAGGTTGTCATGTAATCGGCAAAGGTTTTATCAATGCCTTGTGGTACACTTAAAACATCATCGTCAACAATAACGGCATACTCTCCCCTTACCTTTCCAAATAGTTTTTTGTAGCCGCTGATGCCGTAATTCTTTTTCAGCTTGATGATACGAAAACTTGGATGATCTTTGTATTTATCCAATACCTGAGCAGTAGCATCATCGGATCCATTATCCATCACAATGATCTCACAACTGGATATATCGCTGATAGCGGATAGCAGGCTGCTTAAACACTGTTCTAAAAACTGATACCTGTTCCAGGTTAGTATTAAAAAACTGGTCTTTATTTTCGATTTCACCTGATCTGAATTATAATTTTACTGATTTATTTTTGACTACTCCCCGATACTAAAAACCAGTTTCCTGATATCCTTCAACTGCTTTTTAATGGGCGATTTACTGATAAAGTGGAACAAGCTTTTGTTTTTTGCCAACAGATAATACAAACGCAACTTACTAAAAAAGGACAGGTCTGGACGAATTAAACGGGTAATTTGCTGTAAATATTTTTGCTGCGGACCGTTAAAAGTGCTGCAATGTATGGCCCATGTTTTTTTATCCAATAATTCATTAGCCTTTTTAACCTGCTTATCCACCTTGCTTTCTAAAATATCAATAGTATTGGTAGTGTGCTGACGGTATTTTACCAATGGTTCACGAATCACTTTAATACTGCCTACATTGGCCGCTACAAAAGCCAGCCACCAATCATGAAAAAACAGGGGGTTAAGCGGCAGTGCATATTGAATAAGATCACGGTTAAACATTACCGAGTGGCCCGAAACACAATTCATAAACACAAATGGCAGTGGTGAATTGCCTTCGTATAAATTTAAAATATCAGAGAGTTTTTTATTCAAACTATTCCCATCTTCATTAATAAACTCGGAATCGTGGTAAATCAACATTGCATTGCCAATAGCGGCAACTTGTTTACTTATTTTTTGTGGCAGCCAGATATCATCCTGATCGGATAAAGCAATATATTTTCCCTCACACAGCGATATGGCCCTTTCAAAGTTTTTAACGTAGCCCAAATTAGCTTCGTTATTAAAAACCCTCAGGTTGCTGTGCCGCTCAACATAACTTTCTAAGATAGCCTGCGAATTATCGGTGGAGCAATCATTTACAGCAATAACTTCTATGTTTTTATAATCTTGGTTCAGTATAGAATCTAATTGTAGCTCCAGGTATTTTTCACCATTATAAACGCAAAGCGATACAGATACTAAAGGTTGTTCGTTCATTGATAACTCCGGGTTTCACAAGCTATTATCCCGGGTTTTCAAAGATAAACATTGGCGTTGCTGTTGGCATAATTTTTAGTGTGTTTTTGAAAAAGCGTGGGTTGTACATTCGGCTGGTCTAAATCAAAACGTTATATTTGCTACTCATACCGCTCACACAGAAATCAAAGGATTTCGATCTAATATTGACAACAGAAATCCGAATTCAAATCTGACAATAAACTATGAATACACCAACTTGCAGAATATGCAATGGTAACCTTACCGAAAAAATAACTGTAAAAGAAATGCAGTTTGGCACCCGCGAAACTTTTGAATATGGCATTTGCTCAACTTGCGGCTGCCTGCAAATTACAGATGTTCCGGCCGATCTGGCTAAATACTACCCGGCTTACTACGCGCCTTTTAATTTAAAAGCACCGGTACTTAAGCCACTGCCGCCAGTTAAAAGGCTGGTAAAAAATATCCGATTACAACGTAAATATAAAGATGGCAGCAACCCTATCCTGAATTATTTTGCACCAATGAATACCCGTGCCAACGCCAAAATACTGGATATTGGCTGCGGAAATGGTGTTTTAATATGCAAACTTTATAACCAGGGCTTTACACATGTTGAAGGTATTGATAAGTTTTTACCCGCAGCTATTGATTACGGACACGGTGTAAAAGTGCAGAAAAAAGAATTAGGCGATTTAAAAGCTAAATATTATGATGTGCTGATGCTTCACCATGTTTTGGAACACATTGATGAGCAGGTTGAAACTTTAATCGATTGCCACCGGCTTTTAAAGGATGATGGCAAGTTACTGATCCGTATCCCGATAATAGGTGAGGCTTACAAAATTTATGGTGAGAAATGGGTACAGTTAGATGCACCACGCCACTTGGTTTTACATACATTAAAAAGTATGGAGCTACTGGCAAAAAAGACCGGCTTTGTAGTTAAGCAGGTTGTTTTTGATTCAAGCTCGTTCCAGTTTTTGGGTAGTGAGTTATATGAGAAGGACATTTCGTTATACGACCCGATATCGCACAAGCCTAATGATTTTGTTGATTTTTTCAGTAAAGATGAAATTGAGAAATTTGACAGAGAAGCTGATAAGCTGAATGAGTTAAAAACCGGTGACCAGGCGATGTTCTATTTAGAAAAAGCTTAATAAATAACGTGAATTAAGAATTGTCATTTCGATAGAGCAAGAGGAGGAATGTGCGGTAGCGCGAAAGAGAAATCTTCTGCGAGCGACATAATGAAGAGCATGATGCAGAAGATTTCTCCTCACCCCAATACTGTTCCCATCGCCGTTCGTCGAAATGACATCAAGTATTATTTGAAGTCACTTCATTAAAAACATAAAAAAAGCCTCCCGATTTAACATCGGGAGGCTTTGTATTTTAAAGGCTATTTGATTAAGCCAGTTTGCGTTTAACTTCTACGTTTTCGTAAGCTTCAACGATATCGCCAACTTCAATGTTGTTAAAGTTGTGGATGTTCAAACCACATTCGTAACCACGGGCCACTTCTTTCACATCGTCTTTATAACGTTTTAACGAAGCCAGCTCACCTGTATAGATCACCACACCCTCGCGGATGATACGGATCTTACTGTTACGGGTGATGGTACCATCTAACACCATACAACCTGCGATTGTTCCCACCTTACTGATCTTGAACGTTTCGCGGATCTCAACATTGGCAACGATCTTCTCTTCGAACGTTGGCGCCAACATACCTTCCATCGCGGCCTTGATCTCGTTAATGGCATCGTAAATGATGGAGTATAAACGGATATCAATTTGCTCCTGTTCAGCAAGCTTACGCGCACTGCCCGAAGGGCGAACCTGGAAACCGATGATGATCGCATCCGAAGCGGAAGCTAACAATACATCCGATTCGGATATTTGACCAACTGCTTTTGATATAATGTTTACCTGGATCTGATCTGTTGACAGTTTCAACAATGAATCCGACAAGGCCTCGATAGAACCATCCACGTCACCCTTAACAATAATGTTAAGCTCCTTAAAGTTACCTATAGCCAAACGACGACCGATCTCATCCAGAGTAATGTGTTTCTGAGTACGTAAACCTTGCTCACGTTGTAACTGCAAACGTTTGTTGGCAATTTCGCGTGCTTCGGGTTCGCTTTCTAAGGCATTAAATTTATCACCCGCAGTAGGCGCGCCCTGCATACCCAACACCTGTACCGGTGTTGATGGCCCTGCCGACTCAACCCTTTGGCCACGCTCGTTAGTTAACGCTTTAACACGTCCGCTATAGCAACCTGCCAATATTGGGTCACCTACTTTTAACCTACCAGCTTGTACCAATACGGTGGTAACAATACCACGGCCTTTATCTAAAGCTGCCTCGATAACGGTACCTACGGCACGTTTTTTAGGATTAGCTTTTAACTCAAGCAATTCCGCCTCAAGCAATACTTTTTCGAGCAATAGCTCAACGTTTAAACCGGTTTTGGCCGAGATCTCTTGGGTTTGGTATTTACCACCCCACTCTTCAACCAAAATGTTCATGGTTGATAATTGTTCCCTAACCTTATCGGCATTTGCGCCTGGTTTATCAATTTTATTGAATGCGAAGATGATTGGCGCACCGGCAGCCTGCGCGTGGTTTATGGCCTCGCGGGTTTGCGGCATCACGCTATCGTCTGCAGCTATCACAATAATAACAATATCTGTAACCTGTGCACCACGGGCACGCATGGCGGTAAACGCTTCGTGACCCGGCGTATCCAGGAAGGTGATTTTTTGATTGTCTTTCAACGTTACTTCGTAAGCGCCGATGTGCTGGGTTATACCCCCGGCTTCACCGCCAATTACGTTGGTATTGCGGATAAAATCCAACAAGGACGTTTTACCATGATCCACGTGACCCATGATCGTAACGATCGGTGCACGAGGGATCAAATCAGCCGGATCATCCGGTTCATCCAAGGTACTCTCTTCATCCTGTGGCTTAACAAACTCAACTTCGTAACCAAATTCTTCGGCAACAATGCTTAGCGTTTCGGCATCCAAACGTTGGTTAATGGATACAAACATACCTAAGCTCATACAAGTTGAGATAATCTGCGTTACACTAACATCCATCATCGATGCTAACTCATTGGCGGTTACAAACTCGGTTACCTTAATAACCTTTGATTGTAATTCCTGATCCATTGCATCTTGCTCAGCCGATGCGGCAACATCATCACGTTTTTGACGGCGGAACTTAGCACGTTGGGCAAATTTACCCGACTTACCAGCACCGCTTAAACGGGCGAGTGTTGCTTTAATTTGATCTTGTATTTCTTTTTCTGAAGGTTCTTCTTTAGTACCGCCGTTAGAAACTGGTTGCTGACCTTTGTTGCGGAAATCGGGACGTGAAGGACCCGGACCAGCTGGCTTATTAAAGCCTGGACGGTTACCCGGAGCACCACCACCTTGCGGCGATTGACCCGGAGCGCCTTGCGGACGCTGACCTTGACCTTGCTGACCACCTTGACCACCACCCTGGTTTTGCCCAGGAGGATTATCTTTACGTTTACGCTTGCGGCGTTGCTCGGCAGCGCTGTTAGCAGCGTTTGACGATGCTATAGGTGAGTTACGCTTAGGCTGATCAACCGGAAGGATGATCTTACCAATAACTTTAGGACCTGTTAATTGCTCTGCTTTAGCACGGATAACATCGTCACCAGCTTCTTCCGGAGCTGATGGAGTCTCTGCAACAACCGGTGCTGCAGGCGCTGTTACTACCGGAGCTGGTGCTGGCTCAACTGGTGCCGGGGCAACAGGCGGCACAACTACAGGCTTTTCGGCAACTGGCTCTGGTTTTGGCTCCGGAGCTTTAACCTCTTCAGGTTTAACTTCGGGCGCTTTAACTTCAACCGGTGCTGGGGCAGGCTCTGCTTTAACAGGCTCTTCGGCTTTCTTTTCAGGACGTGTTTTAGCATTCAGGTTGTCAAGGTCAATTTTACCAACAACCTTAACACCCTGAAGTGTACTATCATCGCGCTCTTCGGGTACAACCGGCTTAGGCTTTTCAACCACTGGCGGCGCAACCGGAGCTTGCGGTGCACTGTATGAATGTAAATTTTTTACTAAAATTTCCTCGTGTTCAAAATCTTTTGAACGTACAGGCGCAGTATGGGTAGTTTCCTGCCCAGGTGCCTGATCTTCGCGTCTGATCTTACCAATACTGATCTGTTTTGCCTCTTCTTTGATATTTTTATCAAATTGAAATTCCTTCAACAGGGCATCATACATGTCGCCTTCAATTTTAGCGTTAGGCTGCTTTTCTATCTTGTAGCCTTTGGACGCTAAAAAGTCAACAATAGTACCAGTACCAATGTTCAGCTCTTTTGCTGCTTTAAATAACTTTATGGATTTGTCGTCTGACATTTATTAATTGTTTCTCCGCTTTATTTTTGCAAAAATACGTTTTTTATTTCCATTGGTCTAATTGTTTTTCAACGACAATGGAACTATCGTGAGCCGTTTCACTCGGCTCACGATGTTCATTATTTCTGCTTATTCAAATTCTGCCTGAAGAATCGAAAGTACATCTTTCACGGTTTCTTCTTCAAGGTCAGTACGTTTAACTAATTCGCCAACGCTCAATGCCAGTATAGATTTTGCTGTGTCTAAACCAATACGTTTAAACTCGTCCAAAATCCAACCTTCAATTTCGTCGCTAAATTCTTCGATGTCCACATCCTCCTCGTGCTCGTCAGCCTCGCGGTAAACATCTATTTCGTATCCTGTCAATTTACCTGCCAATTTAATATTATGGCCCCCACGACCGATTGCTAACGAAACCTGGTCGGGTTTTAAGTACACTGCGGCTGTTTTTTTATCATCATCTAATTTAATAGAAGTGATTTTGGCCGGCGACAATGCACGTTGGATATATAACTGAATATTGTTGGTAAAGTTGATCACATCGATATTTTCGTTTTTCAACTCGCGAACGATACCATGGATACGTGAACCCTTCATACCCACACAGGCACCAACCGGATCGATACGATCATCGTATGATTCAACAGCTACCTTGGCACGCTCACCCGGTTCGCGAACGATCTTTTTGATGGTAATTAAACCGTCAAAAATCTCGGGAACTTCCAGTTCAAACAAACGCTGTAAAAAATCGGGAGCGGTACGCGAGATGATAATTTTAGGATTGGTATTCATCATATCAACCTTGTGAACTACCGCACGAACGCTATCGCCTTTTTTGAAATAATCGGCAGGGATCTGTTCTGATTTTGGTAATAACAACTCGTTACCTTCATCATCCAATACCAAAGTTTCTTTTTTCCAAACCTGGTAAACTTCACCTGTGATAATTTCGCCTACGCGATCTTTGTATTTTTTGTAGATCTCGTCTTTCTCCAGTTCTAAAATTTTAGATACTAAGGTTTGACGGGCAGCTAAAATTGCACGGCGACCAAAGCTCTCTAAAGTGATCAGTTCGATATGCTCATCGCCAACTTCCAGATCCGGATCTAATGTTTTGGCTTCGGCCAACTCAATTTCCAGGTCATCATCTTCGCTAAAACCATCTTCCATAACCACACGTGTACGCCAGATCTCCAAGTCACCATTATCTGTGTTCACAATAACGTCGCAGTTTTCGTCTGTTCCGTATTTTTTGCGGATCATGCTTCTGAAAACGTCTTCCAGCACACTCATCATCGTAGGACGATCGATGTTTTTGAAATCCTTAAATTCCTGAAAGGAATCAATTAAATTAATATTGCTCATTGTACTATTTGAATGATATTAAAACTTTTGCCTCTGCAATATCGCTCAGCGGAATGGTGGCTTCAGCTGTTTCAGCCTTTCTTCCCTTAACGCCTGCTTTTATTATTTCGTTTATTACTATACTATCTTCTGTTACGCTTAACAATTCACCTTCGCGTTTAGCGCCTTCCTTTGTTTTTACCGATAGATCGCGGCCAATGTTTTTAGCGTACTGCCTTACCAAAGTAAGCGGTGTATCAATACCCGGTGATGATACTTCTAAGTTATAAGCTTCCTCGATCACGTTCTCTTCTTCCAGTTTAAAACCTACGTAGCGGCTTACTTTGGCACAATCGCCAACGCCAATGCCATCGTCGCCATCTAATAAAATAATGAGTTTATGGTTAGGTAACATTTTAATATCAACCACAAAAACACCCGGCAATTCGGTTAATTTCTCTTCAACCAGTTGGGCAACCCGCTTTTCAATATTCATATCCGCCATTTGATCGACAAAATAAAAGAGGGGACTATTGTCCCCTCTCCTGTATTCTTTATAATGGTACAAATATAGTGATTTTTATTTGAATGTCAAGTGATTTCGAATGTCGGAATTTCGATTTAGGATTTTGATAAATGGCGAATCAGAATCACTTATTTCTTTTTCGATTCCAGATTAGGCAGAAATCCCGTAAGGATACCGATCAATGGTAAAAATGCACATACCTGAAATACGTAGTTGATACTGGTAACATCGGCAAGTTTACCCAATATGGCCGAGCCTAAGCCGCCCATCCCGAAAGCGAAACCGAAAAAGAGGCCGGCTATCATACCTACTTTGCCGGGCATTAATTCTTGCGCGTAAACTAATATCGCCGAGAAGGCTGATGAGATAATCACGCCGATGATCACGGATAGAACGGTTGTCCACATCAAATCGGCATAGGGTAGTAATAATGTAAATGGCGCTACACCGAGAATAGAGATCCAGATGATGTATTTACGTCCGAATTTATCGCCTAAAGGGCCGCCTAATAAAGTACCTGCCGCTACCGAGGCCAGGAATATGAACAAGTGTATTTGTGAGCTTTGCACACCGAGGTGGAATTTATCGATCAGAAAAAAGGTATAATAACTCGTCATGCTGGCGAGGTAGAAGTATTTGGAGAAGATCAATACCAATAAAATGATTAAAGATGTGGTTACCCTTGCTTTAGATAACGCAGGATGGTCTGATACCGTTTTAACTACCTTAGTTTTAGCTACCGCGAAACCTTTGTACCATTTACCAATGTTAAAAAGGATAATGATAGCCAACAGTGCCGCCAGCGAAAACCACATAATGCTGCCCTGACCGAATGGAATAACAATTAAAGCTGCCAACAGCGGGCCTAAAGCGCTGCCCGCGTTACCACCCAACTGAAATATGGATTGCGCCAGGCCACGTTTACCGCCAGATGCGAGGTGCGCCACACGAGATGACTCGGGGTGGAAGATGGATGAACCAATGCCGATTAAGCTTACAGACAACAGAATCATGGCGAAGTTTGGTGCCAGGGCAAGGCAAATTAAACCCAGCAAGGTAAAACTCATGCCGAAGGCTAAAGAATATGGCTGAGGTTTTTTATCGGTATATAAACCGATAAAGGGTTGCAATAACGATGCAGTAAGTTGATAAGTCAAGGTAACCAAACCGATATCGCTAAAGCTTAAATGGAAATTAGTTTTAATAAGCGGATAGATGGACGGGATTACCGATTGCAGCATGTCATTCAATAAATGCGACAGGCTGATGGTAAACAATATAGAGTAAACGGTTTTCTCGGCTACGGCTTTGGTTTGTTCGGGCAGGGTTTGCGATGTATTCATCATATCATCTGATGTTTATAGGTAAAAAATTTTATTGTATAATTATTCTTTCAATGCAATTCCAGGCAGCTTCGCCATCGCGGTTCTTTATGCATTCGTATAGTTCATTGTGGCTCGCTATGCTATCCTGATACACTTTTGAATCGGCATGGGTTTTTAAATTCCAGCTTTTCAATTGTATGGCAAATGATTGATACAGATCGGCAAGGATAGGATTACCGGCAGCCTGTGCAATACTCATGTGAAAATCAATATCTGATTGGATGCACTCTTCTATAGCCGCACCGTTCAACGCTGCCGCGTTACGTTTATCCAGCATCAGCTTAATGTGTTTGATATCCTTTTCGGTATAATTTTGCGCTGCCTTTTTAACTATTTTCATTTCCAACAGTTTGCGCACCTCATCCAAATCGCAGGACTCGGCACGTTTTAGGCGCTGTTGCAAGGGTTCGGTTATACCTGCATGATCCTGAACAAAAGTACCCACACCTTGCTGCACTCTTAATAATCCTGAGTTTGCTAAAATGCGGATAGCCTCACGGATAGACGAGCGGCCCACGCTGAAAGCTTTCATCAGATCGGGCTCGGTTGGTAACTGCTCACCTACTTTATATTTACCCGCGGCAATTTGTTGGCGAAGCTGGTTGGCTACCTCATCGGCCAAGGATAATCTATTGATTGGTATATTCATCATATCATCTGATGAATCAAAGGTAAGTATGATTTCAATACCCGTCAAGTAAAATTTAAGGTTCTTTTAATTTGATAAGCTGTATATTTATTCCTGATTATGTTTAAAAAGCTTAGCCACAACCCGTTTGTTCTATTTTTACCCTTTTTATTTTATTACGGGTATTTAATAGTGCATAACAAATGGCCTACTTTGTATGGCGACGAGGGTAGGTATTTTGAGTTTGCACAGCATTTATTAAAAGGCTATTACTCGCCGCCCATGCCTTACATTAACTTGTGGAATGGCCCGGGTTATCCTATGTTATTGGCTCCGTTTGTAGCTTTAGGCATACCTGCTTTGTACATTACCTTAATGAATGGTTTGTACTTATACCTGGCTATTGTGCTTTTGTATAAATCGCTTACTCTGTTAGCTAACCGCAAGGTTGCACTGGTGCTTTGCCTGATGCTGGCCATTTATCCGAGTGCCTTGGCCTTATTGCCTATTTTATATACCGAGGCTATTACTTATTTATTGATATCGGCTTTTATTTATTCGGTTACCCTAGCTTACATAAAAGGTAAAACCAAATATGTGGTAATATCAGGATTGGTATTGGGTTATTTGATTCTCACCAAAATTATTTTTGGGTATGTGGTGGTGCTTTGTTTAGGCATTTGTTTAGTGGGGTTACTGTTCCGGAAAAACAAGATCAATTATTTAAGATCGGTTAAAATACTGACTATCGCCTTCGCGGTTACAGTGCCTTATTTATGCTATACTTATAACCTTACGGGGAAGTTGTTTTATTGGGGCAACTCTGGCGGCATGAGTATGTACTGGATGAGCACACCTTACGAACATGAGTATGGCGATTGGAAGGACCCTAATTTGCTGAACAAACAATATCCGTTTCTCTATAAATCGAAAGAAACGGTTAAGCTATTGCATGATAACCATGCGAAGGATATTATGTCGGTTTTAAAATTGAAGCCGATTGAACAGGATGCGCGGTACAAACAAATGGCGATAGACAACATCAAAAAACACCCTGCAAAGTTTTGGCAAAATTACTGTAATAACCTATCGCGGATGCTGTTTAACTTTCCATACTCCTACTCGTTCCAGGATGCGAGCATTGTGCGGAATATTATTATTGGCTCATCTATTATGTGGGCAACTATACTGGGCGCAATTATTACACTGATGAACTGGCGGCGTACTAAATATCCTGTAAAGTTATTGCTATTAGTTACCGGTGTTTATTTAGGATTGAGTGGGGTATTAAGCGCTTATCCACGCCAGTTAGATGTGGTGATACCAGTGTTGCTTTTTTGGATCGGCTTTTTAATATCGAATATGCAAAAGCTGAGCTTTAAATTTAGCGAAGAAGAGAACCTGGACGAGATAGAATTAACGGAGTTGGCAGAGATGGGCATCCGGACAGAAAATAATAGCCAACAGGTATAGTTTTTGATTGATTATCTTTGCCGCAATCAATCTAACATCATTGAAACAAAAAATATTAATAGTTGACGACCTGCACCCCATTTTTATTGAAATGGCCGAGGCGCAGGGTTACGAGTGCAATTACCAGCCGCAATATACCCTGGCAGATACTT
>Ga0116227_10010651_pt1 | contig 15919 bp, 10 predicted proteins | sample S1TSphgellanicum_FD_89693 | JGI IMG/M metagenome (GOLD analysis project Ga0116227, IMG submission 89693) | Host-associated microbial communities from peat moss isolated from Minnesota, USA - S1T2_Fb - Sphagnum magellanicum MG | ecosystem: Host-associated > Plants > Peat moss > Unclassified... | reverse complement strand
CTCGCCGCCCATGGCGCCAAGGTGACGATCTTCGATCTCAGCGATGAAGCGGGTCATGCAATGGCCAAGGAGATCGGCGGCCGCTTCGAAAAACTCGACGTGTCGGACGATGCGAGCGTCGCGGGCGGCATCGCCGCGGCGGAAGCCGCCCATGGTGTGGCGCGCGTCCTCGTCAATTGCGCCGGCATCGCGCCGGCGGTGAAGACGGTCGGCAAGGAAGGCCAGCCGCATGCGCTGGATCTCTTCCGCAAGGTCGTCGAGGTAAATCTGATCGGCACTTTCAATGTCGTCTCGAAATTCGCGGCGCGCGCCGCGACGGCCGAGCCTATCGGCGAGGAGCGCGGCGTCGTCATCTGCACCGCATCTGTCGCCGCCTATGACGGACAGATGGGGCAAGCCGCCTACGCGGCCTCGAAGGGCGGCATTGTCGGCCTCACCCTTCCTGTCGCCCGCGATCTCGCGCGCAGCGCCATCCGCGTCATGACGATCGCGCCGGGCATTTTTCTCACGCCCATGTTGCTCGGCCTGCCGCAGGCTGCGCAGGACTCGCTCGGCCAGCAAGTGCCGTTTCCGAGCCGTCTCGGCAAGCCGGAGGAATATGCCCTGCTCGTCAAATCCATCCTCGACAATCCCATGCTGAACGGCGAGGTCATTCGTCTCGATGGCGCGATCCGGATGGCGCCGCGCTAGAGCATCCCGCCTTCAAATGGAATCATGTGAAGGCGGACAAGATGGCCTAGATTCATAAAGTTAGAGCATCGTTCGGCGCGCAAAACCGCGCACAATTTTGCGCACGATGCTCTAGAGCCTACAAGGGACGAGGAAAGAGAGATGGCGCTGCCCGATGCTTTGCGCGGACGCCTCAAGCTGCCGGCGGTGGCAGCGCCGATGTTTCTCGTCTCGGGTCCCGACCTCGTCGTCGCGACCTGCTGCGGCGGTCTTGTCGGCACGTTTCCGGCGCTGAACCAACGCAGCAGCGACGGCTATGCGGCGTGGCTCGAGGAAATAGGCGCGCGCCTCGCCGTGTGTCCAGAGGCGGCGCCCTTCGGCGTCAACCTCATCGCGCATCGTTCGAACCAGCGGCTCGATGCGGATCTCGCCATCACCGTCGCGCATAAAGTGCCGCTGGTGATCACGTCGCTCGGCGCGGTCGCAGATCTGGTGAAGGCCGTGCATGGCTATGGCGGCCTCGTCTTCCACGACGTGATCGGACTTCGCCATGCCGAGAAGGCCATCGCGGCCGGTGTCGATGGCATCATCGCGGTTGCGGCCGGGGCCGGTGGCCATGCTGGCACGTTGAGCCCGTTCGCGCTCGTGCAAGAGATCCGCGCCATATTCGGAGGCGCGATCGTGCTTGCCGGGGCGATCTCCACCGGCGCGCAGGTCGCTGCCGCGAAGCTGATGGGTGCGGATCTCGCTTATCTGGGCACGCGCTTCGTCGCAACGAAGGAAAGCCTCGCGTCCGAGGCCTATAAGGCGATGATCCTCGACGCCAGAGCGGGCGACATCGTCTACACGCCTGCTGTCAGCGGGGTGAATGCCAACTTCCTTCGTCAAAGCCTCGTTGCGGCAGGCCGCGACCCGGATCGTCCCGAAGCCGGCGGCGGGCTCGATATGGCGCACGAAACGAAAGTCTGGAAGGATATCTGGTCCGCCGGGCACGGTGTCGGCGGCATTAGCGATGTGCCGGCGGTTGGCGAACTCTGCGTGCGCCTGGAGATTGAGTATCGCGACGCCTGCGCCGCGCTTGCTTCCGCCTCCCTCCACGGGCAAGCTTAGGACTGCGGGGTCCTTGCGGCGTGCTCCGCAATCCGGCGAAATCACGCTTGTCTGGTTGGATCAAATCTGCAATGGACAGCATTGCTGACCAATCGGGCGCGCCTATGCGCCAAAACGATCTGGGCCGCAAAGACAATGATGCAAAGCCAATGATCATGTCGGCTTCAGCCGATGGTGTGCACTTAAGAGTGTCGGAGTATGGGATGAGCGCAGACGAATTGGCGAGGCAAGGGGGCGCTTCGGGCATGCCCGAAGCGATGCCGCACGCCGATTCCGGCCTTCCCGATGCGCAAGGCCTTTATGCGCCGCACCACGAGCATGATGCCTGCGGCGTCGGCTTCGTCGCAGATATGCATAACCGCAAGTCGCATGACATCGTCGCGATGGGCCTGCGCATCCTCCTTAATCTCGATCATCGCGGCGCCGTCGGCGCCGATCCGAAGGCGGGCGACGGCTGCGGCATGCTCGTGCAAATTCCGCATCGCTTCTTCGTCGAGAAGGCGAAGGCGCTGGGTTTCGTGCTGCCGGAGCCCGGCGATTACGCGGTCGGCGCGCTGTTCCTGCCACGCGACCCGGAAGGCCGTAAGATCGTCGAAGCGATCGTCGAGCGCGTCGTCGCCGAAGAGGGCCAGATTTTGCTCGGCTGGCGCGACACGCCGGTCGACCCCTCGGGCCTCGGCGAGAGCGTCAAGCCCACCGAGCCGGTGAGCCGGCAGATCTTCATCAAGCGCGGCGCCCATATCGCGGATCAGGATACGTTCGAGCGCCGGCTCTACATCCTGCGCAAGGTCATCTCGAACGCCGTCCACACCCTGCGCGCCAACGATCCGCGTCTCGCCGGCTTTTATCCCGTCTCGATCTCCTCCCGCACGCTCGTCTATAAAGGCATGCTGCTCGCCACCCAGCTCGGCGATTACTTCAAGGACCTCACCGAGCCATCCTTCGAATCCGCCTTGTCGCTGGTCCATCAGCGCTTTTCGACCAACACCTTTCCGACATGGTCGCTGGCGCATCCCTATCGGATGGTTGCGCATAACGGCGAAATCAACACGCTGCGCGGCAATGTGAATTGGATGGCGGCGCGCCAAGCTTCGGTCGCCTCCGGCCTTTTCGGCAATGACATCACGAAGCTCTGGCCGATGTCCTATGAGGGACAATCGGATACCGCCTGCTTCGACAATGCGCTCGAACTTCTCGTGCAGGGCGGCTATTCGCTCGCGCATGCGATGATGATGCTGATCCCGGAGGCCTGGTCTGGCAATCCGTTGATGGATGCGCAGCGCCGTGCCTTTTACGAATATCATGCCGCGATGATGGAGCCATGGGACGGACCCGCTGCGGTCGCCTTTACCGATGGCCGTCAGATTGGCGCGACGCTCGACCGCAACGGGCTTCGCCCCGCGCGCTACCTCGTCACCGATGACGGGCTCGTCGTCATGGCCTCGGAAGCCGGCGTTCTGCCGATCCCCGAAGAGAAGATCATCTGCAAATGGCGTCTGCAGCCCGGCAGGATGCTGCTCGTCGATCTCGAGCAGGGCCGCATCGTCTCCGACGACGAGATGAAATCTCAGCTCTCGGCCTCGCATCCCTACGCGGAGTGGCTGAAGCGCACGCAGATCGTGCTCGAAGACCTGAAGCCGGTCGAGCCGCGCTCGACTCGCACCGACGTATCGCTGCTCGATCGCCAGCAGGCCTTCGGCTATACCCAGGAAGATCTTTCGATCCTGATGTCGCCGATGGCCATTACCGGTCAGGAAGCCGTAGGCTCGATGGGCACGGACACGCCGATCTCGGCGCTGTCGTCCAAGGCGAAGCTTCTCTACACTTACTTCAAGCAGAACTTCGCGCAGGTCACGAACCCGCCGATCGACCCGATCCGTGAAGAGCTCGTGATGAGCCTCGTCTCCTTCATCGGACCGCGGCCGAACATTCTCGACCATGAAGGCAATTCGAAAAAGAAACGCCTCGAAGTGCGCCAGCCGATCCTGACGAACGGCGATCTCGAGAAGATCCGCTCGATCGGCCATTTCGAAGATGCATTCGACACCAAGACGCTCGATATCACCTACGCATCGGAGACGGGCGCGGAAGGGATGATCGATGCCTTGGCGCGGCTTTGCGACCGTGCCGACCAGGCGGTGAGCGGCGGATTCAATATCATCATCCTGTCGGACCGCCTTGTCGGGCCGGACCGCATCCCGATTCCCTCGCTGCTCGCGACGGCGGCGGTGCATCATCATTTGATCCGCAAGGGCCTGAGAACGTTGGTCGGTCTCGTCGTCGAAACGGGCGAAGCGCGCGAAGTGCATCATTTCGCGCTGCTCGCCGGCTATGGCGCGGAAGCGATCAATCCCTATCTCGCCTTCGAGACGCTCGCAGCCATGGCCGACGAGTTCCCGGAAGAGGTCGACGGCTACGAAGCGGTGAAGCGCTACATCAAATCGATCGACAAGGGCCTCCTGAAGGTCATGTCGAAAATGGGCATATCGACCTATCAATCCTATTGCGGCGCGCAGATCTTCGATGCGGTCGGCCTCGCGGATGATTTCGTCGCTCGCTATTTCACCGGCACCGCGTCGCAGATCGGCGGCGTCGGTCTCGCCGAAATCGCGCAAGAGACGGTTCGCCGCCATCGCGATGCGTTCGGCAACGCGCCGATCTATCGGCATGCGCTCGATGTCGGCGGCGATTATGCCTACCGTATGCGCGGCGAAGCGCATTCCTGGACGCCGCAATCCGTGTCGCTGCTGCAGCATGCAGCGCGCACGGGCGATGCCGCCAAATACAAGGAATATGCAAACCTCCTCAACGATCAGTCGCAGGATCTTCTGACGATCCGCGGTCTGTTTCGCATCAAGACGGCGGAAGAGGACGGACGCGCGCGCGTGCCGATCGAGGAGGTCGAGCCGGCGGCCTCCATCGTGCGGCGTTTCGCGACGGGCGCCATGTCCTTCGGCTCGATCTCGCGTGAAGCGCATACGACGCTCGCGATCGCGATGAACCGTATCGGCGGCAAGTCGAATACCGGAGAGGGCGGCGAGGAATCGGATCGCTTCGTGCCGCTGCCGAATGGCGATTCAATGCGCTCGGCGATCAAGCAGGTGGCCTCCGGCCGCTTCGGCGTCACGACCGAATATCTCGTCAATTCGGACATGATGCAGATCAAGATGGCGCAAGGCGCCAAGCCCGGCGAAGGCGGGCAGTTGCCTGGCCATAAGGTCGATGCTGTCATTGCCAAGGTGCGGCATTCGACGCAAGGCGTCGGCCTCATCTCGCCGCCGCCGCATCACGACATTTATTCGATCGAGGATCTGGCGCAGCTCGTCTACGATCTGAAGAACGTCAATCCGCAAGGCGACGTCTCGGTCAAGCTCGTTTCCGAGGTCGGCGTCGGCACGATCGCTGCCGGCGTGTCGAAGGCGCGCGCCGATCACGTGACGATCTCGGGCTTCGAGGGCGGCACCGGCGCTTCGCCGCTCACATCGATCAAGCATGCCGGCAGCCCGTGGGAGATCGGACTTGCCGAAACGCATCAGACGCTCGTCATGAACCGGTTGCGCGCGCGCATCGCCGTGCAGGTCGACGGCGGTTTGCGCACCGGCCGCGATGTCGTCATCGGCGCGCTGCTCGGCGCCGACGAGTTCGGCTTCGCCACTGCGCCTTTGATCGCCGCCGGCTGCATCATGATGCGCAAATGCCATCTGAACACCTGCCCGGTCGGTGTCGCGACGCAGGATCCGGTTCTGCGCAAGCGCTTCACCGGCCAGCCGGAGCATGTCATCAACTTTTTCTTCTTCGTTGCCGAGGAGGTCCGTCAGCTCATGGCCGAGATGGGCTATCGCAAGCTCGACGACATGATCGGCCAGATGCAGATGCTCGATAAGCGCGAGGCGATAGAGCATTGGAAGGCGAGGGGGCTCGATTTTTCGAAGCTCTTCCACAAGCCGGTGCCGCCGCCTCAGACCGCGATCTTCCACTCGGCGCGGCAAGACCACAAGCTCGAGCATGTGCTCGACCGCAAGCTGATCGGCGAGGCCATGGCGGCGATCGAGGCGGCCACGCCCGTTCGTATCGAGACGGCGATCAATAATACCGACCGCACGACAGGCGCGATGCTCTCCGGCGAGATCGCGCGCCGCTACGGCCATGCCGGGTTGCCGGACGAGACGATCCATATCCGCGCCCGCGGCACGGCCGGGCAGAGCTTCGGCGCCTGGCTCGCGCATGGCGTGACGCTCGAGCTCGAGGGACAGGCCAACGACTATGTCGGCAAGGGTCTATCGGGCGGGCGGATCATCGTCTATCCGCCGGCTTCGGCGCAGGTCGTCGCGGAAGACTCGATCATCCTCGGCAATACGGTGCTTTACGGCGCGATTGCGGGGGAATGCTATTTCCGCGGCGTTGCGGGCGAGCGCTTCGCGGTGCGTAATTCCGGCGCGGTGGCGGTGGTCGAAGGCACCGGCGATCACGGCTGCGAATATATGACGGGCGGCATCGTCGTCGTCATCGGGCAGACGGGGCGTAACTTCGCCGCGGGCATGTCGGGGGGCATCGCCTATGTCCTCGACGAAGACCGCACGTTCGAGAAACGCTGCAACCTCGCTATGGTCGAGCTCGAGCCGGTTGCGGGCGAAGAAGAGTTGAACCAGCGCCTCCATCATCAGGGCGGCGACCTCGTCGGCCATGGCCGGGTCGATGTGATGAGCGACATGACGCGCTTCGATGCCGAGCGCTTGCACCAGCTCATCTCGAACCATGCGCGCTATACGGGCTCGACCCGGGCGCAGAAAATCCTCGATGCCTGGGACGATTACAAGGCCAAGTTCCGTAAGGTGATGCCTGTCGAATATCGCCGTGCGCTCGAGGAAATGATGGCCGAGGACGAAGAGCGCACCCTTGCCGCCGTGGGAATATGACGCGGGATATTGAAGGATCGCCGCGCAGCTTCCCCCATTCTGAGACGCACGCTTGGCTGCCGCCTCGAGATGAGTGGGAAGCAAGCGCACCGAATGCTAAAGGATCAGCATGGGTAAGGTGACGGGTTTCCTCGAGATCGATCGGCGCGATCGGCGTTATGCGCCGGCTTCCGATCGTATCCGCCACTATAAGGAGTTCATGATCCCGCTCTCGGAAGAGGCGACGAAGGATCAGGCTGCGCGCTGCATGAATTGCGGCATTCCTTATTGCCACAATGGCTGCCCGGTGAACAACCAGATCCCCGACTGGAACGATCTCGTCTATCGCGGCGATTGGGAGGAGGCCGCGCGCAACCTCCATTCCACCAATAATTTTCCCGAATTTACCGGGCGCATCTGCCCGGCGCCCTGCGAAGCCTCCTGCACGCTGAACCTCAACGACAATCCGGTGACGATCAAAACGATCGAATGTGCGATCGTCGACCGCGCCTGGGCCAATGGCTGGCTCGGCCCGGAGCCGGCCTTTCCGAAGACCGGCCATCGGATCGCGATCGTCGGCTCCGGTCCGGCGGGCCTTGCCTGCGCGCAGCAATTGGCGCGCGTCGGCCATGAGGTCCATGTCTACGAGAAGAACCTCAAAGCCGGTGGGCTGCTGCGCTACGGCATCCCCGACTTCAAGATGGAGAAGCACCTGATCGATCGCCGCGTGCGGCAGATGGAGGAGGAGGGTGTCGTCTTCCATCTCGGCGTCAATGTCGGCATCGATATGTCCGGATCGGATCTCGTCGAAGGTCATGATGCCGTCGTGCTCGCGGGCGGTGCCGAAAAGCCCCGCGATCTGGCAATTCCCGGCCGGGCGCTCTCCGGCGTGCATTTCGCGATGGATTTCTTGCCGCAGCAAAACCGCCGCATCGGCCGCGAGCCGATCCATAGCAACGAACCCATCCTCGCCGCAGGCAAGCATGTCATCGTGATCGGCGGCGGCGATACCGGCTCCGACTGCATCGGCACGTCGGTGCGCCAAGGCGCGCTCTCGGTGACCCAGCTCGAGATCATGCCGCAGCCGCCCGAGAAGGAGAACAAGCTGCTCACCTGGCCGAACTGGCCGTTGAAGCTACGCACCTCTTCGAGCCACGAAGAAGGAGCAGAGCGCGAATTCGCCGTGCTCACCAAGGAATTCATCGGCGAGGACGGAAGCGTCAAAAGGCTGAGATGCGTGCGCGTCGATTCCAAGATGCAAGAAGTGGCTGGAAGCGCCTTCGAGCTCAAGGCCGATCTCGTGCTGCTCGCCATGGGTTTCGTATCGCCCATCCATGAAGGGCTTTTGGAAAGGCTCGGGATCGCTTTCGATGCGCGTGGCAACGTCGCGGCCGATACGACGAGCTACAAAAGCTCGCTCGACAAGGTCTATGCCTGCGGCGACATGCGGCGCGGTCAATCGCTCGTCGTATGGGCAATTCGCGAAGGGCGCCAGGCCGCGCATGCCGTCGATCATGCGCTCATGGGCACGACGACCTTGCCACGCTAGAGCCTCCCGCCTTCAAATGGAATCATTTGAAGGCGGATAAGATGCTCTAGATTCATAAAGTTAGAACATCGTTCGGCGCGCAAGACCGCTCACACTTTTGCGCACGATGCTCTAAAGAATGTTCAAGACGAAGTGGCATTCGCATCGATGGTTCGCGAAATGAAAACGCTGAGCACCGTCATCGGATTGATTTTCGTCGTCATCGGCGCGGTCTGGATCGGCCAGGGCGCCGGCTATATCGGCGGCAGCTTCATGACCAACGATCAGAAGTGGGAGATGATAGGAGGCTTGCTCGTCGCCGTCGGTCTCGCTTTGCTGGTGTGGCGTTACGCGCGGCGCTGACGAAACTCGGCTATTCTTTCAAAAGCTGCCCCGAATAGACGATGGGCCCGGTCGGATTGCCGTTCGGCGATCCGCCAGGCGGCTCGAGCGTGACGGCAAAGCTCGCATTCTCGGCGGCGAAAGCTGCCGGCAGCGGCATCTGTTCGGCTTTCTCGACGACGCCCATCGAAAGCGGCGCATGGTCCTTGCCGATATACCAAAGCTCGAGGCTGCGGCCCGAGGGCGCTTCGGCAGCGAGCGGGCGGACCGAAATTTTGCGGGCCGGCACATCGACGCGGACGATCAAGGCGGGCTGATCGCCGCCGCGATTGACCACCGCGATATAGGAGGCGCCGAGGTCGCGGCGATAATGCCGGTCGATGGCAATGCCGACAAAAGCCAGCGAGGCGGCAAGCAAAGCAAAGCCTGCCGCGGCCGTGCGCCAGCGTCGCAATGCGCCGCGCAGCTCGACCACCGCGGCACTCTCTGCCGACGCGGCGAGATCTCGGGCTGCCGGCAGATGCGCTTCGATGCGGCTCCAAAGCGCGTCGGGCGCCGGCACGCGATCGTTCAGCGCCGCCATCGGCGCCAGTCGCTGCTCCCACCAAGTGACGAGCGCGCGCAGATCTTGATCCGTCTCGAGCTGCCGCGCAACGCTTTGCGCTTCCGCATCGGATAGGGTCCCAAGCACATATTCCGCGGCCAGCACGACCTCGGCATCGGTCATGGCTCGGCCTCCAGGCAGGCGCGCAGCGCCAGCAAATTACGATGCAGCCAGGTTTTGATCGTATTGACCGGGGCCGCGAATTTTTCCGCGAGCTCCTCGCGTGAGAATCCGTCGCAATAGGCAAGCACGATGCAGGATCGCGCTGGCTCCTCGATCGTCTCGAGACAATGGCGCAGCGCGTTCGCATCGGCGAAGGCGCTCTGCGGATCCCCGAGAGGCGTCAGCCGGTCGAGCAGGCGCGTGCCTTCGTCGGCGTCGATCGGCTGCAACGGCTTTTCCCGCAAGGCGTCGATCGCCCGGTGGCGTGCGATCGTCGTCATCCAGGCCATCGGCGTGCCTTGGTCGGGCGCGAAGCTGCGCGCCTTTTGCCAGATCCGGAGATAGACATCCTGCGTGATATCCTCGGCACGACCGCGATCGCGAACGATCCGGATGACGAGGCCGAACAGCAATGAAGATGTGCGGCCATAGAGCGTCTTGAAGGCTACGCCATCGCCTTCGGCCACGGCACCGAGAAGGGCTTGCAGATCGACGTCGCCCGCTTTCATCGACAAAGACCCGCTCATCGCGGTCAATCGACCTCGAGCGACGGGAGCCCGATCGACATAAGCCCGTTCCGACGCCGGCGCATCCGGATGGTGCGCCGGCCGACGATGCGGCTTTTGATCCGTCAGATCAAGGCAGCAAGACGTGGTCGACAACGTGGATGACGCCGTTCGACTGAATCACGTCGGCGATCGTGACTGTGGACACATTGCCTTTCGAGTCGACGACCTCGATGTGGCGGCCACGCTCCATAAGGGTGAGCGGCTCGCCTTCGACCGTGGTCAACGTCGCCTTGCCACCACCTTGCTTGATGGCGCGATCGAGATCGGCGGACGTCATGGCGCCCGCGACGACATGATAGGTCAGCACCGAGGTGAGCTGGCCCTTGTTCTCCGGCTTCAAGAGGGTGTCGACGGTGCCGGCGGGCAACTTCTTGAAGGCCGCATTGGTCGGCGCGAACACGGTGAAGGGGCCGGGGCCCTCGAGCGTGCCGACGAGGCCGGCCGCCTTGACCGCTGCAACGAGCGTCGTGTGATCCTTGGAATTGACCGCGTTTTCGACGATGTTCTTGCTCGGATACATCGGCGCGCCGCCGACCATCTTGACGGCCGCGGTGGCAAGACCCGCAAAGCCCGTGACGAGGATAGTCGCGGCAGCGGCGACCTTAATCAGGCGTGCGTGACGTGAAACGTTCATGAATTCTACTCCCAATCGAGCCCCCGAATCCGGGTGGCAATGAGAGTTACGGGGCCGCGTCCGGAAAAGTTTCAGGGGCCGCGTGTCGTGCCGAACGGTGCCGAGCCTGTCGAGGCGTCTGCAAATTTGGTCAAGACGGCAGCGCGGGCATCTCCTATATGCGCGCCCCGGCCAAAGCCGGCGCGCGCTTTTTTCATGCGCGCTGTCAGATCACATAGGACTTCAACGGCGGAAAGCCGTTGAAGCCGATGGAGGAATAGGTCGTCGTATAGGCGCCGGTTCCTTCGATCAGCACTTTCGAGCCGATTTCGAGGCTCACGGGAAGGAGATAAGGTTCCTTCTCGTAGAGCACATCGACCGAATCGCAGCTCGGCCCGGCAAGCACGCAGGGTTCTGTCGCATCCCCGTCGAACGCGGTCTTGATCGGATAGCGGATCATTTCGTCCATGGTCTCGGCAAGGCCGTTGAACTTGCCGATGTCGAGATAGACCCACTTCACCCGGTCGGCGTCGGACTTCTTCGAGATCAAAACGACCTCGGCCTCGATGATCCCGGCATTGCCGACCATGCCGCGGCCCGGCTCGATGATCGTCTCCGGGATGCGGTTGCCGAAATGCTTGCGCAGCGAGCGGAAGATTGCTTGGCCATAGGCCTTCACCGCCGGCACGTCGCGCAAATATTTAGTCGGAAAGCCGCCGCCGAGATTGACCATTTGCAAAGCGATGCCTCGCTCCGCGAGATCCTTGAACACCGCGGCGGCGGCCTTCAGCGCGGCGTCCCACTGACGTGGATTGCGCTGCTGCGAGCCGACATGGAAGGAGAGGCCGTAGGCGGTGAGGCCGAGGCGATGCGCATGCTCGAGCACGCGCGCCGCCATGTCCGGCACGCAGCCGAATTTGCGAGACAGCGGCCATTCGGCGCCGCCGGCATCGCAGAGAATACGGCAGAAGACACGCGCGCCGGGCGCGACGCGCGCGAGCTTCTCGACTTCAGCTTCGCAATCGACCGCGAAAAGCCGCACGCCGAGCGCATAGGCCCTGGCGATGTCCGCTTCCTTCTTGATCGTGTTGCCATAGCTGATGCGATCGGGCGTCGCGCCGGTCGCGAGCACCTGCTCGATCTCGACCACTGAAGCCGTGTCGAAGCACGAGCCGAGGCCGGCGAGAAGGTCGAGGACCTGCGCGTCGGGATTGGCCTTCACGGCGTAATAGACACGCGTGTCGGGCAGGGCCTTGGCGAACGCGGTATAGTTGTCGCGCACAACGTCGAGATCGAGCACCATGCAGGGCCCGTCCTCGCGTCGGTTGCGCAGGAATTCGTGGATACGCTCCGTCATCGCGGCATCCCTTCGAAGGCGCGGGTTTGCCGCGCGAAGAACCAAGCTTCGGGGTAGACGGCGATGCTCGACGACGCGGCGTTTTGGAGACGCCAGCGCTTCAGTTGACCCGCCATCCGCGAGCGCCGGCAGCTCCGCGCGCGGGAGGTCCCGCGCAGAGTTGTCTGCGATCAGATGCTGCGCCGTAGGACATATTGCGCCGTGCAGCTTGATGCCACGCGACGTTTCAATGGCCTTCGCTTGGAAAGGGATGAGCCCCGTTCCGCACGCCCGGCAAGAAAGACAAGCCTCTTCGGTACGCCAGGTTTGGATGCTGGCAGAGACGAAAAAGCCCGGTCCGTCGTTGCTTTAAGTCGCGTCCCCCGTTTGGCGGGGTTCGCCGGTTCGCCTCCGGCTGCCGGTTTTTACTGGCGGTTAACCGGCCTCTTGTCCGGATCCCCGCCAACCGACACACGACCACAGGCACGTGCGATTTGGGCAAGCGGGAACATATGAATATCTGCCCGCATTACAAGTATTATTTTTCACGCCATGCGAATTTCAAAGCGGCGCAGCCCAGCACGACATCGTTTTGAAGCTTAAGTTCGGGTCGCGACCGGCTTGCGGCGACTGACTTCGATGCCGGCATCGGGCGCGAGCGCGAAGCAGTCGAGCGTGCCGATCAGCGCAATGATGCCGAGGGTCACGAAGGCGATGCGAAAATCAATGAGCGCCACGTCGTGACGGCCGGCAAGCGCCGCGGAGATCTGCAGCACGAGGGCGCCGAGCGCGATGCCGAAGCCGGAGTTGAGTTGCATCCCCGTGCTGGATATCGAATTGGCGCTGCTCATCTGCGCCGCGGGCACGTCGGCGAAGCCGATCGAGGACAGCGCGCTGAACTGCATCGAGCGCGTCAGGCCGCCGACGAAGAGGAGCGCCAGCGTGAGGAAGATCGGCGTCTGCCGCGTCAGCAGCGCGCATCCAGCGAGGCTCGCCGCGGCGAGGACGCCGTTGACGATGAGCACCATGCGGAAGCCGAAGCGCGAGATGATCTGCGTCGTCACAAGCTTCATCGCGATATTGCCGGCAAAGACAGCGAGCACGAGCAGGCCGGAGGTCAAAGGATCGAGACCGAACCCGACTTGAAAGAGCAACGGCAGCAAGAAGGGCACTGCGCTGATCGCCATCCGGAACAGCGAGCCGCCATACAGCGTGACGGCGAAGGTTCGGATTTTGAAGACGCTGAGATCGAAGAGCGGGTGGCGGGCACGGCGCATATGGCCGATCGCGAAGCCGCCGCAGACGAGGGCGGTGACGAGGACGAAGCCGACAAAGGCGATCGACGCGCCGCCGCGGCCGGCGAGATCGAGCCCATAAAGGAGGCCCGCGCAGGCAAGACCCGTCAGCACGAAGCCGATAAAGTCGAAGCGGGGCCGTTCCGGCGGCGCCGTTTGCGGAATGAGGCGAGATGCCAAAGCAAGGCCGATCAATCCGAGCGGCACATTGAGAAAGAAGATCCAGTTCCAGGAAAAATATTCGGTGATGAGGCCGCCGAGCGGTGGCCCGATTACCGGCGCGGCAAGGCCCGGCCAGGTGATATAGGCGATGGAGCGCATCAGATCGCGTTTTTCCGTCGTGCGCAAAACGACGAGGCGTCCCACCGGCACCATCATGGCGCCGCCAAATCCCTGAAGAACGCGCGCGGTGGTAAAGCTGACGAGCCCGGTCGCGAAGCCGCAGAGCACGGAGGCGACGGTGAAGAGCGCGATAGCCGAGGTGAAGACACCACGCGGCCCGTAGCGATCGGCGATCCAGCCGCTGATCGGAATGAAGATCGCAAGCGTCAGGAGATAGGCCGTCATGCCGATATGCAGATCGACCGCGCTGGTGCCGAAGGACGCGGCCATCCGCGGAAGCGCGGTGGCGATAACCGTACCGTCGAGATTTTCCATGAAGAAGGCGCCGGCAACGAGCAGCGCGATCTGCGTGGGTCGGGATACCGAAAGGGCCATGCCGCTTGATCGCAGGTTCATCGTGGAGAATAAAGCCGCCCAGTGGCCGGCAGGAACATTTTTATGCGGGGCGCTTCATAACCTTAATGTTTGACGAAAGTCGCGACGGCTGGCGAGACGGCTTGCCGCTGACGGAAAAGACGATTACGCCTCACCTCGTTCTCCTTCGCGCCGAGCTCCGCGGTTTGCGTCCCAAGCATTCAGGCCCATGATCGATCTGACCCGCCGCGTTCTCGTCAAAGGCGTACTGACGTCGGGCGGTCTGGCGCTGTCGTCGGGCGGCGCATTGGCGCAAGGCGCGCCGCCCGCGCCACCGCCGAAATTCAGTTTCGATGACGTGGTGCGCCGTGCCCGCGAGCTGTCGACGGCGCCTTTCGAATCGCAACCGCCGGCTTTGCCCGAGGCTTTGAACAAACTCGATTTCGACGCGTGGCGCGATATCCGGTTTCGGCCCGATCGCGCGTTTCTCAACGCGCCTGGCAGCTTGTTCCGGTTGCAGCTCTTTCATCTCGGCCACCTCTATCGCCGGCCTGTCATCGTCAACACGATCCGCGACGGCATCGCGACGCCGATCCCCTATGCGGCCAATCTCTTCGACTACGGCCGCACGAAGCTCGATCGGCCTCTGCCCGTCAATCTCGGCTTTGCCGGCTTCCGGCTGCATTTCCCGCTCAACGCGCCGCAAGTCTTCGATGAGGTCATCGCCTTTCTCGGGGCGAGCTATTTTCGCTTTCTTGGGCGGCATCAGCGCTATGGCCTGTCGGCCCGCGGGCTCACTATCGGCGAAGGAACGACGGGCGAGGAATTCCCGTTCTTTCGCGAGTTCTGGATCGAAACGCCGGAGCCCAATGCCGAGCGTGCGGTCATCTATGGTCTTCTCGATGGCGAATCGGTGACGGGCGCCTTTCGCTTCGAGCTCTATCCCGGCGTCGAGACGGTGCTCGAAATCGCCGTGACCCTCTTTCCTCGCCGCGGCGACGCGAAATTCGGCTTCGCGCCCCTCACCTCAATGTTTTTCATTGGCGAGAACGAACATCGCTTCATCGAGGATTTCCGCCCCGAGCTGCATGATTCCGACGGGCTGCTCGTTCATTCGGTCACCGGCGAATGGATTTGGCGACCGCTGCGCAATCCCGTGCATATCGAGGTCTCGGCGTTTCTCGACCGCAATATGCGCGGCTTCGGTCTTTTGCAGCGCGACCGAGACTTCGATCATTATCAAGATCTCGACCTCGCCTACGAGATGCGACCGAGTTATTGGGTCGAGCCGAAGGGCGATTGGGGCGAAGGACGCGTCGAGCTCATCGAGCTGCCAACGAGCGATGAGACCAACGACAATATCGTGGCGGCCTTCGTGCCGAAAGATTCGCTCGAGGTGGGCAAGCCCTTCAATTATGCCTATCGCCTCACGGCGAGCCTCAATCTTCAGCAGCTCTCGCCGAACGGGCGCACGATCAACACCTATCATACCAACGCGCGCGCGCTCGGCTCGCCGGAACCGCTGACGCTTGGAACGCGGCGCTTCATCATTGATTTCAGCGGCGGTGATTTGCACTATTACACGGCGGATCCGCAGCTCGTGGAAGTGGTGCCCACGACGACACAAGGCAAAATCGTACGTTCCTTCATCGTGCCGAATAGTCACACAGGCGGTTTCCGCGCAGCCATCGATCTCCAGCTCGATCAAGGACAGGTGACGGATCTGCGCGCTTTTCTGCGCACGGGAACCCGCGCCCTGACCGAGACCTGGACCTATCCGTGGCGGCGCGAGTAGCGCAGGCCAGAACATATTCGAGCTTGCCGCAGCACGGAATCATGGCGAGGACAAACCGTCTCGAACTCAGGGCCGCAGGGCCGGGCGACCTTGCCCAGCTCGTGGCCCTGGAGAGGAAAGTCTTTACGAGCGATCGGTTCTCGCGGCGCAGCCTGCGCGCTTATATCGGCTCGAAGACGGTGGCTTTCCTCGTGCTCGCGCAAGTCGGCGCGCAAGTCGGCGCACTCGTCGGCTATGGCTTGGTGGGTTTTCGCAAGGGCTCACGCATCGCCTGGCTTTATTCGCTCGCCGTCGATCCGGATTTT
>Ga0116227_10010650_pt1 | contig 15920 bp, 12 predicted proteins | sample S1TSphgellanicum_FD_89693 | JGI IMG/M metagenome (GOLD analysis project Ga0116227, IMG submission 89693) | Host-associated microbial communities from peat moss isolated from Minnesota, USA - S1T2_Fb - Sphagnum magellanicum MG | ecosystem: Host-associated > Plants > Peat moss > Unclassified... | reverse complement strand
GCGCCGGCCGTCTGTAAAAACCGCCGACAGGTGATGTTATAGCGACCGCCCGACGACCGACCGTTCGCTCCTCCTAATCTTGCGGCAAGCGCACGCCGACCCGCGTTCCGCGGCCCGGTTCGCTTTCGATGGTAAGCTCTCCGCCGTGGAGCGCCGTAAGCCGGACGGCCAGCGGCAGTCCGAGGCCCGTCCCTTGTTTGATACGTGACAGCGAACCGTCCACCATCCCGAACGGCTGCAAAGCGACCTCGATCTCCGGATCGCTCATCCCGCAACCGGTATCGCTGACCGAGAGTACCGCCATCGACGGGTCGGACATGGAGGCGGCGATCGTGAGAGTCCCGCCAGGTGGTGTGAATTTGACGGCGTTCGACAACAAGTTGAGCAGAATCTGGCGCAGACGCAGGCCGTCCCCGCGAATCGTCCGGGCTTGATCTTCGATTGACGTGATAATCTCAAGCCCGGCGGCGGCAGCCTTATCCGCAATCAACTTGCGGCATTCCGCGAACAGGTCCGCGACGGTTATGGCTTCGATCTCAAGCTGAACCTTACCCGCATCGATCCGCGACAGATCCAGAATGTCGTTGATGATTGCCAGCAGGTGCGAGCCGGCCTGATGAATATCCTGCGCGTAGCCGGCAACCGTTGCATCGATCTCACGGCGCTGCATAAGCTCGGAAAATCCCAGGATGGCGTTGAGCGGCGTGCGAAGCTCATGGCTCATATTGGCGAGAAAAGCCGACTTGGCGTTATTGGCCGCTTCGGCGGCCCGACGGGCGGCATCGAGTTCCTGCGACTGAAGGCTCAGCGCTGCTGTCTGTTCCTCCAGCTTGGTGTTGAGGAAAGCCAGATCGTCCGCGATACGCCGTTGCGCATCGGCCTCCGCGCGAACCCGCGCCAAGCCGATCCTGCTGGCAAGATAGCTCGCATACAGCTTCGCATCCTTTGCCTGGATCATATCGCGCACAAGATTGTACGATCTGAGCGCACTCAGGGCACGCTGGCTGTCGCCGAGGCCGCTGTGAATCCGGGACAAGGTTAGGAAAGCCTCCGCCCGGATTCCGGCCTCATCGTTTTCACTCAGGCGCGTGATCGCATTCTGTGCGTGCGGCAGCGCGGCGGCAAAGTCATCCTGGGCCAGACATGCGTTGGCAATGCCGATCTCACCGCTGGCGCAGACCACCGCGTTGCCGACGGCAATGCCCTGAGCCAGTTGGCGTTCGAACTGTTCGGCGGCCGCAACCGGGTCGCCGGTCAGAAGATATTGGCGGCCAAGCGCGCTGAAATAGCTTTGATAGCCGTAACCGCTAAGCGGTGTGGCGCCCTCAGCCGCAGCTTTCTCCGCGTTGTCGATCAAGGTTCTCGCCCGACCGGTCAAAATTCCGGCGGCGGCCGACAGATCCGCGGTCGCGGTTTCGCCGCTTTGCCCGAACAGATCGTTTTCGTGGCGTTGCTGCAGTGCACCGGCCCAACCGGTCAGAAGCAGGAGAACATCATCGGGGACCAGCCGATAAACCTCCGGCTGCGCGTCGCAGGCCGCGATTCCGCGGGTGTAGGTTTCGATCGCTTCCCCAACCTCGCGCACCGCCATGAAGGCAACGCCAAGGTCGTGCAACGCGCGCGGCAATGCCGTAACGGCGGAAATTGGCGATGCAGGATCGCCGCTGGTCGGGTCGGAACCGCACGATGCTGCCTCCGCGACCAAAACCGCGGTCTCCAGGCGGGGAAAGGCTTCCGCAAGGTTGCCAAGCTTGAAATAGGCCCGGCCGGCTGTGCGCCAAGCCTCCGACGCGATGCCGGATAGCGGGCTCTGAACCTCCACGGGCAATTCTGCGATCAACGCGAGTGCGTGCTCGGCGGCGCCGATGCCCTCTTCGACCCGGCCGAGAAAGACGTCGGCGCGTGCCTTGAGGCACAACGCCCGAACGAGCAGGCTGGTATCCTTGCCGGCAGAGGCTTGAGCCAGTGCCGCATCCAAGGCCATCGGGCCGTCCGGCCCGAGGTGGGAAAAGTGGCTCTCGAGCCGGAATATCTCTTCGGCGAGGGCATTCCGGTTCGCACGCGAGCGCGCGGGATGATTCTGCCCGACTGTTTGCCCGCCCAAAACGCCCATGGCCGCCGCGATAATTATTTTAAGTTAAATATCCACGCCACCATCTAAACACTTATGCTACGAATCGATCAATCCGATACTTTATAACACGTCGATTCATGAATAGCAGAATCAAACTCGACGTCTTTTGCAAGTATACGCGCTAATTTTATCATAGTTTCTTTTAACCGTCAGGACTTCTCTCAATAATCCGGACGGGGCTCATGACCAGCCGGTCGACAACCTCTCCCATCGCCTCCGGCGATATCCCGTCGCCTTTTTCCAGCCACCAGCCAAGCAGCCCCAGCGTCGCGGAAACGCTGTGCGTCACAATCATTTCGTAAGATATGCCGGCCGGCTTGGCCGGAACGCGCAGGCGCGCGGTATCGATCGACCGGCCGACGATATGGTCGCGGACGGTGCTCTCCGCGCCCCCGGCCAACAAAGCGCGAGTCAGCAGACGGTGTTCGTCGACATAGCGGCAGATGGCGATTGATGTCGCACGCGTATCCTCTTCGATCATCGCCGGCATGATGATGGCCAGAAGGTCGGTGACCATCTGGTCCGCGACCTCGATCAGCAGGGCATCCTTGTCCTTGAAATGCCGGAAGAAGCTGGCATAGCCGACTCCGGCGCGCGCGGCGATTTCCGTGATCGTCACGTCGGCGAACGGTTTTTCGGATGCAAGGGCAAGCACCGCCTCAGCCAGCGCGGCCCGCGTTTTCGTGACTCGTGGATCGGTCATTTGCGACTCTTTGTTTGCCTCTGCGACATTTGCACACTTGAAGAGCGTTCGGCCACTCCATACTTATGATCTAGATTAGATCATAAGTGGTGAGACGATGAGCCAGGCGCATGCGATCAGCCCTTCCGGCACCTGCCCGTACCATGCGGACATCGACGAGCGGAAATCCGCAGCCGCGGCTGCCGCCAGCGAGGCGCGCGCCCAGAAACTGGCGAATGGCGGCATCAAGGTCGAAAACTTCACGCTGACCCGCAAGATCCTTCGCAGCGGTGGAACGCGGCAGGCCGGGTTCATGGCCGACCTAGTTACGCGCGCAAGCGCGAAAGGCAGCACGCCGGTTCTGTTCCAAGAGGGCGACGTTCACCAGAAACAGCGTACCGCGACCGCCCGTTTCTTCGCGCCCCGGGTCGTTACCAGCCGCTATCGCGACACGATGAACCGGTTGAGCGACGGGCTGATGCAGCGGCTGGCGAAAAAGGGCAGTGCCGATCTTGCGGAACTGAGCATGGAGATGGCGGTTGCCGTCGCCGCGGAGATTATCGGCCTGACCGACAGTTCGCTGACCGGGATGTCCAGGCGGCTCAATCGCTTCTTCGCGCAGGGCGTGATCCGCAAGGTCAGCCCGTTCCGCAAGATCGTGAACCTGTTCAACAACAATTTCGGATTGGTGGCTTTCTATTGGATGGATGTGCGGCCGGCCATCCGGTCGCGGAAGAAAGCCCGCAAGGACGACCTGATCTCGCACCTGATCGACCAGGGCTACAGCAACCGGGAAATCCTGACCGAATGCATGACCTATGGCGCCGCCGGCATGGTGACGACCAAGGAATTCATCGTCATGGCCGCCTGGCACCTGCTGGAGCGTGACGAGCTGCGCGCCCGGTTCGTTGCCGGGAGCGAGGCCGAGCGCATCACCATCCTGGACGAAATTCTGCGGCTGGAGCCGATCGTCGGCGCACTCTATCGCCGCACGACGCGCGACCTGGAGATAGAGGACGAGAACGGGCAGGTCACCAAGATTCCGGAAGGAACTTTGATCGACATGGATATCCGGGCCGCGAACGCAGACCCGGTGTCAGCCGGCGCCTGCCCATACCAATTGCGGCCCGATCGCGCCGAAGAACTGGGTAAAAGTTCGATCGGCATGATGAGCTTCGGCGACGGCAATCACAAATGCCCGGGTGCGGCCGTGGCGATGCAGGAAACCGCGATTTTCCTGGACCGGCTGTTCAATCTGCCGGGCCTGCGGATGAAGACCGCACCGACCTTGCAGTGGAACACCCTGACCGTCGGCTACGAACTCAGTAAGGCGATCGTCGCCGTCAGATAAAAGGTCGAAGGCCCCGCCGGCAGTGGTTCAACCGGCGCGACTCGTACTATATCTGACGATATGTTCGGCCTTCCCAAAACCGCCACCGCACCGTTTTGTCCGTCAGAGGTCAAAGGCACCGTCCGAATTCCGGCGGGCGTTCCTGCATGGAAGACCGCGCTGCATTTTGCCGGACCGGGATTATTGGTTGCGGTCGGCTATATGGATCCGGGGAACTGGGCGACCGATATCCAGGCAGGGTCGGAAAACGGCTATAGCCTGCTGTTCGTCGTCTTGCTCTCCTCGGTCGTCGCGATCGTCCTGCAATGCATGAGCGCCCGCCTGGGCCTTGCGACCGGCAAGGATCTGGCGGTTCTGTCGCGTGAAAATCTGGCGACTTGGCAATCCCGCAGCATGTGGCTGCTCGCGGAAATCGCGATCGTCGCCTGCGATCTGGCCGAGGTTCTGGGGTCGGCTCTCGCATTCAAGCTTCTGCTTGGCGTGTCACTTCCCTGGGGCGTGGCGCTGACCGCGCTGGACACGCTGGTCGTCCTTGGACTCAAGGGCAAAGGTTTCCGGCAGATAGAGGCTATAATCTTGGCGCTGGTCGTCACCATCGGCGTGTGCTTCTTCGTCGAACTGGCTTTCGTACCGACGGACTGGGCCGGCGTCGCGCGCGGCTTCATACCCTCGGTTTCGCTGCTATCCCATGAAGAACCGCTCTATCTCGCCATCGGCATACTGGGCGCGACAGTCATGCCGCATAACCTCTATCTGCACTCCTCGATCGTACAGACCAGGGCCGTAACTGGCACGAATCTTAGCCTGAGCGACGCAATTCGCTTGACCCGGCTGGATACGATCGGGACGCTGACCTTGGCGCTTGTGGTCAACGCGGCGATTCTGATCCTGGCGGCCGGCGCATTTCACTTTTCGGGTCACACCGGCGTTGCCGACATCGAGGATGCCTATCATTTGCTGGATCCGATCGCAGGAACCGCCGCCGCGGGCATCCTGTTCGGTCTGGCGCTGTTCGCCTCCGGTCAAAGCTCGACCTTCACCGGAACGATCGCCGGCCAGATCATCATGGAGGGTTTCCTGAAGCTCACCATCCCGTGCTGGCAGCGGCGGCTGATTACACGGGTGCTGGCCCTCGGTCCGGCGTTGGCCGGCGTCCTGCTATTGGGTGAGCATGCGGTCGGGAGGATGCTGGTGCTGAGCCAGGTCGTGCTCAGCCTGCAACTGCCATTCGCCATGTATCCGCTGATCCGCTTTACCGGCAGCCGGCGGCTGATGGGCGATTTCGCCAACACCGCCGCGACCCGTTTCGTGGCATGGGCCCTTTTCGCCACGATCAGCGCCGCCAATGCCTGGCTGGTGCTGCAAGTGTTCGGAGCGGTCTAGGGCCTAGTCGAAATTGGCCTGGCCGCCGTCGACCGGAATGGTGGCGCCCGAGATATAGGCCGCGCCGGGGCTGCACAACAGGGCGACAAAACGGCCGATATCCTGTTCGCAATCGCCGACCCGGCCCAGCGGGATGGTCTTTACGAATGCGGCTGTGGTTTCGGGATCGGCCTTCATCCATTCCTCGAAGCTGGGAGACAGAGCCTCAGGCGCGATATTGTTGGTGCGGATATTGTCGGGGCCCCACTCCGCCGCCGCCGCGCGGGTCAACGAGCGGATCGCCTGTTTGACTGAGCCGTGCATGCCGTAACCCGCCATATCCCAGCGCACCGCCGCCGCCGTGACCAGATTGACGATCGACCCGCCGCCCCGCGCCTTGAGATGCGGGTAACAGGCCTGCATGAAGCGCAGCGTCGCAATCGGACCGGAATCGAAACCGGTCTGATAATCCGCGACATTGGCTTCGAGCAGACGCCCGAGCGGGACCTCCTGGGCGTTATTGACCAGGATATCGATGCCGCCGAACGCCGCAAGCGTGGCCTCGACCGTGCGGGTTACGTCGGCTGGATTTTTCACATCGCCCGGGATCGGCACCGCGCGCCCGCCGACCGCTGCAATCTCGTCGCAAACCTTATACAACTTGCTTTCGGTCCGGCCGGAGACGGCGATGGCTGCGCCCTCCTTCGCCATCGCCAGCGCGATGCCGCGCCCCACGCCTTGGCCCGCGCCTGTAATCAGCGCGACCTTCCCATCGAGCATTCCCATCCGCTTCCCCAATTGTGAATTAGTTTGCCATCCGCAGCGCGGTTCGATCGACCAACGTCTGCCAATTTCCGGTCGAAATGAAATGACAGACGACCGGATTGATCCAGCCCTGCGCACGCCAGCGAAGGAATTCCGCATCCGGCAGCGCATTGAACTTCGTTTCGTCGATAATCTTGAAACCGGTCAGGCCGATCTTCTCGCCGCTGGCCAAGGTTACATCCGCGCGATGGTCGACCAGCAGATCGGCCTCTACCAGCGCATCGATAAACTGTGCGGTGAACGTGTGATGGGCCTGATAATCGCGGCAGAAGGCGAGCGCGCTCTTGGTCACCTCGGTCGGGGCGCCGTCCTTATCGAACACCGGATTTTTGCGCCCTTTGACCACCATCGACGCGGCCTCGTCGATGCACAGCGTGTATTCCGACTTGTCCGCGTTTTCCATGAAGATGAACGGGTACCGCCGAATATAGGCCGGGATGTAAAATCCACTCGCCCATTTGCCGTCCGCATCGACGAACAGATTGTCGCCGGTGCGCAACCCCAACAGCGTCACCGGCTGCGGAATGGGCGTGCTGGTGAAGAGGATGGGAAAAAAACGGCAGGCGACGGCCATCTCGGCCGCAATCACCGGCACGACATTGGCGTTTGCCGCAAAACTGAAGCTCGGCACCGAAGCCAGCGAAATCGCCTTGTCGGCATCGGCCCGCAACGGGCGCGGACGCTGATAGAAAAGCGGCAAGGAAGACGTTGTCATCGAAGGTCCTGCTTAAGCGCGGGGCTTTATCACCCGCTATGCCGTGCAAGAGACCAGCTTATTGCGCCGGCTTCAATATTCCATCACGCATTCCCCGGTAGGCGGATTTGCGCAACGCCCTGCTGCGTGATCGTTCCGGGCATGCCTGCGGAATGGGCCGAGCGAATATTGGCTGAAAATAAAAAGCCGAATTTCCAGTATTAACCGGAAAAAGGCCTGTCTAAAACTGTAATATATGTGTTACTCATAAAGCAGAAACTTTATGAATCGGGGAACCATAGCCGTTTCCCCGTCCGAGAAAGGGCCTTCAGGCTGCTGTTAGCGTTCAATCGCAGGCGCCTTTTCTGAAGAACCCTTGAATTCCCGGCGCTAGGCCGGCCGCCGTCATCGCGGCCGATTACACCGCGCCTATGGGAGAACAGCCATGAAGCACGAGCCCAAACCGCGATATGCCGAAGGGACCGACGGGGGCGTGCTGCAAAGTGCCGAAAGGTACCTTGCGCAAATCGAGGGTGGCTATCGGGGACTTTTGGAGGCTGCGCCGGACGCGATGGTGGTCGTAAGCCAAACCGGCGATATCGTCTTGCTGAACCTTCAGGCGGAGCGCCGGTTCGGCTACAGCCGGGATGAGCTTCTGGGGCAGAAAGTAACGAACATCATCCCCGAGGGGTTTGCCGAACGGCTGATCGCCGACGAGACCCGCAGTGCCGCCGAAGCGTTTACCCAACAGATCGGCACGGGAATCGAACTGATCGGACGGCAACGCGACGGCAGTACATTCCCGATCGAACTGATGCTGAGCCCGCTGGATAGCGCCGAAGGCATCCTGGTCATGGCGGCAATCCGCGACATCAGCGTCCGCAAGGCCGCGGAACAGCATCTCGCGCAGATGGAGGGCCGCTATCGCGGGCTGCTCGAGGCGGCGCCCGACGCGATGGTCGTCGTGAATCAGAAAGGCGACATCGTTCTTCTGAATCTCCAGGCGGAGAAACAATTCGGGTACCGGCGTGACGAGCTGTTGGGCCAGAAGGTTACGAACATCATTCCCGACGGGTTCGCGGAACGGTTGCTCGCGGATGCTCTCAGATCGGCCGAAGATGCATTGGCACAGCAAATCGGTACCGGGATCGAACTCACCGCGCGGCGCAAGGACGGCACCGAGTTTCCAATCGAACTGATGTTGAGCCCGCTGGACAGCGCCGGCGGCATCCTGGTCACCGCGGCGATCCGTGACATCACGGTGCGCAAAAACGCGGAAAAAGACCTTGCGCGCAAGGTCGAGGAGCTAAGCCGGTCCAACGAAGAGCTGGGGCAATTCGCCTATATCGCCTCGCATGACCTGCAGGAGCCGCTGCGGATGGTGGCAAGCTATACGCAGCTTCTGTCCAGGCGCTACACCGGGAAACTGGATGCGGACGCCGACGAATTTATTGCGTTCGCCGTCGACGGTGCCAACCGGATGCAACGCCTGATACAGGATCTGCTCACCTATTCGCGTGTCGGAACGCGGGTAAACAATCTGCGCGATACCTCCAGCGAAGAGGCCTTGCAACGGGCTCTCCACAATCTCCAGGGGGCCATCGCAGACAGTGGGGCTATAGTCACGCATGACCTGCTTCCCATGGTTATGGCCGACGAGACCCAGCTGATCCAACTGTTCCAAAATCTGGTCGGTAACGCGATCAAGTACCAAAAGCCCGGGGTTCCAAAGATCCACATCTCCGCAACCGAAAGCGGACCCAACTGGCTCTTCTCGGTACAGGACAACGGGTTGGGGATCGAACCGAAATACTTCGAACGAATATTTGGCATGTTCCAACGGCTGCATAAGCGTGACGAGTTCGACGGCACAGGCATCGGATTGGCGATCTGCAAGAAAATCGTCGAACGGCATGGCGGCACTATCTCCGTCGAGTCAGAACCCGGGCAAGGGTCCAGATTTCGATTCGACTTGGCAGCAAGCGCTTGAAATCAAATATTAAAATGAGAGGCGCGGAAATGCCCGTAGAAGTTTTATTGGTCGACGACAGCCCCGGCGATGTCAGGCTGACACAGGAAGCGTTTGCCGAAGCCAACCGGGCAATCCATTTGCATGTGACATCCGACGGTATCGAGGCGATGGCCTTTCTGAGGCGCACCGGACCCTACGCTAATGCGCCGCGCCCGGATCTGATCCTGCTTGACCTGAACCTTCCCAGAATGGATGGGCGCGAGGTTCTGGCCGAAATCAAGGGCGACCCCGCGCTCAAGACCATCCCGACAATCATACTGACCACGTCCGAATTCGAAGGGGACATCGTCAAAAGCTATCAGCTCCAGGCGAATTGCTATCTCAGCAAACCCGTACAGCTGGACGCATTCGAAAGCTTGGTGAAGAGCATCAATGATTTCTGGCTGACGATCGCCAGGCTGCCGCAGAAATAGGGGCTAAACGGACAATTATTCGGGGCGGATGAACCGCACCAACGAAGATATAGCGTCAGATTCCACGCGAACATTCGGCATTTCCGGTTGTAGTGCGGCGGCGGCCCGAAGGGATGAATGAGATCATGAAGACATCGATCAAAGCGGTCCTTCTGGTGGAGGATAACCCCGGTGACGCCCGCCTGCTGCGCGAGATGTTCAACGAACAGGAGGAACACGCACCGGAGCTGGCCCATGTCGAGTGCATGAGCGCGGCTGAGGAGCACCTCGCGGAACATGCCGTCGACATTATCCTGCTCGATCTCGGCTTGCCCGATTCGCAGGGCTTGGACGCTGTGCGGCGAGCCCACGCGATCGCGCCCCGCGTACCGCTTGTCGTGCTGACCGGCCTGGACGACGAAACGCTCGCGATCCAGACACTGCAGGAGGGTGCGCAGGACTATCTTGTCAAAGGACAGATCGAGACGCGCGGGCTGCCCCGCACATTGCGCTACGCAGTCGAGCGTAAGCTTTTGGAAGAAGCGCTGTTCGTTGAAAAGGAGCGCGCGGAGGTTACGTTAAGCTCGATCGGCGATGCGGTCGTTTGTACCGATGTCGCGGGGAACATAACCTTTCTGAATCTCGTCGCGGAGACCATGACCGGCTGGAGCGCCGGGGAAGCGATAGGCAGGCCGATCGTCGAGGTCTTCAAGTTCAAACATGCCCGCCCGCCCCCGCTGGTCAATGCTGCCGGCAACGGTCACGCTGCGCAGCGCGCTCCGGCAAGCGTTCTGGTCCAGCGCGGCGGGGTCGAAATTTCGGTGGAAGATTCCGTCGCGCCGATCCATGACCGCGAGGGCGAGATCGCCGGCGCGGTGTCCGTTTTCCGGGACGTCAGCACGGAACGGGCGATGGCTCAGCAGATCGCCCATTCCGCGGAACATGATTTCCTGACGGGCCTACCCAATCGCCTGCTGTTGAGCGACCGCGTCGGGCAGGCGATCGCACTGGCGGCGCGCCATGGAAATAAGGTCGCCGTGCTGTTTCTGGATCTGGACGGCTTTAAGCACATCAACGACTCGCTGGGTCATCCGATTGGCGATAAACTTCTCCGATCCACGGCGAAGCGGCTGGTCGCTTCGGTCGACGGTTCCGGCACGGTAAGCCGGGAGGGTGGCGATGAATTCGTGGTCCTGCTTCCCGATGTCGAGAAATGGGAGGACGCCGCGGTCACCGCGCGCCGTCTGCTTCAGGCACTGGCCGAGCCCCATCCGATCGACGGACACGACCTCCACATAACCGCCAGCGTTGGAATCAGCGTCTATCCCGACGACGGGCTGGATGCCGAAACCCTCGTCAAGAACGCCGATACGGCGATGTATCAGGCCAAAGACGGCGGCCATCAAACCTACCAGTTCTTCAAACCGGCGATGTATGCCCGCGCTGTAGAGCGGCAATCGATCGAGGAAAGCCTGCGCCGCGCCCTGGAACGGCACGAGTTGGCTCTGCACTACCAGCCCAAGGTCAATCTCAAGACCGGTAAGATTACCGGGGCGGAGGCGTTGCTTCGATGGACGCACCCCGTGCGCGGTGCGGTTTCACCCGCCGAATTCATCCCTGTTGCCGAGGATTGCGGGCTGATCCTGCCGATCGGCCGCTGGGTGTTGCGGGAGGCGTGCGGTCAGGCCAAGACCTGGATAGATGAAGGGCTGCCTTTGGGTGCAATCGCCGTCAATGTCTCCGCGGTGGAGTTCCGCGGCGAAGATTTCCTGGGTGATGTCTTCGCCAGCCTGACGGAAACCGGTCTCGATCCCCGCGCGCTAGAACTGGAACTGACCGAGAGTGTGTTGATGAAAAGGGCCGGCGCCGCGGAATCGATCCTCATGGCCTTGCGGGCGCAAGGGATTCAGATTTCCATCGATGACTTCGGTACCGGGTATTCGAGCCTCAGCTATCTGAAGAAGTTTCCGGTCGATGTGCTGAAAATCGACCAATCCTTTATCCGGCAGATCGCAGGCAATCCACCGGAAACAGCGATCGTCTCGGCTGTTATCGCAATGGCCCGAAACCTCCATCTCCGGGTTATCGCCGAGGGCGTCGAGACCGCCGACGAGCTGACCTTTCTGCGCGAACAAGATTGTGACGAAGTGCAGGGCTTTTACTTCAGCCGCCCTGTCCCGGCCGACCAGTTCGCGGCGTTACTGAAAACCGGCGTGCCGGCCCAATAGCTTAGAAGGTCATGTCGACTTCGTCCGTCGGCACGCGGGCATCGTTGCGCGCCTCCCGCGCCATCCGCGCAAGATCCGGCGCCCGCTTGCTGAACGTCTCGACCAGGAAATCGAGAAAAACCCGAACCTTGGGCGGCATCTGCGGCGTGCGTGGGAACACGGCATAGACACTGGCATCGAAACTGGTCGGGGTCAGTTCATATTCCGGCAGGATGCGCTTGATGCGCCCCATGCTGAGCTCTTCGGAGACGAGCCAGATCGGCAGCAGGGCGATCCCAACGCCCTCCAAGGCTGCCTTTCGGATCATCGGCACGTCGTTGACCTGCAGGCTGCCGCTGACCCTGAGCTCCCTGACCCCGCTGGCATCGCGGTAGAACCAGCTGGCCTGCCCGCCTTCCATGTCGCCTTCCTGCGGGATCGACAGGCAGTTGTGCAGCAGAAGATCCTGCGGGTGGCGGATCGGCGGGTGGTCGCGCAGATAGGCGGCGGAGGCGAACAGCACACGCTCCATGCCCGGCGACAGGCGGCGGATCATCAGCGACGGATCGTCCGGCACGCCGATGCGGATGGAGACATCGATCTTGCTGTCCAGAATGTCGCGCGGCTCCTCCGTCAGCCACAGCCGCAGCTTGATATTGGGATAACGCTTGAGAAATCCGGGCAGCGCATCGGTCAGGAATTCGCTGCCGATACTGACACGGGTATGGACGCTGAGCAGACCCGCGGGCGTGCCGTGATGGGCTGAGATCGCATCCGACAAGGCGTCGATGTGATCCAGGATCTGACAGGCTTTTTCGTAATACAGCTCCCCCACCTGGGTCAGCGCCAGCTTGCGGCTGGTGCGGTTGAGGAGGCGGGCGCCGGTCGATTCCTCCAGCGCGCTGATCTTGCGGGAAACCGAGGCGGAGGACAGGCCCATGGCGCGGCCGGCCGCCGAGAGGCTGCCCGCCCGGACGACGCGCGTGAAAATGCGCATGCCCTCAGTCGAATCCACCGCCACCTCTTCGCTTTCTGCAAAGCAAGTTAGGAGGGAATGGGCGGCGACGGCAAGCTTAGCGATCGCTCAGCATCGCAATGACGAGGGCTATTACTCCGCGTCGACCGTGGCGTGCGGATCGACGATCTTTTGGCCGCCGATATCCAATTCCTTCTTCTTGGCATGCGGGTCGAAGGATGGGATGGAGAAGCCGCCGCCGCGTTCGCCGAGCACTTCGGCCTTGGAGACGGAAATATCGGTGTTCTTACGGCGGCCATAGGATTCGACCAGCGGGATGTCGCCGTCGGCCAGCGGCTCCATGTATTTCTTGCGCTTGAACGCCGCTGCGATATAGGGCGCGAGTTCCTCGGCCTTCTTTTTCTGGCGGATTTCGTCGCGCGCCTTGAACTCTGGCGCCAGTTCCTTTGCGAACAGTTCCAGCGATTCGCAGATATGTTCGTGCTTATTGTTGCCGACCTGCTGGACGAAAATGATCTGGTCCATGCCGATCCGCTCATAGCGCTCGAACTGCTCGCGCACCTGGGCAGGCGTGCCGATGCCGCCATGGCCGGAATTCTCGGGGATGGTCGCCTCGACCTCCTTGAACTTCTTCCAGACCTCGGAGCGGCCGGGATAATGCTCGCCGTAGGAGGCGACATAGCCAAGCGAGTATCCGAAGAACTTGAAGCCCTCGCGGCCGCGATTGATCGCCTCCTGCTCGTCATGATGCACCGACATGGCGCTGACGATGGCGATATTCGGGTTCACCGTGTGCGAGATCGGCACGCACTGATCGGATTTGATGATGTCGTAATATTCCTGGACCCAGTGGCCGGCCTGTTCCGGCTCGACGAAGGCGAAGGCGAGCGCGCCCAGGCCCATGCGCGCGGCACGATGGATCGATTCGCGGCGCGAACAGGCCAGCCACATCGGCGGGTGGGGCTTTTGTACCGGCTTCGGCACGATGTTGCGGCTGGGCATCGAGAAGAACTGGCCCTTGAACCCCGGATAGGGCTTCATCGCCAGCATGTTGGCCGCCTGCTCGGCGCCTTCGGCCCACAAGGCCGTCTTGTTGTCCGGGTTCTGCATGAACCCTTCCATTTCGAGCGCTGAGGCGGATTCGCCCGTGCCCCACTCGACCCGGCCGTTCGACACCAGGTCGAGCGCGGCGATGCGCTCCGCGGCGCGGGCCGGGTGGTTGTAGTTCGGCGACATCAGCATGACGCCGTGGCCGAGCCGGATATTCTTGGTCCGCTGCGAGCAAGCGGCGAGGAAAACCTCCGGCGCTGAGGAGTGGGAATATTCCTCAAGAAAGTGATGCTCTACCTCCCACACATAGTCGATGCCGAGCTTATCGGCCAATTCAACCTGCGCCAGCGCTTCCTGATAGACGCGCAATTCCGAATCTTCTTCCCAGGGCGTCGGCACCTGGTGCTCATAGAAAAGACCGAATTTCATCTTGGAATTCCCTTCCCGCTTCGGCGCCCGATGACCGCATCATCCTTGGCACTTCAACCGCCACCCATATACCAGTGCGCGCGATGCGATAAGCGGTAACAAGCGACCACCATCTTTGCAATTTCTGCAAAGATGCTCAGATCAGGCAGTGCTGCGAGACAGCAGCCCGGGAAACAGGCTGGCGAAATAGGCCAAACTGCTGATCGCGGCGATCCAAAAACTGGTCGGCCAGTCGGTGTAATAGGCGAGCGTAATGCCCAGCCAGGTTTCCGCCAACGCCAGGAGGACGGTCAGCAGGATGCCGCCGGCGATACCGGTCGTGACGCGTTGCGCCGCCGCCGCCGGACCGACCATCAAGGTGAATACCAGCAGCACGCCGACGATCTGCGCCGCCTCAGCCACGGCAACCGCGACGATTGCCATGAATAGGACGGACAGCAGGCGCGGCGACACGCCTCGCGCCTCCGCCAATTCGGGCTGCAGCGTCACGAACAGCAACGGTCTGGCGATGACAGCGATGGCGGTTATGCAGACGAAGGCGAGGATCGCCAAAGTGATGACCGTCGCCCGGTCTACGCCGAAAACATTCCCGAACAGCAACGCCGTCGCCTGGGTGGCGAACGATGTATAAAAGTGCAAGAACAGCAGGCCGAGGCCCAGCGCCAACGACAGCACCATGCCGATGGCGACATCGTGGCCGCTGACCCGGTCGCCGAGCAGCCCCATGGCGAGGCCCGCCGCTAAAGTCATCGCCATCAGGCCCCAAAAGGGCGAGACGCCGATCAGTACCGCCCCGGTCGCCCCGGCGAAGCCGACATGCGATAGGGCATGGCCGGCGAAGGTCTGGCCGCGCATGACCAGGAAGAACCCAACGACCCCGGCGACAATCGCGACCGCGCCGCCGGCCGTCAGGGCATTCCGCACGAATTCGTAATCAAGCATTATGGCGATGCCCGTGATCATGCAGATGTTCGGCGCGTTCGACCTCATGCTGGCCGGACATCACAAAGATACGCCCCGCAACACGCGCCACCTCGATCGGCGAACCGTAGAGGCGGGACAGGACCGGGCCGGTAATCACCTCGTCGACCGAACCCAGCGCGGCTTGCTTATTGCCGAGATAGAGCACGCGGTCGAGCGCACCCAGCAGCGGGTTCAGCTCGTGGGCGCTAAACAGAACGGTGATGCCAAGCTCCCGCTGCAATGCGCGGACAAGTTCGATCACCGCGCTTTGACGGCTGGGGTCCAGGCTGATCAGCGGCTCGTCCAAAAGCAGGACTTTCGGCTCGCCCAGCAAGGCCTGGGCAAGAAGCAGGCGCTGACGCTCGCCCCCGGACAGATCGGCCAGCGGACGCTTCGCCAAGGCCGTGGCGTTCACCAACGCAAGCGCCCGATCCGCGTCGCGGTAGTCGGCCTTTGCCGGGAACGGATTGCCCCAACGATGCCCGTTTGCCGCGCTGATCACGAAGGCGCGCCCGCTGAGCCGCACTGCTGCCGGCGGCGCGCTGCGCGCCTGAGGCATGTAGCCGACGGCGGCATTGCCGCGACGCGCCGGTTCGCCCGCCACAGTAATGCTGCCGGCGGCCAGCGGCACGAGGCCGAGGATGGCCCGCATCAGCGTGGTCTTGCCGGCCCCGTTCGCACCCAGCATGCCGATGAATTCGCCCTCACGGATAGCCAGCGACACGTCGGACAGGATAGGCAGGCCGCCAAGCGCGACGCTCACACCGTCAAGCGCAAGGGCAGTCACGGCGGGGCCCCGGACAATGCCGCGTCCAGCGCATTC
>Ga0116227_10010649_pt1 | contig 15922 bp, 8 predicted proteins | sample S1TSphgellanicum_FD_89693 | JGI IMG/M metagenome (GOLD analysis project Ga0116227, IMG submission 89693) | Host-associated microbial communities from peat moss isolated from Minnesota, USA - S1T2_Fb - Sphagnum magellanicum MG | ecosystem: Host-associated > Plants > Peat moss > Unclassified... | reverse complement strand
CGGCAGGGTTTTCAGCAGTGTAAAGGTTTTGAAAAAATGGAATGTCCCGGCATTTTCTTCTTTCTTCTTTCCATGATACCTGCGCGGTATCATTGGGAAAAAAGGAAATTAAATATGGGCCAGGATTTTACTTAGTGTAAAGGTTTTGAAAATGGGAATGCCTGACCATATTTTTCTGTTTTCTTTCCATGATACCTGCAGCGTATCAAGGGGGAAATAGCAATTTTAATATGATGCAGGGTTTTACTTAGTGTAAAGGTTTTGAAAAAGGGCATGCCTGAACATATTTTTCTCTTTTCTCTCCATGATACCTGCCTGGGAAAAATATGACTCAGGGCTTTCCTTCCGGTTAAGCGCCTGCAAGCTTCACCGACCACTTTCTGCATGCAGCCCCTTATTGTAGCAATTACAGAGTCCTACTTAAATCGTTTTGACTTTTCCAGCCACGTGAAAGAGGTTTTGATTGAAATGCGAACCACGTACCCTAAACCCCCACTTAGTTGATCAGTAGGTGGTGAAAGAGGTTTTTGGTTAAAACGCGTACCCTGTACACACCAATACTTAGTGGATCAGTAGGTGATGAAAGAGGTTTTTGGTTGAAATGCGGACCTTGTACATACCAGTGTTGGGCGGGTATCACATTTTTATGATACTAATCAGATCCCGTTTTCATAAAACAATTTATAACAGGGTCCAGTTTTCATCCTTTTTTTCCCCCTAACATTTATATGCCAAGAAAGGGTATCAATTTTTTTTAAAAACCAGTTCTCTGTATGCTGGTTGTCAAAATTTTGAAAACAGCCAGTTCTCATTTGCCAGTTCTCACAAATCAGATATTACTTATTCATTGGTTGTCATTAAAAAAATTCCAGAAAATTAAAATTAATTAAAAAAAATCTCAATGTTATTAATTTTCTTACTAATGAAAAATTTACAAACATTGTTACAAACAACTTTTCAACACTAAATAATATTTTATTTATTGAAGTTTTACACTTCAACAACTTCGTCCCTTTCAAATTCACCTTCAAACTCTTCAAACTCCTCTTCTAGATCTACATCCTTTTCAAGGAATTTCATTGAATTAGATGGTGACTTACAACCTATTCTAAAATCATTAGGCTAGAATTTGTTGACAAATATCAACTTCTCTAAATTTTCAATTTGCAAATGACATTTCTTAAGGTTGGTAAGTATTCCAACCAAAGGAAAAAAAGAATTGTTTCAATTTGATATTCAACAACACCCAAAATTTGTCGAGCTAAAATTCCAATTGTAGGAAACATTGTTTCATTATTTCTACCATCATTGAAGAGGACATTTGATGTCCTTAACATCCAATTGCTATCTCCTGAAAACCGACAACTCTTTTTTCACAAGCTTTTTTGCTTGTTCACTTGTGCTTGCAATTTGCTCAAAAATATTGTGGTCAGCACAAATCCTATCTAACTTTACCAAAGGATGCAAATGCCCATGGCATTTCACCAACATAGGATACAAGGATTTTCTATCATATTCTGTAACAAGAGCAACACCTTGTTCCTTTCCAACAAATGAGAATATTATACGAAGACTCTTCAACCTAAGGTTTAGCATTAAAAATATCATATTATGAACTTTCTTGTTTTCATATTTCTTCAAAAATGAAAAGAAATAATCTAACACATTGATTACCTCCTTTCTAATGTTAAAGGCCAACAAAAATAACTCATAAAAAATAATGGAATCATCTTCCACTAGGCTTTCAAATGAAGGAATAATTTAATTTTCCTCTTTCAATTTCAAACTCATGGAAATAGTAGAATGTAAAACATCATTGAGGAACCAATGGTCTCAAAAGCATAGACAATATTGCTTGAAAAAACATGAAACTTTTACTTAATGTCAAAAAGATTTTGAAATTTTACAACTAATGAATGAAGATATTAAACATTGAGAGAAATCACATGTGGCAAAGTCAAGGTTGACAACAAAAGAGTTAGGGGAGAGCATGTTTTGACTACGGCCTACAAGGTAAGAACATGAATATCTTTGGTTTTTTAAAATGGTGCACCAAAAGAAGAGAGAGTCATTGATGTCTTAGAAATCTAGTTGTAGAGAATGTCCTCCAACACAAAGATCCTTTGAAAATATGTAGTAGGAGAAGGGTGGGAAAATATGGAAGTTCTCAAAAAAAAATAAAATAGCCCTATTGACAAGAGTCACAAACAATTGAAAATAATTTAGATTGTTGGTGCCAAGAATGGGGAGAAAAATAAACAAGGTTCAGAAAATAACATACATTTTACTCATGTCCTCAAAGTTGCAAAGTGGAAGTGATTTGATGACAACCCACTTTCGTTTGATAATGAAATTTTGACTATTGATGAAAGAGGGGATTTCCTTAAGCACACATAGGTCATCTAGGGAAAAAAAGAAAGATTACATTGTTCTTAGAAAAGAAACAATTTGCAAAGATAAAAATTGATATGACATAGTCCTTTAAACTCATGTTCCATGAAGGAATCAAGGAAAGGGGATTGGAAACGAAGGGGACAAGGACACTTTGCAGAATGCTTGCATGGTTTTACTCATTGTAATTTTTCTATAGTCTATATTTACACATTTTTTCTTCACAATTATTATTATTTTTATTTCTTAGATCTTCAATTATCTTTAATAATCAAAATTCGTGATTAGGGTTCATAATTTAATTAGAAACACAAAATTTTAAAACTAGTTTCACTATTTCCTCATCCATACTTTACTTTTTTTTTGTACTTAGAATTAAATATATCAAACAATTGTGGTATAAAGTGCAAAAATCCAAAATGAAAATTGTGAGGTGACTTTCTGCCCCTCTATTCCCAATTCTATGAGGTGATTATACTTGGAGGTACATATGTTATTGGTGAAGGAAAAATGCAAAGTGTATTTCTAATATTAAATTGCGTTTATAGTCAAAAACCAATAGTTTACTTTCTACGCATAATTTATGATTTGGAATTGATAGATTTATTTTTTAAGTTCAAAATCTCCAAATCCTAGAATTTTATGTTAAATTATCACCCACCTAAATCAATTCATAAGGATTTGACAATATGTTCAACTTGTCAACATACCTCCAGTCACCCAAAACATTGTTTCCATCACATATGTTATCCAAATCTAGTTTGCATTAGTTCATTGAAAAGCTAGCTACAAGCCACACTTGCCTACCAAATTTCAAGTTTTACACTTAAATCACAAAAAAGTTGTGCCATAGAACCTGAGAAGGTTTCACGAAACAAAAAGCTCAACTTGACAACAGACCTCCAATCGTTTAAAACATTATTGCCATCACATACTTCATTCAAATCTAGCTTGCATCAGTTCATTAGAAAGTTAATTACAGGGCACACATGCTTACCAAATTTCAAGTTTTGCATCTAAATGAAAAAAAAAATGTTATAAAACCCAAAAGGTCTTGTGAAACTTTTCTAAGATTTCAAGCTCCCAAAATTACCCCTATTCACTTCCATTTTTTCAAAAATACTAATATCATCCAATCTATTTTCCCTTTTTCCGCCATTTATTAAGATTAATCATTCTTTTCCTCTCAAGAAAAGTTATAGGAATAAGTTTTGTTCAAAGATTGAAATAAAAAATATGTTCGAAAAGATAGCACCAATTGATCCAAATTCCCGCCTTTAAAGAAAAGGAAAAGGAAGAAAGTGAAGGAAGACCCCAACTTGGTGGCCAATGGAAGGTTCCAATGCTTAGTGGCCCTTGGAAGGTTCCAATGTTTGGTGGCCTTGGAAGGAGAAGGAAAAACATCATTTTCACATTTTCTTACTTTCCCCCCAACAAATTTTACTTAAATTTTTTTCTCATTGATTTTAAGGTTTTATTTAACCATAGTTTTAGACCATTATTTTATGTCTTTCCTTCTTTTTCCTTGACCTATAAATTACAACCATGCATTTCAATGTACCAAGTCTTCCACACATTCATCGCCAAGTTGATTTTGATTGAATATTTTTTCCATTTTTTTAATTCATGGCATCACGCATGACCACATCTTACGAGTCTCAAGCCGCATAATTGAATGAAGAATCGCCTCAGGATTCATCCCTACATTTGACATTAACCCAACATCTTCATGATGAAAATTTCAAACCGCGAGAGGTGCACCTTTGTCTTAAAGTTGAACCCCATCGAGTTTGGTATTATCGCATTTTTTCGAACTTTTATACTTTGGTGATTTTGTTATAGGTCAACCCCGCTTTTGATGATGAGCTTGAAATTGTCTATAAAGGTTTTTACAAAACTGAGGACACCTCCATCTTTGCACAATTTTTAATTCTCAGTGTTGGACATTATCGTTGGTTGTGTGGTTTGATTCATCGATTGCCTCCTAATAGCAAGGCGGATTATTTAGTTTGCACCATTTGACACATCCTAAATTTCTTACAGTTATGAATTATCATTATGACATAGCCTAGGACTCAACATGTAATTGCAGCTCCTCGTTGAGCTTATCCATAACTTGAATAAAAACTTCATTCATCATGAAATCCATGTTGCCATTACCACCTTATCACACTATTTATTTTAATTATTATGTTGTTTCAAATTAATCTTATGTTTACAATGTTTGAAGATTATTTTATCTTCATTGGACCTTTCATTGACACCCCTTTCATTGACACCCCTTCAACTATTTCACAAATTTCAATCGTTTTCGCTTACACAATTATCCATTAATACCAGAACAAGACCAATGTTTTACTTAACATTATGAATTTTGGTGTTTACTTTTAACCCAAACATTCTAAAGATTTCTCGCCCCTAATCACACCATTGAGGTTCTAAAACTATGATTAATATCTTTTGTTGAATAAAAGAATTAACCCTACACCTCATCCATCCAATATTGAATTTTTGAGAAAAAAAAACCCCCCATGCAACCATGCACACTCATCATTCCTTATTCTAACATGAAGTTGTTAAAAACCTGTAATAGTTTTACCACACCCTAATATCCTTGATGCAATTCTTAAAAATTGAAAGTACTGCGTATGTCTATGTTGGTATGGTTCACAAAAATTAAAAAATCTATGATTCACAACCCAACAAAACTCAAAACTACACATTATGTTTCTATTTTATTTTCTAACATCTCTCTAATTTTCTATGTGTGTGAATATAATCTCTACATCCTCCTAAAAGTTTAGAAGTACATCTTAAGTCTTTTCCTTCCAAAATTAATTTGAACATCAAACTAATGAAACATTTTAATCCTATCCAATTCATCAACCATCTTCATCCCACCTTGTTGAATATTTGCCATTCACATAGTAATAATTTACCTTGTTTAATATCTATCATTCACTTGGTAACATCTCCCATTAGCAAAAACTTGAAATTGTAACATTTTGTTAGAAATATGAGAGCAAGACATGAACTAAATAAAATACAAATGGATTAATTTCCAAAAGGAAGGTTGTTAATGACAATGTTGAAGTCTCCTAGTTATGTTGTCTACATCACATATGTTCTCTTATTCTTTAATCCATTGTAGATACTTATTAAATGTTCTAATCATTAGCATGTAAATGTATTTTACAACTATTGTGGTTGCATGGGTTTTGTAAAGCTTAACACTAACGACCTTTTATGGAACTGAATGGCAACTAATATAGCCACATGTGTAGTGCCACTAACAACTATGTATGGAACCATAATAGTTATGTACATACAACTATGTTCTCACATGCATTTAAAACACACCATATGGAAATTAGTAATCAAATTATGAATTTCCACATTGAAATAATTAAATATATAAAAAGAAATATTATTTTTTATTTCCTGGCAAATGGTTGACTACCAAGTGTAAAAATATGATTTGCCACAAGGCAAATATTCAATATAATATAAAATGTTTAAATGATTTTTAGCAAATGGTGACTTTCCATGTGTAAATTTTATCTTCAACTAACAATAAAATAACAACATTAAAGATAAATTATTTAGAATCCAACAAATAATTAAGTACCATGTGGAGCCATTGCTGCCAAATGGCAATTATTAGATAACTTTTATTGATATTCTAGACTTCATCTAATATTTATCATGTTGCCATGTGGAAATTTAATATTCAAAAATTAAAAAATAATTATTAATTATAACATATTAAAAATTACCATGTGTATATTAATGAATGGGATTTACTTTATCGATAATATTTATGTAATGGTCATAATTGTTGGTTAATGATTACATTGCTAAATCAAGAGCAACCATCATTAGATACATGGCAACATTTAAGCAAATTAAAATTATAGTTGCAAATATTACTCATAAATTTTAGTCATAAATCTAATTACAAAGGTTGGGTTCATATACACACATAGGTTCATGTCATATTAAACATCATCCATGATGATAGATGAGAAATTGGTTGGTAGTTATAAGAGTTTGCAACTACTCATGCGACTTCATTAACACGTGGTGTCATTTACGACTAAGTGTCATTTGCCACTTGTCTTTGGTGACTATGGATTTTTAAATTGTAAGGGTCCATTATGACTCAAAATAAGTCACAAAATAAATTGTTAATTTTGAAACTTCTTATAGTGAATTTTGGGATTCATTTTTTAAAAAGAAGGAAAAACACATGGTCTTAAAAATATAGAAATCGTAGTGAAGATGCCAGTACCCAAAACACCCCAAGAAATACAAGTATTCCATGGGACGGCACAATTTTATCAATGTTTCATCAAAGATTTTGCTTATATTATGGCACCCATTACAAAATTACTAAAGAAAATTGAGGCATTCGATTGGACGACTGAATGTCAAAATGTTTGGGAAGAAATAAAAAATTGATATGTTCAAGCACTCATTTTGATCAAGCTAGCCTAGTTGGGAATTGGAATTCCATGTGCAATCTAATGCAACTAGTTAGCAATAGGAGCAATGCTTGCCCATAATCCAATTGGTAGGTTTGATTAACTGATCATGTACTCCTTTAAGTTGTTAAATCCTATCAAGAGGAATTATATCAATATTAAGAGAAAGGCTTTAGCTATGGTCTACACATTGCATAAGTTTAAACACTATCTATTAGGTAATAGGTTTGTGTTTTATATTGTTGACCATATGGCTTTAGTTTACAAGTGGTGAACAAGCCACAAGTTTTTGGCTAGTTGTTTAGAGGGTTGTTATTATTCTTGGAGTATGATTCCCAAATAGTCTATAAACCTAGTAGATTTCACCTTATGGTAGAAGCAATGAGCATGTTACCTAACAACATTTAACTTGTTGGAATACCAAATCAAACGTCATATTCCAACATGGTTGCATTAGAGTTTGAATGGTTATAGAGTGTTTATGAGTATTCCCTAGGAGTGATGCTAAAGAGATTGATAATTTCACAAAGACAATACTTAGCTCAACAAACTAAATGTTTTATCCTTCATGATGGGGTTTTATACAAGTTTGCTCAAGATAATAAGTTTAGACGAGTTTTACAACCAAAATAGATGCTTACAATATTACAAGAATTGCATTTTGGGGTTGTTAGAGGGCATTTTTCCTTAGTTATTGTTGTACACAAATTTTTTGATGTAGGCTATTGCTCATCCACCATGAATTGACATGGTCATGAATTTTGTCAAACACGCATGATCAATATCGACACATTGAATAACCTATTGTCGCAACATTTGGCAAAATTGGTTACAACATTATTTGAAGAACCATTTTAAAAATGGGGACTTGATTTTATTGGACCTATCAAATCAGCTAACAAATACTCAAGCAATTGGTATATACTAATAGTTATTGACTATGTTATTAAGTGGACAAAAGCACATGCATTGTGTACCAAACAATTGTGATGATTGTTAAGTTTTTATACAAACACATATCGATTCAGTTTGGATGTCACTCAACCATTGTCATGGACAAGTTATTCATCTCATGAATGTTGTTATCTAGTGTCTTATTGATCGTTTTATTTTCAAACATTTTAGTTCCATTATCTATTATCTACAAGGAAATGGAGAGGTTGAGAACACTAATAAAGTTTTTGGAACTTTACAAAGTTAGTGAATGAAAACATAATCAATCAAGATGAGCACCTGCCCACAATGTTATTTTCATATAGGGCAACATTTGAAGTTGGAATAGGTCACACACCCTTCCGACTAATTTATGGATTACATTTGTTGTTACCCATTGAATACCTATTACCATCAAAACTAGGTCAATCATTAAATCCCACACATGTTAAGGTTCTAACTAGAAAAATTACAAGAAAACATGTTAGTAACACATGATTTTTTTGTTGCTAACTAATGGAATAGGTCTTTATGGTCTCAAAATAAATACATTGATACAAAATTTCGATTTGGAGGTTTTGTGTTATGATTTATTGGTGTTATACAAACACATTTTTCCAAATTTTAGAAGAGATGGTTTGGACTTTATATGATTTAGTATTGTCTACCTAATAACAGTGTAATGCTAATAACCATAGATAAATTTGACCCAAATTTTGTTTTGGTCAATATTAACAAGCACGAATAGAAATATTCAAATATATGATTAAATTTTTTACTAGTATTTTAATCATTAAGGACAAAAATGACAAATGGCTTTAAAGTCATTATGAACAAATTACTTAAGACAATAGTTATTTAGGACATGATGTGGCATGATGATGTGACAAATATCATCCATTAGCCATAAAGGACATATGTGAAATCATTAGTGATAATTTAATCATAATTTTTTTTTTTTACAATTACAAATTGGACCCAAGAACTTGGGGAACATTATTTTTTAAATTTATAATGTTTATTATTATAGATTTATTATATATAATATAAGCAATAAATTATATTTTTATTTTTATTATTTTTTCATCCTATCAATTGTTGACATGTGTCATCACCTAAATGAAATTAAAACCCTAATTTAAATGGGTAAGTAGACCACCTAACCTAAGTAGTTTACATAGGCACAAAATATTCTATCAATATTCCAATGTTGACCAAAACACATGTCATTTGTGACATTTCATCCTTGGACCCCAAGGATGGAGTTCAATTCCTTTACCACCAAGCCACCCAACTTGTTATGTAAATGATTTAATATTTTAAAAATTTAGACCATACTTCATTTAAACATCACACAAACTTCAATTTCATTAATTTGTACTTCATTGTTAATTTGTCCAAATGAAAATTTGAAGACTTATCCATAAATTTCCTTCAATAATGTAAAAAACTATATAATTTATTTTTAAAATGTGAATTTAATTCAAAAGAAAATTACTTGAATTTTATTATTGAATAACATTTCAATGACCATACTTTGGAAAAATAAAAGTCAAACACATGATTTTTAAATGAAAATTTTTAATGGTTAATACATGAATATATTTTTGTATATTCATGTATATACAAAACTATACATATTTTTCATGTCTTAAACTTTCATTTGGTTTAAGAATTTATCTTATGCAATTTTGCTTCCAATATATCATAATTTTATTAATAACTTTTAATTTAGACATATGAATCTATATAATTTATCCACACAAAATATTTATTAATGGATCATAAATCAATTATATCTTCATATATTAAAATTTTATATATTAATAATATTAAATATGAAGGTATAAATTTAATCTATATATTTTAGTTTAATTTGAATAATAACTAATTAACATTAAAATATTAACTAATTTTCTGAAATATAATTTTATTCTTTCTTACACATATAATCTAACATAATTATGTAATAATATATTTTTACAACTGTAAAATAAAGAAATTTATTTTTATACATATATTATAGAAATTTTTATTTAAATTTACGATACAAGTTTAATGTACAAATCAATTATATATTTTCCACATCTTATACTTTTATTTTATTTTTAAATTTAAATATTAAGAATTATTTATATGTATCATAAATTTACCATTAAAATTTATTTCAATGTATAATATTGAATTTAGTCACATTGATTATTTAAAATGGATTGCATATTAGGTATATTTTCAACAATAATAAAAAATAAAAATATTACCTATATTTATAATATTAATCAAAATCAATTCTTCACATGTTGTAGTTTATTATGTCCATTTTTACTCATATTAAATTACCAATAATCATTACATGAATGATGTCTTGAAACATGTCTTAGCACAATCCAGTGATTTGGAACTTGTGGAAAAAGAAAACATTAATAATTTTGAACTTGTGTAGACAAAAATCAATAATTCAAAACCTTTTACTATACTAATTGGTACTAAGATTGTTGATATGCAACTTGTAATATTAAATTGTCATCATTCAAGTGACACACCTAATTATAGCTGCATAGACGTCTATTTTCTAGTGGGTTTGTAGCCCTAGAAGGTAATATGTTCCACAATGTACTTGCTTTTATGAGCCACCACAAAGGTATAAAGAACAATAATGTTTTTTTAAATGTTTTTTTTTTTTTTTTTGCAAGTGCTTTCTAAGGCCATGAGTGAAAGTGTTGTTGAAAGATTGAGAAAGCAAGCCAAGGAAAGAGAAATTCCCATTAATAAACATCATAAACATTAAATTTGTTATGATGACTTAAGTTATTGTGTGGTGGGGTATGTGCCAAAGTTTGTTATTGTTAGGCCACAAATTTCGATTACATGGCCACTTTAATTGGGTATCATGTTTAGAAAAGGTTGGGTACTTTTCGATTATGAATGGAATAACAACCTTTAGAGTCTATTTGGAGGTCAACCTTTTATTATAAACAATTACCAAATGCCTATTGTCTACACACAAAATTTCATTACGCTCATAGATCTAAATAGTTGGCTTATAACTTGTGGCAAAAAGGTGAAACGACCTTTAATGTTCAAATTAACACAACAACACACTAACAATTGGGAGGTTAGAAAATTCTTCATCCTTGTGATTGTTTTCCTCCCTCTAGATGTCCACCTACAATGGTATGGACAAATCTATAGTGTACTTTCTGGCCATGTACGTTACGATGTGACAATTAGAAATTATTTAATTAATTGTTCATGCATATATCTTGTCATAATGTTAACAACATTTTTGGGTAGGCATGGGGCATGGGTGCAATGTAAACACCTATATTATAGGTCAAATGTTATTACTTAGCTACATGATTAAGTCTAGTTTAACTAGGCTTAATCTTAATTAGTTAGGCTAATCTAATTTTGCAGTAAATATAGATGCATACTAGTTTGAGTGTGAATAGGTTTGATCTTTTTCGCATTTAGGATATAATCCTTTGTTGTGTGATTTCAAATTACTTTTGGTGATTTGAGATTTTAGGACATTGTTTTTCTACTTTGTAGTTTTTATGTGTTTTCACAATTTTCATTTGCACATCTTGTGTGGTTTCATGTTTTTCTGTGTTCTAAACTTGGATTCTTACGTTTTGTTGTTTGCAGGTGAGTTCTTTTGAATTTGGGTTGATGCACCATTTTGAGTATCATGCTATTATTTTGTTTATGTGTGTGGATGGTGATAGGTGTGGGTGCAATCATAATCACATGAACCAACGATGATGAAAGACTTTTTTGTGGTCATTTTTATTTTCTCATAAAAAGGACTTTTGGGATGAAATATTTTGTAATAAGTTATTAAAAATACATATATATTTTTCAATACATCATTTTTTTGTACAACTTTTCATGAATAATTAATTTTTAAAAAATGTGTACAAATTTTACCAAAATTTTCATTTCGTTTTGAAATTTTATCTTAATTTCAAATTGTATGAAAATATGTTAATTATTTAATGCTTTACTTTATTGTTTCATAAACTACAACTTTGTTTTAGATGTCATGTACATTACACTACATTGACATGTGGTAAAGGACTTTTGAAATTTTTTAATTATATTCAATAGATTTTTAATTTTTAAAAGTTTCCAATTTCACAACTTTTACATTGTGAGTGTTTTTTGAGTGTGGATAATCAATTAACATCATCTCAATTTGTTTCTCATCAAAATTCCTTTAAAAAAAAGTGTTTAATGTAGTAATTTACAAAATTGATTACTTTTGATGCAACTTTTGTTCAAGTTCAAAGGTCCTTTATTAAAACCAAAACCCAAAATTGTTTTTTTTGAATTTTTATTTTGAATTCCTCAATACTCACATTAGTCATTTAACATTACATTCCATGATTAACATGGCATTAAAGTGGCACCACAAAAATAAGTCTAATAAAATTACAATTTTTATAAAGTTTTGGTAGTCACTTGACGTGTTTTTTGGCTTGTTTGATTGTGATCGCACTTGTGTAGGTGTCGATATGGTAGCGCACAACACATATCCAACAAAACATATTGTATTGTGGGCAAATTGAAGAGTTCATTCATTATATCTCATGTGGAGTTGGGACGAAGTTCAACATTTGTTTGCACATGTTAAAGCATGTGAAAACTAATGATATGATAATAGAGTTGCATTTGCATCAACTATTTTGTGACTATTTCATTTACATTATTAAAGGAATATGTGTACAAAAATACAATCCATGTTACTAGAATTAATAGAAAAGTTCAAAAGACTATGTAAGAATAACTACTTTCATATTACATGGTCAAGATATTCAATTCTAGATTATGTTATAATTCAATCATTCTTGGAGGAGCTAAATTGCTTTTGTTGTGGTGAATGCTTCAAAGGTGGTGCATTTAGGCTCCACAACAAGATTTGGTGATATTGTGAACCCTTTTCCTACATTTGTGGTCACATTCATTTGTGTAGAATCTTTAACCCAATTTAAAGTGCAAATAAATGCTTATAATTGTCCAAATACATGGCATGTTTTTTTTTTCCCATTATTTTTGAATAAATATGATTTTTGAAAGTGTCCTAGTTCCTTGTAAATTCAATGTTTTGTCTTTAAAAATGATGAGAATTTCAAATCATAGCCAATTTTTATGTTTTTATGATTTTTTGGATAATAAACTATAACTTTTCTTAACACATCATTTATATTTTATCCCATTTATGTGTGGCAAAGAAATTTTGAAGTTTTAAAATTCTAGATCAATTTTGAAAATTTCTTTGAATTTTTAAAGTTTTAGAATTTCACATATTATAGGGTATGAGTGCATTTTAATTGTGCTTATGTCTTTATCTTTTTAAATTTTTCCCATCAAATGTGTTTTATTATGTGAGTCTTTTTTATAATCTTTTGCAAAATTGGCTCTTTTTTAATGCATTGTTGTTCACTTTTCAAGGTCGTAAATCAAAATTTAAACTTAAAATTTCATCAAATGGATTTTTGGTTTTAAATCCTAAACATTCATCTGAATGAAAAACAATAATTTGTCATGATTGTCATGGCTTTAAATGGAAAAAACATAAATATTTATCCAATCTTTTGATTGTTTTTCTTTGTGGTTTGATGTTCTTTTTGGCTCATTGAATTGTGATTGCACCTTGTAATGTTTTTATTTCTCAAAACCTTTTCATACTAATGTTGCAAATCACAAGCACCATTTGAACAAATAAATACAATGACTAAAAGAATAGTTGGTGTGTTCATGTTGGACCCTTGTCCATGTGGTAAAATATTTTGAACCTCATCAAGAAATATTTTGTCATGTCTAAAAATATTTGTTGATGTAGCATGGAATATGCTCCAAAAATTCTTTCTTGTTCCCTTGAGCCTATTCACCTACTCACCATTCACTTGCTCACCACTCACCATTTGTTGCACACCTATTAAAATCGTTGGACTACAATAACTCTTGTTTTGGGCAATTTTGAAGGTGAGATTAGGGTTTGTCTCTTGCTTTCAATCCTTTCAAGTCCAAAAAGGTTCTATGGTTACATTGAGGTCCAAAAAGTCCATGTGAGGTCTAACTAACTCCAATGGATAGTCCGTGTTTGGCTTTAGGGCGAGCATGACCATGTTATTTCCATTTCATCACAATTGAGCTCAAATATTTTCCATTGAGTTTGCCACATAGTTTGTACTTTGTCCAATTATGCATTATTCACATTGAGGTTATATTGCAATGCTCTATCTTTGTGGCAATCATCGAAGTTGTTTAAAATTTCTCCAATGAAGTCCTCTAAATTCCTTTATATGTCAATATGTAAGTCAATTATAAGATCTAAGTGGTCACAAGTTTACACAATGAAGTCCATCTTGAATCCTGTAAATTTGTGATAGTAACTAAAGGCTTTCTCTCATCTTCATAAGGACACATTGAGTCTCACTGGAGTCCCATGTTTCTATATGGCATTCACTAAAATGCTTCCAATGTCCATGTATTTCACCAACAGTCACTAAAACCTCCTATCTCAATGTATAGATGCTTTAATGACTATATGGTTTCTAGGTGCTTTAATAGTCATTAAAACATTTCTTATGTCCATATATTTCCTTGACAATCGTGTAAACCTTGCGAATGTATTTCCATTGAAGTAGTCCAATGTGCTCTAGTAGTCCCTAAAGATTTTCATATTTCCATGTATTTCACCATATGCCACTGAAACCTTTCCAGTGTCAATATGTATTCCCATCAGTAGGCCCACAATATGCTATTAGTAGTCACTAAAACATTTGCAATGTGAATGTATTTCCATCCTAAGTCCATAATGTTTCTGTTAGTCACTAAAACTCATCCAATGTCCATGTACTTTCATATTGAGGTCCCTAGTTCAGTGCTTATAAATCTTAGTTTAGTATTGAAAGCTCATCAATGTCCATGAACTGCATAGACACGTTCTTTTGAGCCTAATATGACATATGTAGTTTTAACTTGTCATTTTGTGGTGCATTGTGTTGCTGCAAAACTAGTTCTGGCAAACTGGTTTATAGTCACATTTGGCTAAATTCTCCTAAGGATGATCACTACTTTTGGTCCCTCTTGATAATTGCCATTTGCCTACTAGGTCCAACACCATTAACCCTTCAATTGCAAGTATTAAGATAGAAGCAGTGCCACAATCAGGTGGCCTGCAATCCAGCATTGCAATTAGATCCCCCAAATGACATCATCAAGCAAGTTTCAAGGATTCTACTAATGAGACTCCATGTCCAAAGCCACAACTAGATCTCTCCCCTAATCATAAACAGAAGAAAGCCAGTCATATGAAGAAGAGTTTGAGCTTGGCTATTGTTGGTCAAGAAAATCCAATAACAATGGTTAAAATGGAACCCCACCCAAGTTGGTTACAATAGGTAAATTAAATTGCAAGGAAAAATCTGACTTTAACATTTGCACAAAAATACAATTCCAAGCAAATAGCTTTAAGGATTTTTTTATTGTTTCCAAATTCAAAGGGCTAAGTTAGGTTTTCAATTTTTGATTCTCGAAATTATAAGTTTTGTGCCCAAGGGGCAGATTTTACAGGAATAAGGGACCCCTCCTCTCCTTCTCCCCCTCCCAAGGCCAAAACACCAAACTGAGAGCCTAGAGGGCTGCAAGCTGAGAGAGGGTCTGGGGAATGTGCCCTCTTTTTGCATGTTAAACCCTGTCGTGATTTCTTTACTGTATCTTGAGGGCACATTAGCCCAGTTTTATACAAATTTTTGTTTTAACCAAAGTGGTGATCATCCATAGATAGATGTCAAAAAAGTGGTGATCATCCTTAGGAGAATTTAGCCAAATGTGACTATAAACCTGATATTTACAAAGTTCAAATCATCTTTCAATGTTCAAATCACTTCATTTATAAATTTCTAATTTCATTTTATGATGGAATTGCGTCAATAAAAAAAGCCAGTCATTGGCTAGTTGTTGAATATTTCATTAATTTTCAGAAACTGAATTTGACACCCGTTTTGAAATTCTAAAATATTCACCACACATTAAATACAACATTCTTCCAGAAGCCTCTGCACCTTCTCTGTAACCTGCACTTCAATCTTAAATCATGTCAATTG